>Ga0172375_10009787_pt1 | contig 12557 bp, 5 predicted proteins | sample LakKiv1m_FD_114537 | JGI IMG/M metagenome (GOLD analysis project Ga0172375, IMG submission 114537) | Freshwater microbial communities from Kabuno Bay, South-Kivu, Congo - kab_092012_11.1m | ecosystem: Environmental > Aquatic > Freshwater > Lake | place: Democratic Republic of the Congo... | reverse complement strand
GGCAAGACCCAGTGCTCCTCGTCGTGCTGCACGGGAAAGCCGGATGCCTGACCTGACTCCCCTCTACTCGCTGGTCCCGAAGGCCCTGCCTTTCGAGTGCCTGGAAGCCCGGTTCATGCAGCGGGCCCTGGTAGGGCTGCTGCTGCTGGCCCCGATGAGCGCCGCCATGGGGGTCCAGGTCGTCAACTTCCGCATGGCCTTTTTCGCCGATGCCATCAGCCACTCGGCCTTCGCCGGGGTCGCCCTGGGCCTCCTCCTCTCCCTGGACCCGCACTGGACGATGCCTGCCTTCGCCCTGCTCGTGGGCCTCACGATCATGGCCGCCCAGCGGCGCAGCGCCCTCTCGTCCGATACGGTCATCGGGGTCTTCTTCTCGGCCGTCGTCGCCTTCGGGATCGCGGTGGTCAGCCGCGACCGCAACGTGGCCCGCGACATGCAGCGCTTCCTGTATGGGGATATCCTGACCGTGAGCGACCGCGATATCCTCTGCCTGGCGCTCCTGTTTCTCGTCCTGATGGTGTTCGAGTCCTGGAGCTACAACCGCCTGCTGTACATCGGCTTGAACCCGATCCTGGCGGAGGCGCACCAGGTGCGTGTCGGCCCCTACCAATACCTCTATGCCGGCCTGCTCTCCCTGGTGGTGATCTTCTCGGTGTGGGCTGTCGGCGTGCTCCTGGTGACCGCGCTGCTCATCCTGCCGGCAGCCACGGCGCGCAACCTGGCCCGCTCCGCCGGCAGCATGTTCTGGTGGGCCCTGCTGACCAGCGTGGTCTCCGCCCTCTGTGGCCTCCTCCTCTCCGCCCAGGACTGGGCCGGCACCGCCACCGGCGCCAGCATCATCCTCGTCGCCTTCGTCGGGTTCGCCCTCAGCGCCGGCGTAGCCGTGCTGCGGGGACAGCGGGCCGCCTGATGGGTCCCCCGTCACTGGCCGTTCGCTGCCCGTGGCGGGATGTCCGGAGTGCCTCCAGCGGCCGAGGGACTCGAGGAGCCCCTCGGACTCCCCGGGGTATGGGTGCGCCGGCAGGCACGGCTGACTACAGCCGCACCGCCGCCGCACCCGTGGCCGACGCGACTACGCGTGCAGGTGGGCAGCGGCGCTAGACTCATACGTCGGCGCGAGTCTGTCAGCCCCATGGGTGTCACGCCTACGCCATAGACAATAGGGTACTGGCCAGACCCGATCTGACGATAGCGTGTCCCACGTATCCCACTGGTGTCACCCCTACGCCACAGACAGCGGGGCGTGCCGGGTGTAAGGGAGGAAGCAGACAGAGCGCAGGCCCGAGCGCGGGGATCGAGGCCAGGTCTGTTCCTTGTGGTTCCTGGCTGGCCACGTTCCTCCGAACTGCCAGGGGACGCGATCGAGGCCCCTGGCCATACCATCCCATGCGGCCGACGCCCGGTCGGACAGCCCCCACGGGCCAGTGAAGCTCCGCCTCACACCGCCGAGAGCTCCCTGCGGTCTGGAGGCCGGGATCTCCGCATCCCGGCGGCGGGTGACGGAGAGCCCGCCCTCCAGGCGTTCCCGTTCGGCCGGGAAGTTGCCTCAACGGTGCAGATGTTGCCTCATCAAGCGCAGCTAGTTCTGGCACCCCTCCAGGGTGCGTTCGACCCAATCCGGGGTACCGCGGGTATCGGCGCTCGAGCGCCTCGACCCCCGGCTACGCTCTGGCATCCCTCAGGGATGCATGCGACCCGATCCCCGGACCTCGCGGGCGCGGGCACGGCACCCCACCCGCCCCCCCCGCACCTCGGGCGGTCACGTTGTCCCGCACGGCGAGGTCCGGGCTGCGGGGACAGGTGCGCACAGGGCACGGTGGGGTCAGCGGCCAGAGGGTGACGGGCCGCCGGTGCCGCCGTCCCGCGCGCACTCCGCCAGCACGTGCCGGGCGTGGCGCCGCACCAGCAGCATGGCATGGTCGCACAACCCCTCGGCGCGCCACCGTTCGTCCGTCGAGCCCAGCGCCGCCAGGGTCCGTACCGCCCGCAGGATGACGGCATCGCGGAAGGACGTCGGATGGCCGGCGTCGGCACCCCACAGGGCGATGGGGAAGGCCTGCCCCTCGCTCTGCCGCAGAAAGTCGCGGACCACGGCAACGCCGGCCGGGTCGCCAGCCACCGCCAGCGCCCGCAACAACAACAGCAGGTCCGACGGCGCCAACTCCGGCCGCAGCAGCTCGCCGATGGCTGCCGCCACGCCGGGCACCCGCAACTCCGCCAGGGCCAGCAGCGCGACCACGTAGCGGGCCGGGGACTTGGTTCCCAGCGCCGGCTCCGCAACGCGCTGGCGCACCGTGTCCCAGAGGGTCGCCGTCACCGGCTCGGAAGCCACGCCCCCCAGCGCCGCGGCGACCGCCGCGCAGAAGCGCGCGCCGGGGTCCTGCTCACGGCCGAGGACGCCGGTCCAGTCCACACGCGCTCCCAGGCGGCTCAGGCGCCACATGGCCAGGCCGCGCTCGTCGCCCTGACCGCGCAGGCGGGCCAGCAGTTCCTCCACGGGCAGGTCGAGGACCTTCTGCGGAGGGCGGGGCTGGATGCCGCGCGCCACCAGCAGCGGCCGCAGCACCTCTATGGACAGCGCCCGCGGCGCGATGCCCCGCTTGACGGCCTCCGCCGCGGCCACGCCGCAGACCTCCCCGACGACCTGGATATCGCGCTGCATGCGCAGGAGCTGGTGCAGGTCGTGGTCCACGGACAACGCCCGGCAGCCCAGCAGCACTCCCTCCACCCGTGAAGTCAGCAGGGCCCGGTAGGCGACGTCGCCGTGACAGAGGTAGCGCCACAGGCCAAACATCACCACATGCCGGCGCGACCACTCGCTCTCCTCGGCGTAGTCGACGGCGTGGTTATCGTGGTGCGCATGGGCGCTGCAGACCGTGTCCGCGTAGGTCCGGCCGTCGAGGAAATCGTCGAACGTCAGCGTCAGCGGCCCCAGGGCGAAGCGGCTCTCCCGCAGGCCAAGGATGGAGGCGAGGGTGCAGTAGTGCCGATCGGGAGCGTAGGGCCCCCGGCAGGCAATCTGGCCGCGGCCCTCCAGGTGAGCGCGGGAGAAATCGGCCGTGTCGGTGGGGTCCACCCAGCCGGCATCGAAGTTATGATGCAGCAGCTCACCGTTGCGCATCAGGGAGGGCGTGTAGCTGTAGGGCTGTGGGTAGCGGTCCCCCGCACGACCCAGGGCCATGGGTGCCCCGGCAGACGCCGCGACGTCGCCGTCGCCCGTGGCGTCCACCACCACCTGGCAGGGGAAGAGATGGTACCCGTCGGCCGCGGCCGAGAGCACGCCCGTCACCCGGGAGCCATCACGCACGACGCCAAACACCGTGTGTCCGCTGAGCACCTCGACCCCCGGCCGGCGCAGGGCCTGGGTGAGGACCTCGGCGCGGCCCACGGGATGGTACCCACGCGCTTTCGGTGCGAGGCTGCTGCCGCTGCCCGAGATGGACTCGTCAAGACGGTCCTGGGCGCCGCCGCGCAGCCCGTGGTAGTACGAATGGATCCGGCCGGCGGAGCCGATGCCGCCGGCCACCGGCGCCGCGTCCAGGACGGTCACCGTCACGCCGCCCTCTGCCGCCGACAGGGCTGCGAACGCGCCGCCCGTGCCGTATCCGGCCACCACGACGTCGCAGGGGTCGTGCAGGTGGGCCGCGGCGGGCGCGAGCGAGACGGCGGCCTGGTCCCACTCGGGGGTGGCAGCCAGCTCATGGGTCCGCACGACCTGCGCGGCCTCGGGCTCATGCCGCGGGAGCGGCCTCGATCCGGCCACCGCCTCCTCCCCAAGGCGCTCTGCCGCCGCCAGCGCTTCCGGGTCCGTGGACTGGCTGGGCAGTGCCTGAAGCCCGGTGTCGGCCAGGGCCTCGGCCAGACCGGGGCCTGCAGCGCTGAACTCCTCGACCAGGCGGGGGGCCACGTCCACCAGCGCCATGCCTGCCAACGAGGGCACGGTCTGCCGCAGCCAGGCAACCGCCGTCGTGGCCGCATGCAGGCTCGCCGCCAGGAGCTCAGTCGTGGCCAACCCGCTGGCCGGCAGACGCAGACGCAGGAGCGCCTCCCCAGGCCAGGCGGCAGGCATCGCCTCCACGCGGTCCCCCAGCACGCCCATCGATACAGGCACGTCCCACACGGCCCCGTAGGCCGGCACCTCGAGGCCAGCCAGGTAGGCGCTCCGCCCCACCGCGGCGCGCTCCCGGGGCGCCAACCCACCATAGCGGCGCGCCAGGCCCTGGCCGGGAGTCGCGTCAATGACCACGGGGGCTTTGATCGCCTGCCGGCCACTCTTGCCCACCGCCTCGACCCCCGCCAGGCGCCCTCGCCGGTCCCGCAGCAGACGCGCGGCCTGGACCTTGACGAAGACCGCCACCCCGGCCTCGGCCAGGAACCGGTCGAAGGCCAGCGTGCCCAGCACGATGTCCAGAGGCCGGTCTGACGGCGCGCCCTGGCTCGTCGTGTAGCCGCGGACCCGGTCCACCAGGGGCGAGGAAGGGAACAGGTTCTGCCAGGCGGCGCTCAGCTCTGTGCCCAGCGTGGGCCCCGGCTCGAGCAGGCAGACCCGCCGGCCGGCTCGAGCAGCCCCCAACGCCACGGCGACCCCTCCGAGCGAGGCCCCCACAACCGCCACGTCACCAGCCCACAACGCCGTGGCCCGGCGTCCCGCAAGACGGATCCAGTTCATCGCCGTTGCCCTCACCCTCGCGCCACCGACACCCCTGGGCTCTGTCAGGGAGTGCCCTGCGGACACCAGATGCACTCCTGCCGGGTGACCTCCAGCACGCTGCGCCAGAGCTGCCCGCGCGGGTCGATGCGACGCCGTTCCCGGGTCGCCAACGCCATCGGCACATAGACGAAGTGCCCATGCCAGTAGCCCACCACCAGGCCGGTCATCCCGGCCATGGCCGCATGAACCGCATTCTGCGCCAGGTGCAGACAGAAGATGGCGTCCGTTCCCCGCGCCGGCACGCTCCGGATCAGGTAGCTGGGGTCGAAGTACTTCAGGCTGTGCTCCATCCCGCGCCGGTCCAGGTAGGCCTTGATCCGGTCCTTGAGGAACAGGCCGATGTCGTGGTGGATCGCGTTGCCCGACGGGTCACGCTCCTTGGGGAGGTCTCGGAACAGCTCCTGACCAGCGCCCTCGGCGACCACCACCACGGCATGATGCTTCTCCGCCAGGCGGCGCTCCAGCGCCGGCAGGAAGCCGTCCTCCCCCTCCAGCCCGAAGGGGACCTCGGGGATCAGGCAGAAGTTCACCACGCTGTTGGCCAGGGCCGCGTGCGCCGCGATGAACCCCGAATCCCGCCCCATGAGCCGCACCAGGCCGATGCCGTTGTAGGCGCCCTTGGCCTCCATGTGGGCGCACCCGATGACCGGCGCGGCGGCGTAGACGGCGGTCTCAAAGCCAAAGGTGCGTTCCGTGAATCCGAGGTCGTTATCGATGGTCTTGGGGATCCCGACCACGCTGGTGGCCAGGCCATGGGCCCTAGCCGCCTGAGCGATCTCCAGGGCGCCGCGCTGGGTCCCGTCGCCGCCGATGGTGAAGAGGACGCTGATGTTCAGCCGGTCGAGGGTCCGCACGATCTCCTCTGTCGGCTGCTCGCCCCGAGATGACCCCAGGATGGAACCGCCATTCTCGTGGATCGCGTCCACCACGTCCGGGTTCAGGTCCACCGGCTTGAGACCATACCCGGGCACGAGGCCCCGATAGCCGTAGGGGATCCCGAACACAGTATCCACCCCGTAGGTGAAATAGAGCGTGTTGACCAGGGCCTTGATGACGTCGTTCAGACCCGGACAGAGCCCCCCGCAGGTGACGATGGCAGCCCGCGCCCACGAGGCATCGTAGTACAGCCGCCGCCGAGGCCCTGCCGCCACAAAGGCCGGCGGCATCAGCCCGCGCGACCATAGGTCCCGCCCAACCGCGGGGTCCGCGAAGTAGGCGATCCGTTCGCCCTCTTCGACAAAGGTCGCGTTCCGCAGCCTGGACTCGAGGGTCGGCTCGCCCACGCGAGCGATACTGAAGTCCAGACCCTGGACTGCGTCCGGTGTCAGGCCGCCCTCGATTCTCGCCATGGCCGTGTCTCCCCTGCCGGACGCCACCCCGAGTGCCCCCGCCTGTCGACTGCCGGCAGCACGCTCGCGCCCGCCTGCACACCTTACCACGGCGAACGACAGTCCTCCAGCCGGGAAGGCCTGGCCGGCAGACGCGCGAGGCTGCCCCGCGCCATCCCGCCTCCCGGCGCGCCCTCCTGGCCGCTTCGCGAAACCCGACCCCTCCCCGCGCGCCCTCCTGGCGCTTCGCGAAACCCGACCCCAGGGCCTGGCGGCAGACGGGTTTCGCGAAGGGGTGCCGCCTGCAGGGCGCCGCGAAAACGGGCCGCGGGTGCGGCCCCATCGGCGGCAGCGCAGCCTTCGGCCGCAGACCAACGCATAGCGTGGCACCGTTTGTGCGGTTGCGGCTCTCCGGTGGCTGGGACCTCGCCCTGGCTCTAGGGCGGACGGGGGATGGGTACCAGTGCTCTAGGCGCGCTTGACGAGGCAACATCCGCACCGTTGAGGCAAGTTCCCGGCCACGCCGGGAACGCCTGGAGGGCGGGTCCTCCGTAACCCGCCGCCGGGATGCGGAGATTCCGGCCTCCAGACCGCGGGGAGCCCTTGGCGGTTTGAGGCGGAGCTTCGCTAGCCTGCTAGGGCCTCGCTCGAGACTCGGAGCAGCATGCCGGACCGGGCCGAGGCCACGAAGCCATCGGCCTCGTAGGCGTCGGAGACGAAGCACCCCACCTTGCCGACCTCGGGAGTCCGTAGAGTGGTGTCTCGGGGGTCTTCGCCATGCTCCCGGGCGACGCTCCGAAGACAGTCGCCCGGCAGAGGCATGCAAGGGCATGCCAGCCCAGGATCGGCCCCGGGCCGGATGCGGGCTGGCCGGGGCCTGACAGGCCGAGCCCCGTCGCGCTGCCGCCAGGCTGACAACGGCCTGGGGCGCGGTACAGTACCGGTCGCTACCTGGCGGCCTGGACGGCCCGCATGCCGATGGGCTGGGGCCGGTGGTGGCGGGATGGGGAACACGCCCCGTGACGAGCCAGAGGCAACCAGTTCAGCCCGGGATTGCGGCGCACTTCCAGCCGGTGTTGCGCCGCCTTCGCGCCCTGCGTCTGGCCGGAGGATGTATCGCCGCGCTGGGGCTTTTTGCGTCGGCGTTGCTGCTGACGGATGGTGTGGAGCGCCTGTATGCCGTGCGCGAGGCCTGGGCCCTGTGGGCGGCTGGCGTGGCGCTGGCGCTGGGGCTGGGGGTCCTGGCGCGGGCGTGGCTGAAGGCCGTGCTGCGGGGTCCGTCGGCGCGGGATCTGGCCCTGGACGTGGAGCGGGTGCGGCCGGAGTTGATGGACTCGCTGGTCTGCGCGGTGGAGATCGAGGGCAGCCCGCGCAGCGAGTCCAACCCCATTGAGCAGGCCCTGCTGACGCAGGTGCGCAACCGCCTGGGGGGCGGGGCCCCGGTGGCGAGGGTCTTTCGGGAGAGCCTGCACTGGCGGCGGCTGGTGCTGCCGGGGGCCGTGTTTGCTGCCTGCATGGTGCTGGCGTTGCACTCGCGGGCGTGGCGCAAAGCGGTGGCCTGCCTGGGAGACGTGCTGCGCCACGAGCGCACGGGGCTGATCGTGAGCGTCCCCGGGAGCCCGGTCCCTGAGCACACGGACGTCCGGCTCGAGGCCGAGGTCAGGCGCTGGGAGCCCGATGCGACCGTCGAGTACCGCGACGCCGAGGGCTGGCACCGGTTCCGCATGAACCGTGGCGACGGGGCCCGTTCTTTCTTTACCTTATATGATGTAACGGGGCCGGTCCGCTACCGCGTTGTGACGCCCTCGCTGGCCACGCCCTGGCAGCGCCTGGAGACCTACCGGCCGCCGACGTTCGAGGCGGTTGCCCTGCGCCTCGAGCCGCCCGCATACACCGGCCGCGAGGTACAGGAGATCGATGGCTTCCGGGATCTGCAGGCCGTGGTGGGCAGCCGTTTGCGGATCACGGTCCGCACGCAGCCCGGGGTCGGGGTGGAGTGGCACGGCACGGATGCGGTGGTGCCCTTCGCGGTCGCCGCCGACGGCCAGGCCATCTGCGAGGTCACGCTGGCCAAGGACGGCACGGCGCATGCGCTCCTGCGCAGTCCCGAGGGCCGGGAGACGGCGGGGCCCGAGATCCGCCTGGTGGCGCAACCGGACTTGCCGCCGGTGGTGAGCCTGCTGAAGCCGGCTCGGGACATGCAGGCCGGTCAGGGCCAGACCGTGCCCATGGAGGTACGTGCCGGGGACGACTTCGGTCTGCGCCGCGTCGTTCTGACCTACGCGGTATCCGGGGCCGAGCGCCAGTCGGTGACGCTGTTGGAGGCGGGTCCCGAGCGGGTCCTGGATCGGAGTCTGGAGCACGCCTTCGACCTGGTGGCCATGAAGGCCGAGCCCGGCGACGTGATCACCTACGTGGCGAGTGCCGAAGACAACCGCGAGCCGGAGGCCCAGCAGGCGCGTACCGAGGTCTGTTTCATCGTGGTACGACCGGATCTGGACCCCAAGGAGAAGGAGGGCAACCAGGGCCAGGAGAAGAAGCTGGACATCAGCGCCCTGATTGCCGAGAGCAAGCGCCTGATCCGGGTGACCTGGGACGGGCTCGGGCTGCCGGCGGCGGAGCGGGCCAAGCCGGCGGCCGACCTGCACCGGGACCTGAATGTCCTGCGCCTGGAGGTCCGCAAGACGTTCACCAAGGTGATGGAGATGTCGGGCGGCCTGATCGGTGATGAGCTCCCCGAGCTGTTCGGCGCGGCGGAGCGGGAGGTCGCCGAGGCCGTCCGACTGGCCGAACGGGCCCTGCTCGACGAGGCCCTGGCGCCCCAGGAGCGCGGCCTGACGGCACTGACCCGCATCGAGAATGAGTTGCTGAAGAACGCCATGAAGAGCCAGGGCAAGGGCGATGGGTCCCCGTCCCAGCAGCAGCAGAAACCGCCCGAGAAGACCCCCGAACAGCGCCGTTCCCAGCAGGAGCTCATGCAGGCGCTGCGCGATGCCCGCCGCAAGGTCCAGGAGCTGGCCGAACGTCAGGGCCGGCTCAACCAGGAGATGGAGTCGGCCGCCGCGGCCAGCCAGGAAGCGGCCCGAGGCCTGGCGGAGAAGCAGCGGGGGGTGGAAAAGGACGCGACGGCGCTGGGGCAGGAGCTGGCCAGGCTCCAGCAGGCGAGCCGGGCTGCCTCGTCGCTGGAGGCGAGTGCCGGGGAGATGGGCCAGGGGGCCGAACGGCTGGACCAGGCCGATGTGCCCACCGGACAGCGACACGGCCGGCGCGCGGCAGGGCTGCTCGACAGCGCTATCAAGGACCTGGAGGATGCCCTGCGCAAGGCGGCCGGCGAGCGCATCCGGGCCCTGGCCAAGGCAGCGGAGCAGATGTCCGAGGCCGAACGGGGCGCCGCCGACAAGAGCCGGGAGCTGGCAGCCCAGCCGCAGCCCGACGCCCAGGCCCTCGGCCAGGCGGAGAAGGCCCAGCGGGAGCTGAACCGGGCCGCATCCCAGTTGCGCGAGGCGGCCAACCAGACGGCGACCGAGATCGAGGAGGCCTACCCCGAGGCCAGCCAGGAGCTCAGCGAGGCCCTCCAGGAGGCGTCCCGGCAGGGCCTGGAGCGCACCCTGGAGCGCGCCGCCAATGCGCTGCTGTACCGCAAGCCGGATCGGGCCGTGAAGCCCCAGACGGACGCCGCCAACCGGCTCCTGGAGCTGGCGCGTGGGCTGGAGCAGGCCGCGGGACGCCTGCCGGCCATGTCCCGCGACGAGATCCTGGAAGCGCTCCAGGCGATGCAGCAGCAGGCCCAGGACGCGGCCGAAGCCGCGCGGCAGCCGGGTGAGGCGGGGCGGCAGCAGCTCCAAGCCGTGCAGGAGCGTGCAGCGCAGACCCTGGAGCCGGTGGCAAGCGCCCTGCGGGACCAGGCACTCCAGGAGGTCGCTGACCAGATGGCGTCCGGCATCGGCGAGGGCTCGCCGGCGCAGGCCGGTGAGCAGACCCTGAGGCTTTTCCGGGCAGCCATCGGCATCCTCGAGCGCCACGCCATGGCCGCGGAGGTCCGGCGCCGGCTCGACCTGAGCCGGCGGACGGCCTTGCCGCCGGAGAAGTACCGTGCTCAGGTCGAGCAGTACTTCCGCGACCTGGGTCGAGAGCCATGACCGGCTTCGACACGCCAATCCCCTGGATGGTCATTGCCGGGTGGGCCGCGCTGGCGTTGGTGCTGGTGCTGGTGCGGCATGGCAACCTGCACGGCGCGGTCAGCCATCGTTCGTGCTGGAGCATCACGGTCCTGCGCCTGGTCGCTCTCGCGCTGGTGGCCATGCTCCTGCTGCAGCCCTACCGTGAGCAGCGCGCTCCGGACCGCGAGGCCTTCCGGGCCGTCATGCTGGTGGACGCCAGTGCCAGTATGACGGTTCAGGACGTGGCCGGCGGCCGCTCGCGCCTCGAGGTGGCGCGGGAGACGGTGGCGGCGGACTCGCCGGCAGCGACCACGCTGGTGCAGCGCCTGGGAGCCGCCTGCCGCCTGGACGTCAGCACCTTCGCCGAGACAGCGCGGCCCTGGCGAACCGGTACCGCCTTGCCGATGCTCCCCGGTCGAACGTCCCTGGGCGGCGTCCTGCAGGAGCTGCTCGACGAGACCGCCGGACCGCCCCTGGGGGCCGTGCTGGTGGTGTCCGACGGTCACAGCAACCAGGGCCCTTCCCCCACCGAGGTCTGCAAACAGTTCCGGGCGCGGGGCGTCCCCGTGTCCTGTCTGGGGGTTGGGGAGTCCCGCCAGCCGGGGGACCTGCGGGTCCACTTCGCGGCCGCGCCGCTCAAGGGCCGCAAGGGCGAGCCCATGACCCTCAACGTGCTCCTGGAGAACCGCTTTGACCATCCCGTCACGACGCGCCTGACGCTGACCGATAGCCAGGTCGTGGTGGCCGAGCGGGAGGTCCATCTGCCGGCCGGCAGCACGGGCTCGGAGCCGGTCACCGTGACGCCCCTGAGAGCCGGCTACGTGTCGTACCGGGCCCGGGTCGAGGCGGTTGCCGGCGACGCACAGCCCGAGACCGATGCAGACTATGCCGGGGTGGAGGTCAAGGAACCGGACCGCTTCCAGGTGTTGTACCTGGGGGCACACCTCGGCTGCGAGTACCGCTTTCTGCGGCGGCTCTGCGACTCACACCCGCAACTGGCGCTCGCGGCGGTCATCCAGACCGGCAAAGCCAGCTTCTACCAGATCGGCCTGCCCGACAGCCCCGAGGGCCCCCTCAACGGTTTCCCCACCGCGGCCGAGAGGATCAACCGCTTCGATGCGGTGGTGCTCGACGCCCGCGCGGTGCCGAGCCTGGACGCCAAGGGCATCGAGACGCTCGTCGGCTTCGTTGACCGGCGCGGGGGCGGGTTGCTGGTGTTCGGTCCGGCCGAGGGTCTACCGGCGGCCTTGCGGGACCTATTGCCGCTGGCCCCGCCGCCGGCCGGGGCCCTGAAGGCGCGCGAGCGCCTGCAGACCAACCCCGAGTTCATCTTTGATCACGACCCTGCCCGCGCTCTGGAGCCCCTGGCGGGGCTGCCCTTGCCCACGGGTGAACCGGTCTGGCTGAGCCCCACCCCCAAGCGGGGGGCCCGCGTGGCGGCGGCCCTGCGCGGCAGCGACCTCGGCGTGCTGTGGGCGCAGAGCTACGGCAGCGGCCGGGCAGCTTACCTGGGCCTCGAGTCGACCTGGCGCTGGCCGCTGGCTACCGCGGCCGGCCAGAGCAGCCATGCCGCCTTCTGGAACTCCCTTCTCGTCCGGCTCTCCAGCACCGGCAAGCAGCGCTTCCGCAGCCTGGCGGAAGGGACCAAGGTCGGCCTCGGTGAGGGCATGCCTCTGGATGTCCGCCTGCTGGGCAGCGATTTCCTGCCGGCCCCCGACGCCCATCTGACCGCGGCCGTCGTGGCCCCCTCGGGCCGGAGCGTGGACGTCGCCCTGGACGCCGTGGCCGACACCCCCGGACACTACACGGCTCTCTTCTTCCCGGAAGAGCCCGGGGAGCACCGAGTCACCTACCGCGTCGAGGGCCCCTCGGGGGCCCTCAGCGGCGAGGCGCACTTCCTGGCCCGGCGCATGGGCGTGGAGACCGAGGACACGGCCTACCGCGAGGATGTTCTGCGGGACATGGCCCGCATCACCGGCGGGACCTTCGTGCCCTACCGCGAGGTGACGGGGTTTGGTCGCCTGCCGCTGAGCCGTTCCGTGCCCATGAAGACGTCGCGTTTCCACTGGACTCGGCACGGGTCCCTACTGGTCCTCCTGGCCGTCGTGCTTGGGGCCGAGTGGCTCCTGCGTCGCCGTCTCGGCCTGAAGTAGGGCCGGCCGGCGGCGACCGCAGGGCTGTTTCAAGATCGCGGTTCGCGGGGTGCCGTCCCCGCGCTTCGGCGGGCCGGGCGAGGACGCGATTCTGCTGTACAGCAGGACGTTCTTGAGTCGCGTCGCCCGCACGCGGGCGGGTGGCAGCCGCGACCTACCGGGGGCCCCATCGCAAGGCTGCCAACGGTTTCTTGAAACAGCCCTG
>Ga0172375_10009786_pt1 | contig 12557 bp, 12 predicted proteins | sample LakKiv1m_FD_114537 | JGI IMG/M metagenome (GOLD analysis project Ga0172375, IMG submission 114537) | Freshwater microbial communities from Kabuno Bay, South-Kivu, Congo - kab_092012_11.1m | ecosystem: Environmental > Aquatic > Freshwater > Lake | place: Democratic Republic of the Congo... | reverse complement strand
TTTATCAAACATATATAAAATATGCTGGTGTAAGAAAAAGGGGTAAAGGGGAAAATGAATTACACCAGCACCTCCTCACGCTCGCCCCGCTCCGCGGGGCTTCGCGTATGGTTTCGCAAGACGCTATAAGGAAAGGGGAATTATATATATATATATTAATTTGTTCTATTTTGATTCCGTATCAACCCGCCCACCCAAAATATTGACGGCGGCGCCCCCTCCTCGCTCGCAGGCGCTCCTAGGGTCGCGCTTGCCATTGTTCAGTTAGTTTCATTTCTCATCGACTCTCTTCCAAAGGTTTTCTTTTCTAGTTTGTCAGCTCGCTGCGGGTGGGCAGTCCTTTCCCCCTCCTCCTCGCTTCGCTCGTCGGTTTCCCCCTAAAGGGGGAGCCCCCACCTTCTTTATTTTACCCTTCATCCAGCGTTCGAATGTCGGTGGTAGTTCGGATGGCGAGCCCGCTGTCTTTTTCAATTGATATCTCTGCGGGCTCGCTTTGAGTCGAGCTGCCTATACGAACGTGTCGGGTAGTTCGGCTCGCTTTTCGACGGCAGCTCTCCTTTTCTGGCGGTTATCTCCGAGGGGTGGGGGCCGGACGCCGCCGAACTGCTATTCGGCCAAATCCCACCGTTCTGGCCGATTTGATATACTGGATATATGTCAGATGATCAGCCTGCCATAGATCAGTCGGCGCAGGATTCACCGCCTTCATCTAAAGCGATTCCAGCTTCAGATACGCCCCCTTCCGAACCTCCAGTTGTATCTGATCTAGCTTCACCTCAAGCTCCGCCATCAGTTTCAAGCGAAGCTACCGAGCAGCCGGTTTCATCACAAGAGCCTGTTTCTGCTCCTCAAGAACCAGTATCTTTGTCCACTCCGGAGAGTTTTATGCCTTCGGTCAGTACTGGGTCTGCCGAAGTTGTGCCTCCAGAACCGGAGCCGATCAAAGAAGAAATTCCATCAGTTCAGGTCAATACAACGCCCCAAAATGAAATCCCTCCTGAGCCTATTCAGCCTCCGACAGCTCCCGCTATCTCACCTCTTTGCTATCCATATTATGCTACCTATCCCATCACCTTTGGCTGGGGAGCTCAATCGTCAGATGAAGCAATCAAGAAGAAGTATCAGGAATGGGGGCTGGTTGGCCATAATGGCATTGATTTCGGACTTCCCGAGGGTACAGAAGTGCTTGCCTGTGATGATGGGATAGTCTCACAAGCTGGGGATAATGGCGACTTTGGGATATCCATCACCATCAAGCATTCCTGGGGTACTAGCATCTATGGGCATCTACAATCTATTGGGGTTCTGGTCAATGATCCGGTCACGAAAAAACTGGTGATTGGGTTGTCCGGTCAAACAGGATTTGTGACTGGTCCGCATCTTCATTTCGGCATCCAGCCAATAGTTTCCGATGGTGGGAATGGCTACGGTGGGTATGTCGATCCGACACCGTATCTTTCTGAACACGTGGTGGAACCACAGATCGAAAAACCTGCCGAGTTGTCGGAAGAAAAGCCGGTACAAGCTGAACCGCCAAAACCAGAACCAGCACCAGAAGAGACACCCGTTGTTCCATCAGAGCCAGTCAAAGAAGAGACAGTGGTGTCTTCGGATGTATCATCTGAAACAGTATCTCAAGAAGAAGTACTCACAAAAGCGGAAGCGATGTTTGATGCACGAGTGAAAGAAAATGCTATCAAAGGGAATCAGGTAAAGAAAGAACATCATGAGCAAGCACTCCAAAAGATCTACACGAGAGTTCAGGAAAAGAAACGGATCACAAATGAAGAAATTCGGGATTTATTACATGTTTCCCAAAGCACGGCATCAAACTATGCAACAGATCTCGTTCGTCGTGGTATGCTTAAAACAGAGGGAAAAGGAAAAGCAACTGTGTATACGTATTAGTGTGAAAGGGGGTGTTCTATGATTCAAGTTATTCTCATTCAAGCACTTGCAGGAGCATCAGGAGGGTTTGTTCGGGCACTGGTTGGCATTACGAAAGCACAGACGTTCAATCCCACAACATTCAAGTTTGAATGGAAAGTGTTTGGATTTACCATCATTGTTTCCATGCTTACCGGTCTTATGTCCGGTCTTGTGATTAATGCTGATTGGCGCATGTCGCTTCTTGCTGGGTATGCAGGAAGTGATTTACTGGAGAGTCTGTACAAATTACGGTTTTCTCAGCTGGTGAAGCCTACGGTATGAAAAAGAAACCACTCTACAATCCAAACAAACTGGTCTTAGTGCCAGCCAGTCTTCTTATCGCCTTATTATCTTTTCTTGGTGGGACGCAGTATGAGAAACAAGTAAAAAATATACTCGAACAACCAAATATCTCAACAACGACCGTTCGGAATATTCCAACAAAAGAAAAGGTTAAACGCGTGATTGATGGAGATACCATAGAGTTGGGTAATGGACAGATTGTTCGGTATGCAGGAATCAATGCGCCGGATTCCGGTCAACCGTTTGAAGAGGAAGCGACAGAAGCAAATCAAAAGCTTGTTCAGGGAAAAACCGTAACGTTTGAATATGACACATACACATCAGACCGGTTTGGTAGAGTGCTTGCATATGCATTTGTTGATGGGAAAAATGTGTCTGTCGAGCTTGCACGGCTAGGGTTAGCAAAAGTGACGATTTATGAGGATAGACGAAAGTTAAAATACCAGGATGAGCTACTCAAAGCACAGGAGGAAGCGAAGTTGAAAAAGAGAGGGATGTGGAAATAGGTTCACAATCCGCTTTTTATTAAGCTCCAACTGAATTCGACATACATTCGAAACGGTATCAAGTGTGGATTTTCTAATGATTCAACAATTTTTGCTAATTCAATAGCGTGTAAAGCACGAGGTTGTATATCAAGTGGAATATCTTCAAATTTTGGATGATGACATTCTCTTGAATAACATGGGTATTTTTTAAAAAAATCACCTATTGGTTTTAGGTATTTTTTTGATTTCATTCCATGAAAACTTGTATATAAAATATATTGTTCATGTTTTGATCCTATATCTACCATAAAATCCTGTTTATATATTTTACTTTTGTAGTCGTATACCAATATTCCAATAACCATGTCTTCAGGTTCATTTTTTGGATAGGAAATTATCACAGTTCCAAAAGATATGAAACGAGCACTATTTAGGCTTTTTATAGCTTTTTGAAAATCTTGATTTTTTTCACACATGGCCATTATTTGTGCAGAAAATGGTTGTAAACGAAGGATAATACCGTCAATCGGCATCATTGGTGGTGCAGTCCTCACGAGACGCTCATAGGGAATAGGAATAATCATTGTCAGTATTATATAAATAAATATTTTATTTAGGTAGTTTGATTGTATTTTTTAAACACCTACATTTATTTTAAAGATGTAAACAAATATCACTGATTAGTTGTATAATTTATCTTGTTAAGATAACGTTTTTTGGATTGTGAATATTTATTATGTCAATCACTAAAATAATTAAATCAAAAAAACGAGTAACCGATTACGGTGAAGTTTATACATCAGAAAAAGAAGTAAATGCCATGCTAGATTTAGTTCATAGAGAAACAATGAGGATAGATTCCAGATTTTTTGAACCTACATGTGGGACGGGGAATTTTTTAGCAGAAATTTTAGAAAGAAAATTGACTGTTGTTGAACGTCGATACTCAAAAAATCAACTTGAATATGAACGGTATGCCATTTTAGCCTTATCTAGTATTTACGGAGTCGATATATTGCAAGATAATGTCCAAGAATGTAGGGATCGGCTATTTGAAATATTCAAAATCAATTATATAAAACATTATAAAAATACCCATAGGTTAGAAATTTTAAGCGCAGCAACATTTCTTTTATCTAGAAATATACTCTGGGGTGATGCATTAAGCCTAAAGACACCGGATAAAAGTATGCAACCGATTGTATTTTCAGAATGGTCATTGGTAAAAGGAAGTATGATAAAACGACGGGATTTTACTATGGCTAATTTACTAGAGAGTCAACCATTGGACGGTTTGAATCTTTTTTCTGATTTAGGTGATAAGGCATTTATTCCTAAACCAGTTGCTGATTATCCAGTAGTGCATTTATTAAAAATTGGAGATGATTATGGAAAATAATTATAATCCCGATGTTTTATCCTGTCTTGCTAATTTGAGCAATGATGAAGTATTCACTTCGCCTGCTTTGGCAAATCAGATATTGGACATGTTGCCAAAAGACCTTTGGGTAAATCAGAATGCAAAATTTCTTGATCCGGTTTCTAAAACAGGAATATTCCTTAGAGAAATTGCTAAACGACTTATAATAGGTTTGGAAAAACAGATACCTAATAAGCAAGAGAGAATTAATCATATTTATAAAAATCAGTTATATGGTATTGCCATAAGTGAATTGACATCATTATTGTCTAGACGCAGTTTGTATTGTTCAAAACACGCGAATGGTAAATATTCTGTTTGCGATTCTTTTAATGATGAAAAAGGTAATATTTTATACAATAAGGTTAAGCATGTTTGGTACGGTGAAAATTGTAAATTTTGTGGAGCAAGTAAATCGGTTTATAATCGTGGAGAAGAACTAGAAACGCACGCTTATCAATTTATTCACACAGTTAAGCCTGATAAAATATTTAATATGAAATTTGATGTAATTATTGGAAATCCACCTTATCAACTTCGTGACGCAGGTGCTCAAGAAAGCGCAACGCCAATTTATAATAAATTTGTAGAGCAAGCAAAAAAATTAAACCCCCGATATCTAACAATGATAATACCAGCAAGATGGTATTCTGGAGGAAAAGGATTGGATGACTTTAGAAGAAGCATGTTGAATGATGATAGAATATCAGAAATTCATGACTTTCCTGATACCTCGGATGTTTTTCCTGGTTTAAATATAAGAGGTGGTATATGTTATTTTTTATGGGATAAATTTCATAAAGGGAAATGTAAAATTATTACACATAAAGACGGATCAATAGGTAAAGCTGTTGAAAGACCTTTATTAGAACCAGGAACTGAAGTTTTCATTCGCTATAATGAAGCTATTCCTATTTTTAACAAAATTAGAAGTAAAAAGGAAAAAAGTTTTTCCACAATAGTTAGTTCTAGAAAACCTTTCGGCTTACCTACTAATTTTAATCAATTCAAAAAAAATAAAACTTTACAAGAAAGCATACTTTTACATAGATTTGGTAATAACGGTTATATAAAACAAGAACAAATAAAGAGCAATTTTAATTGGGTTAATATGTATAAAGTTCTTGTACCATATGCTAGTCCTGGTGATGATAGCTATCCACATTTAATTTTGAGTAAGCCAATAGTTGTTGGTCCTCAAACCGCATGTACTGAAACATATCTTGTGATAGGACCATGCAATAGTATAGATATTGCGAAAAATATTTCTAGTTATATGAAGACTCGATTTGTTAGATTCATGATTCTTTTGAATAAAAGCGCGCAGCATGTGACAAGAGACACATATAATTTCGTTCCTATTCAAGATTTTAATGAATTTTGGTCTGATGAAAAACTTTATAAAAAGTACGGAATAATTAACGAGGAAATTAAGTTTATTGAATCAATTATCCGTCCAATGACATAGAAATGAATAATATTTTTTTTCCACAGCGTCCAAATGCAAATCCAAAGATTTACGCCTATGAAGATACAAATCCTATTTATAAGGGTTTATTAAAAATTGGATTTACAAATATTGATAGCCAAAAGAGAGTAGCTCAACAATATCCAACTCTACGACCAGGTATATTGCCCTACAAAATTGTTTTTGAAGAATCTGCAATGAGAAGTGATGGAACCGTATTTTTGGATCACGATGTACATAAGTATTTAAGAAAACACGGAATAAAGAATAAAGAAGGAGAATGGTTCGAATGTACTGTTAAAGATATACAAGCCGCTGTATTAGCTATAAAAAGAGCTATTGAAAATGAAGAAAACCGCACACTTGATTTCGTGATGCGGCCTGAACAAGAGGAAGCTGTAGTTAAAACTATGGCCTATTTTAAGAGTTTTGTTAATGAAAATAATCATAAAATACCTCATTTTCTTTGGAATGCAAAAATGCGTTTTGGGAAGACATTCGCTACATATCAATTAGCTAAAAGAATGAATTGGGCAAAAATACTAGTTCTGACTTTCAAACCAGCTGTGCAAAACGCATGGGAAGAAGATTTAAAAACTCATATCGATTTTAAAAACTGGCAGTTTATTGCTTCTGATGGGCTTTCTTTTGAAGAGATTGATAAAACTAGACCATTTGTTTGTTTTGGTTCGTTTCAAGATTATTTGGGTAAAAATGAGGCTGGAGGAATTAAAGCAAAGAATGAATGGGTGCATAAGACGAAATGGGACTGTGTTGTTTTAGATGAATACCATTATGGCGCGTGGAGAGAAAATGCTAAGGATTTATTTGGTAAAGATTTAGATGCGGAAATTGAAACTAAAAAAGCTCAAAAAATAGAAAAGGAAGGTATAGACCAAGAAGATAAAATTGACAATTTAGAGAAAAATATTCCCATCAAAACGAATCACTATTTATATTTATCAGGTACTCCATTCAGGGCGATAATCTCAGGAGAATTTATAGAGGAGCAAATTTATAACTGGACTTATTCTGATGAACAAAAAGCTAAAGAAAATTGGAAAGGTGAAAATAATCCATATGTTGCATTACCACGAATGGTAATGCTTACGTATCAATTGCCTGATTCTATTAAAGAAATAACAATGAAAGGCGAATTTAATGAATTTGATTTAAATGTATTTTTTTCAGCGTATGGAGTTGGAAATCAAGCTAAATTTAAATATGAAGATGAAGTTCAAAAATGGTTAGATTTAATTCGGGGATCCTATTTAGAAACATCAATAGACAATTTAAAATTAGGAGCAAAGAAGCCACCAATGCCATATTCAGACACGAGATTGTTAAATATACTTTCGCACACAATTTGGTTTTTGCCAAGCGTTGCTTCATGTTACGCAATGAGGAATCTATTACGACAAAAACAGAATAAATTTTATAATGATTATGTAAGAATTGTAGCTGCTGGTAAAGATGCTGGTATCGGTATGGATGCTCTTCCTCCAGTAAAAGATGCGATGGATGATCCAGATCCTTTACATTCAAAAACCATTACCCTTTCATGCGGCAAGTTGACGACTGGGGTGACCATCAAGCCTTGGACAGGAATATTTATGCTTCGTAATTCCTCAAGTCCGGAAACGTATTTTCAAGCCGCTTTCAGAGTGCAATCTCCTTGGACAATCAAAAATCCTGATAGTAAATCACCTAATATAGAGGAAGTTATTAAGGCGGAATGCTATGTTTTTGATTTTGCACCCGATCGGGCTTTAAGACAAATCGCTGATTATAGTTGTCGGTTAAACATAAACGAATCAGATCCTGAAAAGAAGGTAGGTGAATTTATCAATTTTTTACCAGTATTAGCCTACGATGGCAGTTCAATGAAACAAATAGACGCCGCAGGAATTTTAGATATGGCGATGAGTGGGACTACGGCAACTTTATTGGCAAGGCGATGGGAAAGTGCGTTGCTTGTAAATGTGGACAATAATACTCTGGAACGTTTGATGAAAAATGATGAAGCAATGAAAGCTTTAATGAACATAGAAGGTTTCAGAGGATTAAATCAAGACATTGAAACGATTATTAATAAATCAAACGTAATTCAAAAAGTTAAACTCGAAGCTAATGAAAGACCACTTACTCCAAAAGAAAAGAAAGAGCTTACAGAAGAAGAAAAGCAATACAAAAGTATGCGAAAACAAATACAGACAAAGCTAATTAAATTTGCAACTCGTGTCCCTGTGTTTATGTATTTAACAGATTATCGGGAGAGAAGTTTGAAAGATGTCATTATCCAATTGGAACCGGGTTTATTTAAAAAGGTGACTGGTTTAAATGTGAAGGATTTTGAATTGTTGATTAGCCTCGGTGTCTTTAATGGATCTTTAATGAATGATGCAGTTTATAAATTTAAAAGATACGAGGATTCTAGCTTGACTTATACTGGTATTGATAAACATCAAGGAGAAGATATTGGGCTTTTCGATACTGTTTTAAACAGACAAGACTATAAAAAGTCATTTGAAGATTTTCACTTTAATAGATAAATAAAATATTGTGTGATGATTATCTATCAAGCAAAAAGATTTGACGATTAATAACACAAGAGTTTAGATGATGCGGTATATAGGTGGATATTTCGAATGACAAGCATAGTTAGATACTAATATCGATTTATGAATAGTAATTTTTATCGATTGTATATTGATGAATCCGGTGATCATTATTATTCCAATAGTGACACTACGGAGAGAAGATACTTATGTTTGCTTGGAGTTTACTTTGATTTAAATTACTATGAAAAAGAATTCCAACCAAATTTTGAGAATTTTAAAATTAAACATTTTTCTCGTGATGTCGATGATAGGATTATTCTTCTACATCGTAAAGAATTAATAAACAAAACTGGTAGCTTTTCTTGTCTTGAAGACCCAATCAAAGAGAAAGCTTTTAATGAGGATTTGCTTCAGATAATGGCTTCAACAAACTTTAAATTAATCACTGTGGTAATTGATAAGAAATCTCATAAAGAGAGATGGGGAACAAATGCTGCTCATCCATATCACTATTGTTTATTAGCTCTTGTTCAAAGATTCGTTGGATTTCTCAACTGTTATCATTATCGTGGAGATGTGATGGCTGAAAGTCGCGGTGGTCAAGAAGATTTACAATTAAAATCTGAATTTACACATCTATATCAGACAGGAACAACATATGTCTCTTCTTCAATTTTTCAAAACGTTTTGTCTTCAAAAGAAATTAAGCTTAGAAAAAAGGAGCATAATATTGCGGGTCTTCAAATCGCAGATTTATTAGCATACTCATGTAAACAAGATGTTTTACTTCAAAATAAAAGAATCGATAAATATGAAGGAAAATTTGGACAAAAGTTACTAAGAATTGCTCGAGATAAATATAATATGAGAGTTGTTACTAATAAAATTGACGGTTATGGGAGAGTGTTCATAAAATGAAAGAGGCCAGCTTTCGCTGACCCTATCACGGTGCCCCATGCGGGACATCCACCTCCGATAAACGGATTAATTCTATTATACACATTGTAATAGCATTATGGCAAATTAGCCTGTTTAAACAAGCTAAATATGACTTGACAAGTATAAAACAGTAATTAGATAAGGGTTATATATGAAATACAAAATGATTGTTTATCACACAGTATTTATTCTATTTATCTGTTTAATCTTATTTGTAATAACTTTTTATAAAAATAAACAAACAGTTGTACAAGTTAAGAAAGAAATGACCTGTCCGATTGTTGAAAAAAACTTTGCGTATATACAATTGATTAATAATCAAAATGAGATTGAGGTTATAGGAGAGCCACAATTTATAGATAATCCTCAAAATATCAAGATAAATAAACCATTTAATATTAAGGAGTTTGAAAAAGGGTTATATAAATATTCCGCAACTGATAACGGGTGGGAAAGTAGAGAGTTTGATGTGACCGGTGATGGGAAAGCCGAGACAATTATTAATGCAAATGTTGCTATGAATCATACACCGCATATTGCATTGGTGGTTGAAAATGGAAATATCATTTTTGAAGCAAATGGGGCAAATGTATGGATAGATAAAGTTTCTGATGGAAAAGGATTCCTTATGCGGGTAACAAATGACTGGAGTTCAAAAGATTATCGATTGTTTCGATATGTATATAAAGACGGTGGATTTATGCAGATTTGGTCTCAAAAATCATGTGGTGTAGTCTTTGAATAATAGTAAATAGTATCGTAGATAAGAAGGTTGCCTATGCTTGTTACCGCATCAAAGCTGTATGATTATTTCCAATGTCCGCATCGCGTATGGCGCGATATCTATGGCCCGCAGGAAGAGAAAAATCCAGAGCCTAATCCATTTGTAGAATTGCTTTGGGAAAAAGGAGTGCTTCGGGAAAAGGAAGTGGTTGCAGGTTTGGGAAAGCTATTGGATTTGAGTTCAAGGAATAAAGACGATCAATTTCAAAAAACACTTGAAGCGATGCAATCAGAGATTCCACTTATTTATCATGGATATATACGATGGGAACATCTTGCGGGTGAACCGGATTTATTACGGAAAAATGATGATGGGACATATACACCAATTGATATTAAAAGTGGTCGAGGTATGGAAGGAGTCGATGAAGAGGAAGGTGATGCTGGAAAACTGAAGAAACATTATGCGGCACAGTTGGCATTGTATATCGAAATTCTTGAACAGCTCGGGTTTACAAAATCGCATATTGGTAAAATTTATGATATCGATAGCAAGGAAGTAGACTATGACCTCGATAGTCCTATGGGTGTAAAGAATAAGCAGACGTGGTGGCAAAAGTATCAGGATACAAAAAATGAAGTATCACTTCTTGTTGAAAATAAACGAAAAAATGATCCCGCGTTGATTGGGATATGCAAGTTGTGTCCTTGGTATACAAGTTGCAAAAAATTGTGTACAGACAGAAACGATTTGTCTATGGAGTTTTCATTGGGTCGATCAAAACGGGCAACACTTCAGGAAGATGTTGGCATTACGACGGTCACAGAACTTGCGACAATTGATATTCCTTCGCTTTTGGCAAAGAAAGCAACGGATAAAGAATATTTACGAGGTTTAGCAGAATCATCGCTCACAACATTGAAAAAACGAGCGTCTGTATTAGTTTCAAGCAAAACACCAGTTATCTATACTCCAATTGTCTTTCCAAAAGTGGCATACGAATTATACTTTGATATCGAAGATGATCCGACACAGGGATTTGTGTATCTTCATGGAGTGTATGAACGACATGATGGAAAGGAGCGATATATTCCTTTTGTTGCAAAAGAGAATTCAAAGGATGCAGAGAAACAGGCGTGGAAAGAGTTTTGGGACTATATCCATGCACTTCCTCCAGATGATTATTGTCTGTATTACTACTCCAGCCATGAACCAACAACGTATAAACGGATGCAAAAACAATATACCGATGTTATTTCGCTTGATGAAATAGAAACAATATTTACTTCCCAACATGCAATCGACTTATATTACGGCTGTATTCTGAAATATACCGATTGGCCGTTATATAGTTATTCCCTCAAAGAAATTGCCAGGTATTTAGGTTTTGATTGGCGGGATAAAACGCCTTCAGGAGCATTGTCCATTCAATGGTTTAATGAATATTTGGAAGATAAAGATCCAAAAAAGTTGCAACGGATTATCGAGTATAATGAGGACGACTGCAAAGCAACGATGGTAATCAAAGACTATTTAGATAATCGAAAGGAGTAGACATGAAAAATCAACCGGCAGCAGATCTACAAAACATGCTCAATCTTCTTGATGCGAGGATAACGAAAATTGAAGAATATTTGAAAAGTTTTAATAATTATTCTCCTGAAGATGATATGGACATATTACTTGATGATGCAGAAAAGTTGGCACGTGAGCATGATATGGTGAGCGCATCGCTGTTTCAAAGGAGATTAGAAATCGGTTATGCGAGGGCTTCGCGGATTCTCGACCAACTTGAACAAAAAGGTGTGGTCGGGAAAGGTGAAGGGTCAAAACCAAGAAAGGTGATTAAAGAAATATGACCGTTGATTTACCACGAACAATACCGGTTGCAAAAAGTAACAAAGAACAGAGAAAGCAACTTTTGTGGTATGCCCGTACAATAGAAAGATATTATGATGCGTATGGAATGCCGGTTCGAGTGATAGAAATTAACCCTGAACCTCTGTATATACAATTTTGTCTTGAAATTTCTGTTGGACTAGCGATTGATCGTATTGTGAAGCACAAACATGAGCTGGCAAAAGTGTTAGGTTCTCCGAATAATACAATATCAATAGAAGCACCAGTTGTTGGAAGAAATGTTGTAGGTATCAATTTACCACGCATATATCCTGAGTCGCCGCCTCCAACAAAACCTGTTAATACTTCAGATTCATGGAAAATTAAGACCAGTAAACGATGGTTTCAGCTATTTCAAAAAGTATCAGGAATTCCTGTAGATGAAAACCCAGATAAACTACTTATGCAAGATGTACTTGCGTCAAGGCGGATGAAGAAAAACATAAAGTTATATGCATATATCATTGAATGTACCTATAAAGCATTCGGCTTACCTGTTCATGTCATCGAAATCAATATACAACCAGAAGCATATGAATTTTGTGCTGAGCCAGAAATTGAAATGGAGGCCTCAGATATTGTGAAACGGCATAAGGATATTGCATTGGCACTTGCATCTCCTACAGGAGACGTGGGTATTCATGCCCCAATTCCTGGAAGAAAAGTGTTTGGTGTCTATTTGCCAAGAAATTCAGTTGGAACTAACGCATATGCAGATAAATATGATGGACTCAATACTTCGGGAAGCGCTATACAACGGTTTCTTAGTAATTGGTGTTTATACTTTAGTGAACTATTTTTTTGATATGTTACTTCAAGAATTTCA
>Ga0172375_10009785_pt1 | contig 12558 bp, 10 predicted proteins | sample LakKiv1m_FD_114537 | JGI IMG/M metagenome (GOLD analysis project Ga0172375, IMG submission 114537) | Freshwater microbial communities from Kabuno Bay, South-Kivu, Congo - kab_092012_11.1m | ecosystem: Environmental > Aquatic > Freshwater > Lake | place: Democratic Republic of the Congo... | reverse complement strand
CCGATCTGCGAAGGCGAAGGCAAAGACAGGTATCAAACTTGACATCGCGCCAAGCAGACCAATCCACGCGTTGCTTGCGCCGAGCGCCGTTTTGATATAAATATTGCCAAAGGTCTCATAGCCGCTTTTGCCGAGGGTCAGGAAAAATATCAGCATGAACAATGCCCATAGTGCGGGAACCCGCCGCGGGGCAATATGAGGCGCATGGGATTCTGCTGGGGCTGAGATTCTGCCTGGGAAGCCAGTCACGCAGACAGCGGCGAGCAGTCCCAAAATCCCAGCCAGCGGGAATAAAACACTAACTGAACCGCCGCGCGCCAGCCAACCCGCCAAAAGGGAGGTGGCAGCGAAACTGAGCGCGCCCCAAAAGCGAATGCCGCCGAAGTTGATTTGACCGCGCTCTTTGAGGTGAGCCATCGTCAGTCGGTTCATCAGCGCGTCTTGCACTCCGGCTGTCATCATGCGGATACTGACAGTGACGGCGAGCCAGCCCCAGGCGGCGCTGATCAATAGCGCGGGCGCGGAAAGCCCTTTGATGGCGACGATGATTCCAAGCAGCAGGCGGTGACGCTGGGTGCGGTCTGCCAGCCAGCCGAGCAAGGGTGTGACGATGGCAATGGCAACGGAGGTGTAGCCAAGCAAAACGCCAACCTGTGCGCCGCTGAATCCGACTTCGACCAGATATAAATTGAGAAAGGGTTGGATGACCCCACCCGCAGAGAAGGCAAGCAAAAAGAAGGCGATAATCCGCGCCTTGTGCGAATCAAAAGTGGAATCGGTCATACCCCCGCCTTGAATTGGGTGACCGAAACAGTTTGGCGCAACTCTGCCGAATAATAGGCGGCGAGAATTACGGCAAGCGTTTCGAGATTATCCGCTGCCGCTGTTTCAGGAATTTCGCCTGCTAAAAGGCAATGAATGAAATGCCCTTGCGCCGCGACATAGCTATCGAGATAGGCTTCAGCGGGAGTGCGGTTGGGGTGCGCGGGCTGTTCCAAAATCCCTTCGGCGGTTGTCAGGCGAATCAAATTTCCTTTTTGTGTATCGCGCACCAATTCAATCGTGCCGCGGTCGCCTTCGATGCGACAATCTTCTATTGGGTGTGTCTCTCGGTCGGCATACCCAAATGGAGAAAAAGATGACCAACTCAAATCTAAAACAGCTTGCAAATCATCGGGGAAATCAAGCAGAACAATGGCGCGGTCTTCGCCAGAAAGCATGTGGCTGACATCATTGGTGCGCGCGGTCACACTGACAGGTTCGCCGAATAGGAAACGCAAAATATCCACATGATGCACACCGACTTCCAACAAAATGACATGCTTCCAATCAAACCGATGGCGCGGATTTGGATTCCCATAAACATAACCTGATGAATGTGAAAAAATTCGAAAGTAGACTGGCTTGCCAATTTTGCCATCTCGAATCATCTGACGAATGGTACGATACCAAGTCCGCCAGCGCCAATTTTCGTTGATGTTAAGCAGCACGCCTGCCTGCTGACAAACATCCATCATGCGCCGGGCGTCAGTAAGATTCAAGGCGAAGGGTTTTTGGCAATTGATATGCACACTTTGAGCGGCGGCGAGTTCGGTCAGCTCAAGGTGCGATTCAGGCGGGGCGGCAATATCGACAAAATCGAGCGACGTGGCGCCGAACATTTCTGACGGGTCGGCGAATACTCTTTCGGGCGGAATGCCAAATTCGGCGGCGCGTCTTTCGGCGTTTTGGCGGTTCGGGTCACAGATGGCGATAATTTCCGCCTGAGAGATTTTCTCCCAGGCGGATAGGTGATACTGTGAAATCGCGCCAGCGCCAATCAACGCGCCGCGCAACGGTTGCGACATGGGATTTGTTATCCTTTCACCGCGCCAGCAGTGAGACCTTCAATAAATTTATCGGACATCACCAGGTACAAAAGCAAAGTTGGCAGCATGGACAGGACCAGGCTGGCAGCGGCAATCGCATAATTAGAGCCATGCTCACCAACAAACATCATCATAGCAGCCTGAATGGTGCGCATTCTGGGGTCAGTGACCATCGTGATAGCGAGCAGAAGTTCATTCCAGAAGTGCATGAAGTTAAGTAAAGTCACTGTCAGGATGGCGGAGCGCGCCAGTGGTAGCATGATATGCCAAAAGGTCTGGAAGTGCGTGCAACCGTCAATTTGCGAGGCATCCTCCAGTTCAGAAGGCAATTGCGAAAAATAGGTGGACATTAGATAGGTGCTGATGGGCAAGGCAGTGGCAGCATAGGTCAAGATGAGCGACCAGTACGTGTTCAGCAAACCCAGTTTACTCATCATGGTAAATTGCGGAATGTAGAAAATTTGGGGCGGAAGCATGAGGGCAAACAGAAGCAGATTAAAAACAGGACCGCGAAATTTGAATTTGTGGCGTGAACGACCAAAGCCATAGCCACCCATGGTGGATAAAATCAGCGTGACAGACAGCGCGCCAGCGCTGACGATAGCGCTATTGACAAAGTACCGTCCAAAACCGATCTCGGGGTCAAAGAGTAGCTTGGCGTAATTCTCCAACTCCAGGGTTTTTGGCAGGCCAAAAGGGTCATTGAGTATTTCGGCAGTTGTGCGAAACGACATGATGATCATCCATACGAATGGAATCAGCACTATTAAGGTAATAATGATCAGCGGAATGGAGATGGCAATTTTACCGGTTGTTTTTTGGAGACGGATCAGTGGATCTCCCTGATACTTATACGGATATGAATTCATTAACTTGCTCCTAAACCTGTGCCTGGCGTTTGAGCCAGCGATTTAGCAAACTCACCCCAACAATCACTACCCCGAACCAAAGCACCGCCATCGCCGATGGATAGCCCAGATCGAGTGTACTCCAGCCGAAAGCGCGTTTCTGGACGTAGGTGGCGACCGTCTCAGTGAAGTGCATCGGGCCGCCGCCAGTCAGCGCCCATACCACGTGAAAGGCGCGCATTTTTCCGATAAACGAAAGAATCAGAACGGTGATAAAAGTCGGCCAGAGAATCGGAATCATGATTTTGGTGATCGTCTGAAAAATGTTAGCCCCATCCACTTTGGCGGCGTCAAGTAATTCTTCAGGGACGGCGCTCAAGCCTGCCAACAGCAGCACCATCGAATAGCCAAAGGTTGCCCAGTAGTGAACGAAGATAACCGCCATCAGCGGCGTGTCGCGCCGTCCCAGCCAGTTGAGCGCCCAATCACCCAGGCCAACAGCGCGCAGGCTGGCGTTCAGCAAACCCCATTCGTTGTTAAAAAACCAGCGAAAAACCAGTCCCACAATGACACCTGAAACAAGGAGTGGGGTAAACCAGGCTGTGCGGTAAAAGCGATATAGTGGAACCCTGAAGTAAATCAAAAAAGCCAGGGTCAGGGCGGTCAACATTTCAATTACAGGTCCGGCCACAGACCAGATAATTGTATTTTTTACCGACTGAATGAAAATCGGGTCAGAGAAAAGGTCAATATAGTTCTGAAACCCAACAAAAGTGGTGACCATCACGCCTTTGACTGGCGCAATAGTGTTGAAAGAATAATAAAAGGTCGCCAGGAATGGATAAACCATGAAGCCAAGATAATAGAGCATGACCGGCCCGATGAATAAAACGATCGGCAGCCAGCGCTTTGCCCATCTTGTTCGAGCAATTTTATTAATCATGATCTCCGTCCTGACGTTTCACTGAAATCAGGGAGGTCAGGCCAACCTGACCTCCCTGTCAAAGAGACTTATTTGCAGAGCGCGGCATTGAGCAGGCTGATCGCTTCATCAACAGTGACCAGTCCTTGTGGCAAACCATCTGCAAGAGCAGAATCAACGGCGTTGCCAAAATCGCCACAGCGGGCGGTTGGAGCCAATCCAACTTCCAACCCACCATAAACTTTGTTGTATTCAGCCCAGTACCAATCCCACTGACCAGCGGTGACGCCAGCAGCTTTGAGGATGTCCTCACTGGGAGCATCCTTGACCGGGTCATATTTAATGATGGATGGGCTGTATGTCACCGCAGTCCACAAAGCGCCATATTTTGGCTGGGCAACGAAGGCGATGATGTCTTTGGCTGTTTCCACATGTTTTGTGGAGGATAACACCGCATAGCCAGATTCAACGCCGCCCCATACTAATTCATTGGCTTTGCCCCCATCCATAGCCGGGTAGCGCATCATACCAAATTGCCAGGCCGGGTCTTGCCCGCCATCTTTGACCGGCTTGAAGGCGCGGCCAGTGTACCAGGTAGGGATGTAGATCATGCAGGCTTTTCTCTGGGTGTGGAAGTAGACGTGGAATTCGTCAATCGTCATCGTGCTGTAGGATTCCGGCCACAGACCCGCATCACGCAAAGCAGCGGTGTATTCAATTACCGACTTAGCTTCGGGAGAATCCCAGGCTTTTTTCCCAGAGTTGTACAGGTCAAATTCCTGCGGGCCCACCAGCGAGAACAAATGGTATTGAACCGGATAGACGCCGGCGTATTTACGGTTGCCAATCGCATTCGCAACGCCAGCGTAACCAGCGTCTGAACATTTCTGGACAGCATCTAAAAATTCAGTCTGAGTGAACTGGTAATTTTCTGGCGCCTCGATGCCCAACTCAGCAAAAATCTCCTTGTTGTAGAAAATCATATTCGTGGTTTTGGAGAGATTCAACTTGTAGTTGCCGGGGTAGCCTTGGTCTGGATAGGTGGCGTCGTTCTTCGCCATTGGATCGAGGTTGTCCCAGGGAATTGTATCTGCTAAATCCACCAGCCAGCCAGCCTCAACCCATTCAACCACTTCCGAGTCAAAGGTTGTGATGTCAGGAGCGCCTTCGCCGCCAGCTGTCATCGTACTGCGGACTGCATCGCGCAGGGGATTCTTATCCCACCAAGTTAAGACGATGTCGACCTCAGGATGTTCGGTCTCATAGTCTTTCACAATTTGCTCGATGACCACTTTTTTGGCAGGTTCATTCGCCCAGTGGCTCCACCAGACAATCAACTCCTTGCTGCCCTCGGTCTTAGGCTCAAGCGTGGGGGTAACTTCAACCACTTTCTCAACTACTTTTTCGACCACTTTCTCGACCACCTGGGTCTGAATCACCGTCACGGTTTCGGGAGTGGCGGGCGCTCCGCAAGCGGAAAGCGCGAAAGACACAATGAGCAACATCGCGAACAGGGTGTACAGTTTCTTAAGCATGGTTCTCCTCCAAATCAGGATTGGGTGAATAGGATTAAGCATTTTCCAAATAAAACTATCGGTTTATTTTGGCATCGCACCTCCATTGGTTTTTTGCAGTTCGTCACAATTCACGAGTTGTCTTAGCCTTACAGGTTTGCCCGGCGTTCTTTGATGAGTTGCATCACCCGGTTCCAACTTTTAATGAAACTGCTACGGAACAACTCCACCGGGCCAAAGGTTTCATATTCTTCCGGCTCCAGACCATCATCCAGATAGCCGCGCCTGAAATCGGGCAGTTTCTCCATCAATTCATCGATGACTTTTTGCGGCGCCGGGTTGAAAATTCGGTAGACAACCGGCGGATTTTGGTCAATCAGTTGCTCAGCAGTCCCCTGCCAGTTAATCGTGATGCAGACTTTGCCGCCCACCATTTCGGTGAAGTGGTGCAAGCCGCGCGCCCCGCCGCCAATGAAAACGCAGGGGTAGTCGCGTTTAATCATCAGGTCGTAGACCTTACGCGCCACCGCCAGCCCAGCCTGGTGCAGGACATCTGACGAAATCTGGATATCATACTGACGGACATAGTTTTGCAGGTGGTCATCGTAGATGCCAGCGATGTGCGACATGTAGAACATTGGTTTCTTAGCGCTCTTTTTGCTGATCTCTTGATAGGCTTCGCAAATGGAAATGAATTGACTGACCCCGAAAATCTCGGTGGCATTGATCGGGATGTTTTCGGCGACCAGGGTTTCCATCGCCTTTAAGCCCGAGACTGTCGTCGGGATTTTGCAGCAGATGTTAGCGGATACTTCCCGATTGGCGCGGGCGCCGCGAATCACGGCCTCAGCGTCATCCTCGTTAATTGGGTCGCCCTGGATGCTGACATAACCATGCTTGCCGTGACTTTGCTCAAAGAGCGGTATGAACATCTCCGCCACCGGTTTGACCAGTTTGCGCTGGAAGATTTCGGCGGTTTCCCAGTCATCGTTACTCTCTCGAATGGACTCATCCAATATTGCCAGGGCATAATTCCCTTCATCGGGATGGTCAACCATTTTCTGGGTGTAGGAAGGGTTGTTGGTGCAACCCAGGGCGCCATGTTCCAACGCCAGGCGGGTCTGTTCGCGCGTCGGATTGTTAATCCAGAACATGGTCGGGGTCTGTTCCGTTACGCGGATAAAGTAAGGTTTCATCTTGTCAGCGCTCCTATTTCTTTAGAACCTCTGCCACGCGCTCAAAACCAGATTGTCCGCTGGTAAAGACCGGAATGCCAAATTCTTTGAGCGGGTCTGGATAACTGAGCAGGAAAACGGTCATCGAAAGCTGCGCCAGCACGACCGAGTCGATTTTTTCGCTTTGCTGATGGGAGCGAATGGCTTGCGCCAGCAAGTCGTTATGCGCCTGAACATTTCCTTCGGCGAGGAGATTCCAGGCGGCTTCAACGGTTTCACCGGAAAAATCAATCATGGTATTGAATTCGTCGGCGGTTTCGCGCAGGAGCGTCTGGGTGCTGGCAACAGTAGGCCCGTGCGTGGCAATCACCAGGGTTTTGCCGCCCAACTGCACGGCGCGTTCCATCATCGGGCGGTCAATTTGGATGACCGGCAGGTTGTAGGGCATCATCGCATCCACCACCGCGGGGAAGGAGCGGTTCATGGTCGAGCAGGTAATCAGGATGACATCCACATGCCCCAGTTCGGCCAGGTCGCGGGCGTAGCGGACAAAGGTATCAATGTTGGATTGCGGCGGGGTGGGCAGTCCGCGTTCGTGGGCTTCCATGAAGTTGATTTGCACGGCTTCGTTGCCAACGTTAATCAGATGCGCGCCGGGGACGAACAACCGCCCGAAGTAGTTCGCCCAGGGAGTAATCCATGATGAGCCATTCAGCAGACCGAGTCGCTTGCCCGCAAAGGGACCATCCCTTTCGGGGGTGGTGTGGGCTAAACCGGTCAGTTGCAGGGTTTCGGCAAACCAGCGTTGGGGGTCGGATGGCAGCCTCATACCCGCACCCCTTGTTTTTGGGCAATCACTTTGCGGGCCGCAGCGGCGATGTCCTCGGGTTGCATCCCGTGATGGGTAAAGAGTTCCTTTATGCCGCCGCTGTCAGCCCAGCGATCTCGCACGCCAATCCGCTGAACTGGAACGGGACAATTTTCGCCAAGCACCTCCATAACCGCCGCGCCAAAACCTCCGTTAATCGTGGCATTTTCAGCGGTCACCGCGCAGCCCGTGCGGGTGACGCTATCAATAATGAGTTCACTGTCAATCGGCTTGATCGATCCAAGATGCACCACTTCAGCAGAAATCCTATCAGCGACCAGCAAATCAGCAGCATTCAGGCAAAAGGTCGTCATAATCCCGGTGCCGAACAGGGTCACATCCCGTCCTTCACGCAGGGTAACGCCTTTGCCCCATTCAAATTTGTGGTCTTCGCCAAAGATGGGCGGCATTGCCAGGCGCGCAATGCGGAAGTAAACCGGACCATGCACTTCGGCGGCGGCGCGCATAATCGCCCGCAAATCCGCGCCGTCGGCGGGGTCGGCCACGCGCATATTGGGCAGGGCGCGCATCACGGCGATATCCTCGATGCAGTTGTGCGAGGCCCCCGCACGGCTGGTGGGTAGGCCCACATACGAGCCGGGGATTTTGACATTCAAATTGGGAAAACAAATCGAAATGGCAATCTGATCGAGAGCGCGGCGGGTGGCAAAAACCGCAAACGTGGACGGAAACGGCATAAAACCGCTCAACGCCAATCCGGCGGAAATCCCAAATAAGTTTTGTTCGGCAATGCCCACCTGCACAAAACGCTCTGGATAGGCGTTTTTGAACATGGTCGCTTTAGAAGATGTATGTAAATCTGCGTCCAGCATAATCATATTCGGGTATTGCTTGCCCAGTTCAACCAGCGTCTGCCCGAAGGCATCGCGCATGTCGATGGCATGGCCGTTTGCGTTATTCTCCGCCATAGAAATTCTCCTTCACTTCTGGTTCACCAAGTTTGCTGTAGCCCTGTTCCGGACGGCCATAGGCACGCGCCAATTCTTTGAGCATGGCGTCAGCAGTGGCAGGATCGGGGGCATGGGTGTGCCATTTGTAGTTGAACTCAGCCATCTCAACTCCCTTGCCTTTGACGGTGTGGGCTATGACCACAATCGGCTTACCACGCGGCAACACCCAACGGGCGCGGTGGAAAGCCTCGGCCAGCTCTGGGAGGTCATGTCCATCCACCTCGACCACATCCCAGCCAAAGGCGCGCCACTTATCGGCGAACGGTTCAATCGCCATCTCATCCCAAACGAAGCCCTTCGCCATCACCTTGTTGTAATCTACCACTGTAATCAGGTTGTCGAGATGATAATGGGCAGCAGACATGGCAGCTTCCCAGACATTGCCTTCGTTGGTTTCGCCATCGCCGAGGATACAAAACACCCGTCCGCGCACGTTTTCTTTGAAGCGCATCGCCAGAGCCATACCCACCGCCACCGATAATCCCATCCCCAGCGGTCCGCCGGACGATTCGAGGCCTGGCGTGCGCGCCATATCTGTATGGCCTTCAAATCCACCTAATTCACAGTAGGTGTAGACTTTTTCGATGGGGTAATAGCCGCGTAAAGCCATGACGGCATATAAAGCCGGAGAACCATGCGCCTTGGAAAGCACCAGACGGTCACGACTCCCCCAGTCAGGCTTCTCAGGTTTCACGGACATCACGTAAAAATAGAGCGTGGACAAAATTTCGGCCATCGAGAACGATCCGCCAATATGCCCCCACTTAGCGTAGGTGATCATTTCCACACTCAGGCGGCGAATCTGGTAAGCCATTTCGTTCAGTTCGGATAGTTTTTCAGGGGAGATCTGCATCAGCGCCTCGCTTTTTATGAATACTGAAACAAGAACAATCTCATACCGCTATGTTTATTTCAATATATTATATAATACATCTCAATATACTGAAAGTCAATAGTTTTGCATACCAAAAACGGATTATTTTATTTTTGTTTCGTGCTAAAATAAATACATTCACTTTCAAGCCGGAGTCGCCCAATGAGCAAAGAACCTTCTACCTATCAGCAATATACATACGATTATGTACGTGGGCAAATCATAAATCTGGGTTTCAAACCCGGCGAATACATCACAGATTCCCAGATTGCCGAAAAGTTGGAAATTAGCCGCACCCCGGTGCGCGAAGCTTTTCAACGGTTGGAGAAAGAAGGTCTGCTGGTTAACGAAGCCCGCAAAGGCTGGCGCGTCTATATGCTGGATTTGGAGGATATCTATGAGATCTTTGAACTCAAGATTGCCATTGAGGGCATGCTCGTCCACAAGGCCGCTGAATGCAGCGACGAAGGTCTGCGCAAAGATCTGGCCGAGGCCTTGAATGATATGAAAAAAGCCACCGCGGCCAATGACCCCGAGATCTGGCTTCAGGCCGATATTCACCTGCATAATATCTTGTTTTTGATGGCAAATAACGAACGGGCAGAAAAAATTATCGAGAACCTGAACGATCAGTGGCATCGTTTACGACTGGGCTACGTCGCGCTGCAAGGTCGCACAAAAACCTCGATTGGCGAACATGAAGGCTTTGTCGCCAGTGTGCTGGCTGGTGATGCTGAAAAAGCTGAGATACAAATGCACGAACACCTGGCGCGCGTCCGCGACGATTTAATCCAATTGGTCGAAAAGCTGATCATGCCCTTTAGCAACCGAGGCTTTTAGCCATCTTGGCTTAATTCGATTTTCCTGTATTCATCAACTAGAGCTTGAACACTCATGGTTCGGTCAAATTTGGACAGCAATCAAAAAAAGCGGTAAGCTATCCGCATGGCAGTCAAACTCGATTTAACGACGGAACATGCGGACGATATCCCGGTATTGTTGGCGCAGGGTGAGCAGTTTGGAGTGCCAGTGCTTCTGGACCAGTATTTTGTGCCGCATGGGAGCAAGATGCGAATTTTGCTTCGAAATTGTTTAAGATCGACTATCCCCTTCAATTCATAATGAATGGATTACAAGCCAATTCGGTAGAATTATTAGGCCATCATAACTCGCCAGGCGCCCTCCCATCGCAGGAATCGAAAATTGAATGATCGTATCCTGGATTCTCTCCAAACTCACCCCATTGCTCGGGCGTCCCGGCATCCACCTTTTCCCTCCGTTTTTGCCGCTCGCCTTGACCGAAACACGCGCGTTTGTAGCGATGGGAAGCGGCGGTCTTGGGAATATATGATTTGAGGTTAGCTGGATTTGAACGCCCAGATACTATTCATTCCAATCCGTTGAGACGAGGTTTTGCGGAGATGGGGTGAGTGGAGTCAGGGGCAGCTGTGATGTGCGCGGCGCATCCTACCGGCTAATATTGAGCGTTAAGAGCATTCCACAAGGCTTGAATAGCGGCATAATAAGCCGGTTTAGGACTAAGATCGTCGTTGAATAAAGTAGGGTCGGCATTCTTAGAAAAACGATCACTTGGGGAGTGACCCTCAATTTCGTACCATGACTTATTATCTCCAATAAGCCAATGTCCAATTAGAACAACACTTTCTGAATTAGCCCCGGCTGTAATAATTTCGAATTCAATATCAGCTTGCTGTAATAACCTATCAGCCCGAGATACCGGAACACGTTTCATGTTAATATCAATTTCCTGAAAGTATACTGGAAGACCATAACTGTCAACTGCTTCTTCTAGATTTGCCGAGTCAAGATTTTTGTCACCCCACACATGAAGATGCAAACTTACGCCATCAATAAGATTTTTATCTTTAAGTGCGTTCACTATTTTAATAGTATTAGAATAAGCAGGAGAGTCAACAGTATGATTATTATTATCGCCGTAGAGCAGACGAATCTCTGATTCACGACCAAGCTCCTTCGCCACATCTCTCGCCATCTGATACACCTCAAGGTAATAATTACTTCCTAATTGCGCAATAAGAGGGTCTGGACCCCATCCAAACTCCTTCATTACAACCCATTCATTAATAATTGGAAACTTTTCAAACATTTCTTTTATATGATTGCGAATATTTTGTTTGGTAATTTCTGGATTATTTGACAAAACCCATTCCGGAATGCTATCCACTAGACTGTTCCCAACTACTGAAAACGATTTGTTATCGATTTCGGCCAACCTATTTGTGTGGCTTATTCTTGAGGCTTTGAGTGGACCATTACTCTGTTGAATTTTCTCCCAGTTCAAATCATTCTCGGTAACGATTGTGTTGAAATTATCAACTACTACTTTTTCGTAGGGACTACCAGAATCCCAATATGTTCCAGTTGTGGCAATGCGTTTATTCAATAGGCATCCTAAATTATCCAAACCTAATAGCTTAAATTCTTGTTGGGCTTCTGCATTCTCAATTGCCCAAAATAGTGGCTTAGGTTGATAGAGATGACTATACATAATCTGCTCATCTGTCAAAGTTGACCGGTCAACTGAAGCAACCAGAAAATGATTAGCCTGTCCATATGTGTTTAAAACAACCTCTACAACTGAAACGGCCTCCGCGACGATCCCCATTTCAAGACAGTATTTTTCTATTCCTTTTCGATACTCTCTGCTCAAGGTAAACTCAACGGCACTTTTGGAAAAGGCTTCTAGTTGTAAATTTGCAGGTAAGAGTACGAACTCAATCCGCCCATCTTCGGTTTTGACCACCAAATATTCTCTTTTTGGAATATTTAAGGTTTTTTTCTCTTCTGATAGACTATTCGGGTCAACTTTCATAGTGACAACGGCAAAAGATTCACCATCTACACCAGGGTATTCCTTATAAAAAGCCGTAGCATCCTGCTCGGGAATATGATTTTCTTGAATAAACTGATTATATAAAGGCTCATTGACAAACTGATCCATAATTAATTGTGTCTGTTGTTCAGACGATAATGTAGGCTCTGGCGTTGGCATGGACACGGACTCAACGACAACAGGGACCGCAGTAATTGGCAATGTGGGAGTTGGAGATACAACCGGAACCGTTTCTTGTGGGATCGACGGATTTGTTTTAGCCGCAGCCTGACAAGCTGCAAGGCTGATTAAACCTATGACAGATATAAAACTAACGTACAGCAATTTCTTTGCATGCATTTCTTTACCCCTCCCGTTTTTCAATAGTGAACTTTACCATCTACTTTGCCATTTTGGAAGGGTATGCACGCCTGGTTGTCCAGATTTACCACCAAATCTAGCTATTCGTCGAGGGGTGCGTATCGTCCGGCGCGGTCGGCTTCAATCAACGTGTCCGCATGCATGCCCTGATTGCTGCGACGCGGGCGGATCTGCCAGCCAGTTGACGCACCCGGACGTCCCTCACGCGTGTTTGATGCAAGAGATCACGTCCTGGTGAAAAGTGGTGGTAAACTTTGAGTGACATCGTGTGGCGAATTTTTGG
>Ga0172375_10009781_pt1 | contig 12562 bp, 12 predicted proteins | sample LakKiv1m_FD_114537 | JGI IMG/M metagenome (GOLD analysis project Ga0172375, IMG submission 114537) | Freshwater microbial communities from Kabuno Bay, South-Kivu, Congo - kab_092012_11.1m | ecosystem: Environmental > Aquatic > Freshwater > Lake | place: Democratic Republic of the Congo... | reverse complement strand
TAACTATTACGATATGTTATAGCACTTTCTCAAGGTGTGGCAGCCATGAGTTCATGTTTAGAAATCCCCTTTTCGGTCTTCCAAAAATCCCGGCCGACTGCCCGGCCATATGACTCCCTGAAGTGGCACACGGTTCTCATTGCCGTTCTGGTAGCTCTTGTAGGGGGCCAGGCAGTACACGCAGGCCAGAAAACGATTCCCGAATGGAAGATAGTGGTGCTCAAGCAGCCTCAGCTCCTGGAACTGTACAAGCGGGGCTCCAAGGTGAGGACGTACCGCGTATGCCTGGGGTTGAATCCTGTAGGGCACAAACGCGTCACCGGAGACAAGAAGACCCCCGAGGGGGACTACTTCATATGTTACAAGAGCGCTTCCAGCCGGTTCTATCGTTTCCTGGGAATAAGCTACCCGAGCGCCCCGGACGCTGTGGCCGCGTGCGAAGGCGGTCTTATAACAGGGGAAAAACGCGACGCTATAGTGCATAACTTGACGAACGGCCAGGCTCCTCCCTGGGACACCAGACTTGGGGGCTGGGTCGGCATTCACGGCTATCCCACCGAGGAAGACGCCTCCAGGTGGGCTCTGCTGCTTTTCCCCAAGCCTCACAACTGGACCGACGGCTGCATTGCGATGTGGAATTTCGAAATCGAAGAGCTTTTTTCCACGGTCCCCATAGGCACGCCCGTGTCAATAACTCCTTAAAAAAATATAAGGTTATTTCTGGTTGGCCGGAGGGTTGGCCGGAGGGTTGGCCGGCAGAGGTCAGGTGACACCGATTCGCGTTGAAGCGATGGACCTTGCCACTCCCTGGAGGGCCGTCGCCGACAGATTTTTTCCGCTTCGAACGGGCCAGGAGGCTGTCGCGTAACTGCGTACATGCCGGAAATCGTGGTACTGGGGCAGGCTGTGCCCTCACCCTGTCCCTCTCCCGCCGGGAGAGGGGACGTGTAAGGGGTCGCAATTATTGCCCTCTCCCTCTGGGAAAGGGTGGGGTGAGGGGAGTTTTATACCGACCAGCCGGACAATAGTGCTACGATTTGGCTCTTCCCAAAGGTTGCGCAACAGCCTCCTAGCCTGACGGGGCTTTGGCGGCCCGCAGGCGACAGCGGCAGGGGTATGCGCTTTTTGATGGCGAGTCCGAGTGAAGCATCACGCCATAGTATCTCCTTGATCGTGGTGGAGTTATAAAATAAATACAATAAAATACATTAGCATTTGAGCCGAACATTCTAACATTATTTGAAAAAAGCTTGCAATTGGTCGCGGGTGTGATATGAAGACCCCTGCAAAGGGAGACCCGGTGGTCCCAAATTAAGGAAAGAGGAGTTGAACGATGAAGAAGACAGGCTTGATGGTGGTGACTCTGTCAATTCTTGTCGTTGCCTTTTGCCTCAACGGCTATGCCGCGGATGTCGCGTCCCAGATGTCCGCCCTGGAACAAAAGGCGGAGCGTTTGCAGAACCTGATCAACCAGGCCAAAACGCAGAGCAATGCGGCGACTGATCAGCAGGTTAAGGCTCTTGGCTCAACAGTGGACAACCTGCTGAAGCAGAGAGTTCAGTTGGATTCTCAAATCGCTCGGATGGAGGGACAGATCCAGGAAATCAAGGGTTCCTCAAATTCGACGCTGGACAGACAGGTCAAGCAATACGACCAGGAACTGGCGGAGACCAAGCAGCAAATAGCGAGCATGGCGGCTAAGAAGGAAGCGCCTCGACCCCAGGCAGCGATGCCTGCGGAGAGCGCTGCCGGCCAGATCAGTGGCACGGCGGCCACAAAGCCCAAGACTGAGGCATCTGCTGCGCCCGCTGCCAACTGGCCCAATGCTCCTGCCAAGAGCGGCGATCCCCAGTGCCCGGTCTGCCCGAAGCCTGCTCCTGAAAAGTAGGCCCGTTCCCGCACCTCTGTGCCGCGACGGTCCTGCTACTGATTCGCAGCCGGAGAGCGAACATTGATCGCCCTCACCCCAACCTTATCCCAAGGGCCGGAGATCCAGGAAAGTCTTCTCCACCCCAGGGGAGAGGGTCAGGGTGAGGGCTGGTCATTGATGGATGTCGGTCACCAAAGAGCGAACAGCCCTGCGAGGCGGTGGGACGCAGTATGCTACCAAATAACTAAGCAATAACAATATATTATGATATAATACCAAATTGAAACATTAATCAATAATGGCAAGGAGCATTATCAAAGGGGTATTGATATGCGCTGCCGTATCATATGGTTAATAATAATCAAACCAGTCATGGCCGGCGATAAATCTAATATAGCACATAAGAAAAAAGCCATTACATTTGGGGATCATTGAATTTTATGTTGACATGTCCGCGCCGGCAAGGTAAAATCCCTCCCTGATGGATCCCTTTCCCTTCCCGGAGACGGCATGGATCTCAAAATCAAATGCCTAGCTGCCATTCTCCTTCCTTTATTCGCAGCTTGTTCGCCTCTAACGGGAATAGTCAAAAAAACAAATGATCTAGCTACACAACCTAAACAGGCCCCAGTGTCCACGGATCCTGACACCCTGGCCGCCAATCAGGAAGAAGGAGCCTTCCACGTTGTGGGGACCGGCGAGACATTGCAGCACATCTGCGAGGTCTACGGACTGGATTTCAAGAGTGTTGCAAAAATAAACAGAATCATGCCGCCCCATTCCCTCAAACCCGGCGAAACCGTCTTCCTGCCGGCCGCGGCACTTCTGCCCGACAAGGAGCCGGAATGCCGTCAGGCAAAGAATTCATCCCAACGATGCCCTCCTGCCAAGGAGAGAGGTTTGGTGGCAGGCCTCATTAGGGGTGAAAGGGATTCTTCGGTTCCCAATTTGAAATTTCCGGTACCTCAGGGCGTTTTGACGTCTCCCTTCGGCTACAGATGGGGAAGGTTTCACCAGGGCCTAGACATCTCCGCGGCCGTGGGGACTTCGGTGCTGGCCTGTGCGGACGGTAAGGTTGTATTCACAGGGAGCCGGAAGAAGTTCAGGCGATACGGCAACACGGTGTTGGTGGACCACGGGAAGGGCGTGTACACCTATTACGCTCATCTCAACGACGTATCGGTGAAGAAGAACCAGTCGGTCCGCAAGGGCCAGAAAATAGCGAGCGTGGGCAACACCGGCCGTTCCACCGGGCCTCATCTGCACCTGGAGGTTCGGGTGGCAAACAGGATGTATAACCCTTTGGCCTACTTCACGCCTTCCGAGCTGACCGGCACCCGAGTAGCCAAACGTTTTACGGATTCCCCCATGGGACCTGTGCGTTCCCGATGGCGAATTCCCGATCTGCTCACCGCAAGCCGCTAGGACACACACCGGAGCGATTGACATTGCTTCTTATGCCTCGGCTGGAACAGAACCTCTCTTCCAATTGCCCTTAGATCCAAAGGAGGAACCGCTCCATTGGTCGCCGACTCGGAAAAGCCAATGATACCCGGCAGAGTGATGCTGATCGGAAACGAAAAGATCCCGAGAGAAATCATCGAGAATCTGTCCGATCACCATCTTAAGATATTCTTGCGGGAGCCCGACCCTGAAAAATGGCCACAAGAGATGCAGCATCTCGCTCAGTTCATTTCCAGGGAGGAAGAGATTGAGCTCACCATAGCGGATGGCGTTAGGCGTTACGACTCAATATTAGCCGATGCGTTGGAGCGATGGACCGCGGCGGTCCTGAAGGATCTCGTTGAGGACAAAGGCGTATCCCAGGATTATTATAGAAGCATTTTTGACGAGATGGGTTCACATCTCGGTGATCTTTTTATGAAAGCCGTCGCGAAATTTTAAGCGAACGGATTCGCGCTTTTTTGTCCTTGACAAAGGGGTGGTTCCTGATAATACTTAGTTTTTCAAAGCCTTTGGTCCAAGACATTTTCGTGTGCGAAATGGATTCCTGGTAGCCGGAAAGGGCAAAAATAGTGCCCCTGTGGGGTCGCTGGCAAGTTCCCTCCACGCCCCACATAAGGTCTTTTCCCTTATTTCGTCCGCAACCGGATCTCAGGAACCCCAACCCCGGCAGGCGACCGGAGCCTGCCCCACACAAAATGACTACGAACCGGAGGCGCCCCCCTGGTTTAAGTAGTCCTTTATAAGAAAATGCTCCGGGGAAAGACTTTTTTTGCAGAGAGTCTTCTCCCGGACCCCTTTCAAGAAACTCCCCAGCGGGGGTACGCTGTTCGGCGTGCCCAGGAGGGCTCGGGTGTCGGGCGGAGTCCGGTACTTGAACAATGACGGTGCTATTTTCCGGGTTCGTAGTGACCGCAGGTTACGGGAGTTTTTGAGAACTCGGCTCTCAGCGTGACCGAGGGGCTTCGGTCGCAGCATCGCGGTCCATGTGGATCGCGTCATCCACGTTCCGTTAACATGAGTACTTGGAGTCACCAGCGACCTCAAGGTGAAAAGAAAGGAGAACGTTTATGGCTGAAATAGGACACGGCCGTAAAGAAATCGTCGAGAGGATTATGGAGCCTGCCGCGGCTCGTGAGAAGATCAAGGGGTTGGCCAGGATTCCCATCCGGAGCCAGTTGGCCAACGAAGTTGTCGGCATTTCATACGGGTTTTTCTCCCCCCTGGAAGGGTTCATGGGATCCGCCGACGTTGATTCTGTCTGCAAGAACATGACCCTGAAAAATGGAACTGTTTGGAGCATTCCCATCGTGTTCGACCTTGACCAGGCAGAGATATTCTCGTACGGCATTGACAAGGGCGACACGGTCGTACTGACTTACGGCGGCAACCCAATGGCTCTCTTCGAGATCGAAGAGATCTTCGAATATGACAAGAAAGCCATGGCGACTTCGGTGTACGGCACCGACGATCCCAAGCATCCCGGTTGCGCCAGGACCTACGCCTACAAGGAAAAATTCCTTGGCGGCAAGATCACCCTGGTGAGCAGGCCGAAGATCAACGAGCCATACACAAAGTATTTCATTCCGCCTCTCGAGATGCGCAAGGTCTTCAAGGAAAAGGGCTGGAAGAGGATCGTTGCCCATCAGACCAGGAACGTGCCTCACACAGGCCATGAGTGGCTCATGAAGGGCGCCTGGTTTCAAACCTACGGTGAGCTGCCCATTGACAAACCGCTGGTCGGCGTACTGGTAAACGCGATAATCGGAGAGAAGCGCAAGGGTGACTATATTGACGAAGCCATCATCCTGACCCAGGACGAGAACCGCAAGTCCGGCTACTTTGGCGACCACAACCATCTGACTTCGCTGACCTTCTGGGATATGCGCTATGCCGGCCCCAAGGAGGCTATTTTTCACGCCATTCTCCGGACCAACCTCGGCCTGACCCATCACATGTTCGGTCGCGACCATGCGGGCGTCGGCACGTACTACGGGCCTTACGACGCGCATATTCTTTTGGAGAGTGTGAAAGACAAGCTGGACATCACGCCGGTTTACTCCATGAACTGGCTCTATTGCCCGCACTGCGGCGAGATAACCTCCGAAGGTCTGTGCAATCACAAGAAAGAATGGCAGAAGTTCAGCGGAACCGTTGTCAGGAGTATCGTTCTGGACGGCGTGAAGCCGCCGAGGCTCATCTACAGACCCGAAGTTTTCGACGTCATGATGGAGAGCGGTGAGAAGTACGGCTTCGGTTCGCCGTTCGTCACGGACAATTATCTCGAGAAGAGAATCCCGGTTTTCGAAATTCCGCCAATCGAGTAGGAGGTAGTGATAATGTCAGAGGAAAAATTCCCCATCAACATTTGGATCAACGAAGAGAGATACGAGAAACTGCGAAAGGCAGGTCTGGGCGACCTGTGCGAAGAGATGCTTGCGGGCCTGAAGGTGCTCAGGGTTTACGCCGACGCAGTCGAAAGAGACAAGATCCTGAAGGTTTTTCCCACCGCGAAGTTTGACAGCGCGACCACCAAGAGCATCGAACTGCTCCCCAAAGCCGTTAAGGACAAGATTTTCGACAAGATAGTCGAGAAAGAGTCTGTTGACATAATTGCCGATTTCCTGTCCACGTACTGAGACAGCGGCAGTTAACATCCACCTTTGATAGAAGGAGGGCCCGCCAAGGCCCTCCTTTTGTCTTGTACGAAGATGGTTCCAGGGAATACTTTTCCGTAGACAAGCCTTTCTCCGGAATCACGCCTTATTCGGGCCTGAACTTGACGAACCGGCCGGACGGTCATACAATGCCCCTGCCTGAAACGCCTGAGATATATTCCAGGCGCCCGCGCATCGTGTGCGCGGGTTGAACCACTGCTACGGACGGGACAAGCCCCCAATGGGCGATCTTTTTGAAAAGTGCTATTCGTTCAGCCGTGACACGGAAGCCATAGCTCTAGGGCTTTATCCGTATTTTAAGGCCATTTCGAAGCTTGCGGGGCCTCACGTGACTGTGGATGGCCGTGACATGATCATGGTTGGATCCAACAACTACCTTGGCCTCACCACCCACCCGAAAGTGAAGCAGGCGGCCCTAGCGGCTCTGCAAGAGTACGGCACCAGTTGCTCGGGGTCGAGGTTTCTCAACGGTACATTGGACCTCCACGAGAAGCTTGAAAACTCTCTGGCCAAGTTCATGGGCAAGGAGGCGGCCCAGGTATTCTCGACAGGTTACCAGACCAATCAGGGCGTTATAGCGCCACTGATATCCAGGTCGGACACGGTCATAATAGACCGGCTCGTTCATGCGAGCATCATCGAGGGCGTCCGATTGGGCTTCGGGAAGGTCCGGCGTTTCAAGCACAACGACGCGGAATCCCTTCGTCGGAATCTCGAGGCCAGCGCTGATTCAGGCGGCGTTCTGGTGGTCGTGGACGGTGTTTACAGCATGGAGGGAGATATCGCCGCACTCCCCGAGATAGTGACTGTCAGCAAAGAGTTCGGCGCTCGTATCATGGTGGACGACGCCCACGGGCTGGGAGTGCTCGGTGCTAACGGGAGGGGAACCCTGGAGCATTTCGGTGTTGCCGATCAGGTTGACCTGGTCATGGGGACCTTCAGCAAGTCTTTTGCGTCTCTGGGCGGTTTCATAGCCGGTGACGCCAGGGTGATCTCTTACATAAAGCACAACTCTCGCGCACTGATATTTTCCGCTGCCATGCCGCCGGCCGCCATTGCCGCGGTTCAGGCCGCTCTGGAGGTTGTCGAGACCGAACCTGAGATCCGGGAGACGCTTTGGGAGAACACTCGCTTTCTCATCGAGAAGGTGGTGGCGTTGGGCTACGAGATCGGCCCCACCGAGACGCCCATCGTCCCGCTCATAATAGGAGACGACGTCAGGACTGCTGGCCTATGGAAGCGTCTGTTCGACGAGGGGCTCTTCACAAACTGCGTGCTGGCGCCAGGGGTTGCCCAGGGATCTCAGAGGATAAGAATGTGTCTGATGGCGACTCACTCCAGGGATGATCTGGAAAAGGTCGTTGAGATCTGCGGTCGCGTCGGCAAGGAAATGGGTTTGATATAGTCACGGGAGTAAGATCTATGAGTCACCTGAATTCTGCCGGAAAGGGACAAAGGTTTTTTCGGGTCCTTGCCACTCTGTGCTTCTTGATACTGATTTCCGCCGTGCTCGGGACTCTGGATCAGCGCACGGGTTCTTGCCGCGAGGCCCTCGCACAAGACTCCGATACGGCAGCGAAGACCGGGGCCGCATCTGACTCCTCCGCGCCCCCCGCGCAGTTCGGCACCGGCGGACTGGAGGGACGACTGGAAGAGCTGGAGAAGCAACTTGCTTCCATCCGGGAAACCGGGGAAAAAGCTGAGATTAGATCCTACGAGAACAAGATGATGGGCAGGGAATTGATCCGTTACGTGAGGGTAATGGTGCTCGTCCTGGTGGCCATCGCACTGGGATTCCCCCTGACAATCCTGATTCTCAGCCGCAAGCGATTGATGGGGGTTTCAGGGCTCTCACCAGAAGTCGCGGAAACCCTCCTCGCTATCGAAGAGCGCCAGGCCAAGCTCGCAAACCTCGTGAGGGAGATCCAGTCGGAGATGGAATTTGTTAACGCTCAGGCCTCGCCTGATCTCAAGAATCTGGTCCAGCAGGCTGAGAAGTATCTTAAGCAGAGCGAAAAAGACATGGAATCAACCGGATTGCCGCGTTCCCCGGGACGGCCGGAGTAGACCGCTCTCGGAACACCATCACACAGAAACCACGATGACCCGGGGCGCGACTGACAATGAAAACGGCCCGTTGCGGTAGGGGCGACCGGGTGGTCGCCTTACCGCAAGAGGCCGCTCGCCGGTGGCACCATTCTCACCCCAGATCCAATCCTGAGACAGTTTCAGATGCCGGCCCTATCTGAGCAATGGCCGACACATAGTAAGTGACAAAATTTCTGTCCGATTTCGATGTCCTAAAGAGACAGCGATGTCCGCCTAGGTTTCGGTGGGGCCGGCATCCTGCCTGCCCAGGAATGGCGGGCAAGATGCCCGCCCCACCAGAGCATCGTCATTATCGGACATTATTTTTGGCAATACTATAAACGCGGTGACTTATCTTGCGCCCTCGGGATTGCGTCGTCGCTCCGCTCCTCGCAATGACAGGTCCAGGGCATGTCGTTGCGAGCGAAGCGAAGCAATCTCATCGGGGGAGTATACTTACGCAACCGTATTTGCGCCATAGAGACAAGGTACTCGATTTTCTAAATGCGGTCCCACCAAAACCAAGTACGCGTCAGCGGGCTTGCCACATCTTGGGTGCCACTGCTAGCAGGCTAGCAGTGGCACCCGAATACGACACCGAACTTACGAAACGGAGCACTAAGTTTTCATGTCTTGCTGAGGCCCCTCGTGCAGCGGGAGTCAGCGAATCAGAACCCCTCGGCCTGGATATAGATGTTGGGAGCACGATAAGGGCGGTCATAAGGACTCTGGCCCGGTAGACAGGGCACCGGTGGTCGCTTCGGGACGACCTTGGGCACAGGCCCCCTGTCGAGGCCCAGTTGATTGGCAATCGCGTCGTACGTGTATCGCAGAAGTCCGAACCCGTGCGATGCCGGCGGTAAGGCCGCACTAAGAACGATCACAACGATCAGAAATCTTGTCCTCATAGCATTTTTCCTGATTCCAGATTTATTCCTCAAGTGCCGGCGGCGCGGTTGGGCGCAAGGGCGGCATAGGGGGCCCGGCGAAAGGGCCACAAACCGGAGGAGGGGGCCCGTACACCAGATAGTGCGGCGGGATCCGGTGGGGATAGGTCGCCGCCGTGCATGGGAAATACCAGACACCCTGTTCCTTGAAAGCTGTCAGGGTGGGGTCCAGCGGGGGCATCCGACGAGCGGATGCTCCTCCTGCCGCGCAATCACCGGCCCACTGGAATGCGCACAAGACAAACACCAAAACGAAGACGGTGCTTCTTTTTTCCACTTTAAAACCTCGCCTATTCCCTATAAGACGCCACATGACGTCAACTGCCGGTCCGTCACAGATCGGCAATCAGAAAAGGTCCGCAAATGCCTTGAGATCGCTTGCCGTCCTCAAGTACTGATCCATAAAGAGCCGCACGTCGCCGATATAGGTCCTGGGCACATAGAGCACGTCGTACGGCTTCACCATTATGGCGGAAGACATGTCGCCCACATCCAGGATCCTCTTCAGGTCCAAACGGCGGCCGATGGGCTTCCCGTGCACATCCTTGGATATGAGTATGACGCTGGTCAGATCCGCGGTCTCCGAACGTTGTCCCCCCGCCCGAGCAAGGGCGTGCAGCGCGGTTATAGGCTGAGTGATGTCGTAAGCGCCCGGGGAATTCACCTCGCCCATAACGTAAACCTTGCGCGACTTGGCCTGCCCCAGAGCCAACGAGACGACCACGTGCTTGAGCGGCCCGCTCCTGTAAAGTCTGTTGATGGTGTTCTCGACCTCCCGAATGGTGTGGCCCGCAGCCAGCACGCGATCGCTCACCAGCGGTAAGTCTATGGTCCCGTCGGGATTCACCGTGACACTATTCTGCTGACCACTCGTCAGAGTCGTAAACGATTCCACCAGCTTCTTGACCTTCTCGTAGAACGTTATCACGTGAACGGTCACGAGCCTGTAATTCTTCATGTCCCCGCGCATCTCGGGCCTGCTGAAGATATTGGCTTCCAGAAAACGGTCCTCTATCTTCTTGGCCAACTGCTCGGGAGTTAGACCTGCCGCCCTTATCTCCCCAATTGCCTGGATCGTGATCATTCCGTCCGGACGTATGACCACATCCTCGTTGAGCTGGGGGTCCAAAATGAACTTAATCCTGATCTGATCCAGGGTGTCGAGCTTGTACGAGCCAGGCGGAATGGTCCATTCGGTCTGGAAGAGCAATTTCAATTGGTCTTCCGGCCCTATTCGGTAGTTGCGGCAAACTACGTCGAAAGCCTCAGCCAGATCCTCCATCTGTGGAACTGCCTGTGGCCCGGGCGAGGGCCTGAAAGGCGACGGCACGAGGCCGATGCACCCGGTAAGCGAGGCTGCGACCAGGATGAGCGCCACCAAACCGGATTTGAATATTAGAGGCCTTCTGATAGTCATTGACAATTCATGTCTTAATAAATCAGATTAAGAATCTAATCTAATATATCATTATTGCAAGAAAAAGTAAATAGTTGAAAGGTGCAGACCACGGCTCTCGTGTAAAAACACCACGTTACAGAGAAAACCTCTTGTAAGCTTCGAGACGCAACGAAACAAGAGAACTTGAGTACGACCGGCATCTTTCCTGTCCATGTAAGGGACTTTCACATGGAAACCGCTGGCCCCGCGGGGCACAACGAACCATCAAGATGCCTATTCCCCGTTTCATTTCTCGACCGATGCGCTTCACTTCGTTCACCACATCCTACCCGAACTACAGACAAGCGGCGACCAGCGGAAGCCGCTAACATGTTGGGAGTCTTTGGAAAAGTTTTCCCCCGGGACCATTCTCCAAAGAAGACCCGGCTGCCCTCGCCGCCCGTCGGACAGTCCCTCCTCCGTCAAACAGACGATCTGCCGGGCTAGAATGGTGCAAGCATCGGTCCCGGGTGCTATACTGCGCCGTTCCGACCCGGTCCCTGCTATCATGGTTCGTTGAGGCTTAGTGGGTCATGGAAGTCGGCGCAACCGCACAAATGAGAAAAGGAGCATCCAGAGGAATGGACAGTGAGTCCCTGCTTTTTCCGATAATAATATCAATTCTCGTGGCCCTGATGGCCATCCTGTTCGGTCCGTCTCTTTACAGCAGTTTTCAGAACTGGTGGATCAAGCGGGGGCGTCGAGAGTGAAAGTCTTGCTTGTTACAGATATTGACAGAGACAAGGTGTGCAGGTGAGTAAACCCTACAACAAGTGAGGGCTGGGATGATGGACGCGATCTCCGGGAAGCGTAAACGTCTTAGGTCTGAAAGATTCTTCCAGCTTGGGCGGATTTATGACTCCGCGGCCCAATCCTAACGGGATTTTCATAGAGCGGCCGGATCTGCCGGCACGGCACAAAGAAACCCATCGCCCCCGTCCGTGCGAGGAGCCGCCCCGTTGCCGCGTTCTCACGGAATGAGTTTCATCCCCTCGAAAGGCCTACCTGAAAACGCGGCCAGCTGCCCGAGCAGCAGGTAAGTACTAAGCTCGGGAAACAGGTTATTTCTTTTTTTCCTTCTTCTCTGCTTTCGGCTTGGCGGCGGCTTTGGGCTTCACGCAGGTCACGGGAGCGCAATAAGCCGGATAGCACCAGTAAACAGGACCGCACCATGCGGGACCACAGACTGCGGGGCCGGCGCCGAGCACTCTCACTGCATAAAAATTGCCGACGACGGGACCACACCCTGCTCCCCCGAAAAACGCCGATGCGGAGCCGGCAAACATGCTGCCCGCAACGCCCAGCGACACAACGAGGGCAACGATAATCAATAGCTTCCTCATTCTTGAGTCCTCCTCCTCCATAACGGTTATCTTCTTTCAAGGGGATGAAATAGTCGTAATTGTCCTACCACAACTTTCGTCAGGTTGTCCAGAGATTGTCAAACTCTTCCTGTCGGTTTGTCATGAGAATGCGGTAAGGCCTGCTGCTCGGCCCTGTTTTTGCGGGTTCCAGCTCAAACTATATTCCCTTTTCTCCTCGCGGTTGTATAAGGTTAGAATCCAGGATCTTTCTATTACTTGTTAGAGAGATGCCTCGCACATCGCTGCCGATCAGCTGCATCGGCTTGGTGCGGTGCGTTCATACCTCGGAAGGCCTTGTTACGAAAATGCCGGATCATTCTCCCCAACTTGCATGGATTGATGCGCAGCGCGCCGACATGTGCCGTCTGCTGACCATGTGGGCGGAGGTGAACTCGTGGACTCACAACATTGAAGGCCTCAACGCGATGCTGGGCCATCTCGAAGAATCGTTCAGCGTGCTCGGCGGCGACTCGACGATCATCGAGCTTCCTTCACAGGAAATAGTGGTCGAGCAGGGCCGGGTCGCGCAAAGGCCGCTGGGAAAAGCTCTGTCAATAGTCAAGCGTTCTGCCGCGGCCCTCAGGGTCTTCCTCAGCTGCCACTACGACACCGTGTATCCACCGGACAAGCATCGTCAAGTCGTCATGTGCGACAGCGAAAACAGGCTCTACGGGCCCGGTGTCAGCGACGCCAAGGGCGGACTTGTGATCATG
>Ga0172375_10009778_pt1 | contig 12566 bp, 7 predicted proteins | sample LakKiv1m_FD_114537 | JGI IMG/M metagenome (GOLD analysis project Ga0172375, IMG submission 114537) | Freshwater microbial communities from Kabuno Bay, South-Kivu, Congo - kab_092012_11.1m | ecosystem: Environmental > Aquatic > Freshwater > Lake | place: Democratic Republic of the Congo... | reverse complement strand
CGTTCCGTAGGCATCGGCCCCGCACAAGCTCACGGCGGGGCGCTTGCCCGCCCGCGATCTGGGGGTAATGTACCGCGGCTCCTGCGGGCAAAGGGGAAGGCCCTACGGAGCTGACATGCGCCCAGCTGCCTGGCGGCCTCGACCTGTGGCATGGGCCAGTCCTTCCCTATCCCGGTCCTGTCGGCGCTGCGGCTGTTTCCGGAGGATTCTGCGACCGCCGCGCAGGGCGAGGCGGTGACGGCGGTGGGTGCAGGAGATCGCCCATGGGCATGATCGAGCTGGCCATCGACGGCAGAGCCTGTACCGTTCCCGAGGGCACCTCCATCCTGCAGGCCGCCGAGGCGGTGCAGGTGGATATCCCCCACCTGTGCTACGATCCGCGGGCGGAGTCGCTGACCTCTTGTCGCCTCTGTGTCGTCAGGCTGGCCGGCCGCAAGGGCCTGGTGACCGCCTGCAATACGCCGGTGGCTGCCGGCATGCAGGTGACCACGGACGACGCGGAGATCGCGGCCGTCCGCAAGGGGGTCCTGGAGCTGGTCCTGTCGGCTCACCGGGTGTCCTGCACGACCTGCGACCAGGACGGCGACTGCCGGCTGCAGGACTACGCCTACCGCTACGGCGCCGACGAGGCGCGCTTCGGGCGACCACCGGTCGCCGCGCCGCGCCCCAACTACACCAGCACCAACCGCGGCATCGCCTACGACCCCGCCAAGTGCATCTGCTGCGGTCTGTGCGTGCAGTACTGCTCGCGGGTGCAGATGGCCGAAGCCCTCACCTTTGCCCGGCGTGGCGAGACCATGGAGGTGACCACGGCCTTCGACGTGCCGCTCCACGAGTCCTCCTGCGAGCTGTGTGGGGGCTGCATCCGCGTCTGCCCCACGGGCGCCATGCGCGAGAAGGCGGCCCAGGGCCTGGGGCGCGCCAAGGACTTGGACAGGGTGCGCACGACGTGCACCTACTGCGGCGTCGGCTGCGAGCTCGTCCTGAACACCAATCCACGGCTGAACCGGGTCGTGCGGGTCACGGCCCTTCCCGGCATGGGAGTGAACGACGGGGACCTTTGCGTCAAGGGGCATTTCGCCTTCGACTTCATCCACTCGCCGGAGCGCCTCACCAAGCCCCTGATCCGCGAGAACGGCGCCTTCCGCGAGGCCACGTGGGAGGAGGCCATCGAGACCGTGGGCCGGCGGTTGGCGGCGGCCCGGGACCAGCATGGCCCCGAGGGGATTGCCTTCCAGAGCTCGTCCCGCTGCACGAACGAAGAGAACCACCGGATGCAGAAGATCGCGCGCATGGCCGGCGGCACCAACAACATCGACCAGTGCGCCACCCCCTGCCATGCGCCCACCGTCGCCGGGCTGGCGGCGGCCTTCGGTTCCGGGGCCATGACCAACTCCATCGGCGAGATCAGGGACGTCCAGACCCTGTTCCTCATCGGCGCCAACCCGACCGAAGCTCACCCCGTCATCGGCCTGGAGCTGAGGAAGGCGCTGGCAAAGGGCGCACGGCTCATCGTCTGCGATCCCCGCGAAACCTGGATGGCGCGGCATGCCCACATCCACATCCAGCACCGCCACGGCACGGACAACCTGCTGATCAACGCGATGATGTGCCACATCCTCGAACGCGGGCTCCAGGACCAGCGCTTCATCGACGAACGCTGCGAGAACGCGGACGCCTTCATGGCCAACGTCCGGGCGACCCACATCGAGGAGGCCGCCGCGGCCTGCGGCGTCCCGGCAGGTGCCGACGCGGTCGTGATGGTGGAGGAGACCGAGAGGCGCGGAGACACGGTCCGCGTGGCCGCCGCCGTGCCGGGCCAGCATATCCTGCGCCAAGGGGAGGATGCGACGGCGGGAACCGTGGTGATCCGGCGCGGCACCGTCCTCAGCCCGCTGCAGATCGGGCTCTGCGCGGCGGTCGGACGGGACGGGGTGCGGGTCCACCGGCACCCTTCCGTGCGCCTCCTCTGTTCGGGCACCGAGCTGCGCGAGGCGGGAGAGTCGGTGCACTCTCACCAGGTCCGCAACACGAACGGGCCGGCGATCGCCGCCGCACTGGACCAGTGGGGCTTCGGACGGCCGGTCCACGTCCGCGTACCGGACCGGCTGGAGGCGTTGGCGGCGGAGTTGTCCCAGGCCCTCTCATCCGCCGACGTGGTCCTGCTCACCGGTGGCATGTCGGCGGGACGCTACGACCTGGCGCGACAGGCCGTGGAGGCAGTCGGCATGTCCGTGGTGTTCCATGGTGTGGCCATGAAGCCCGGGAAGCCTCTGCTCTACGCCACCAGGGACCAGAGCCACCACCTCTTCGGCCTGCCTGGACCACCCCTCAGCGCCATGGTCGGTTTCTTCGAGTTCGCGCTGCCCGCTCTGCGACGACTCTCCGGCCTGGACCCGGCCGACTGCCAACCCCGCCTCTACCTACCCCTGAGCGGCCCGCTCACATCCAAGAGCGGCCGGTTCCGCCTCGTACCGGCGACCGTGCAGGCCGAGCACCGGGGGCTGCTCGTCACGCCCGTACCGGCCCGCAGCTCGTCGGACGTCGTCATCAGTAGCGGCCCCGCCGCCGGCGTCATCGTCGTGCCCCCGGACGCGCCGGTGATGGCCGCCGGAGACCTGGTCGAATTCCACCCCTGGCGAACCTTCCCGTGAACGCCCGGGCTTGCCGCCACCTCAGGAGACCCCCGGGCCGTGCGGGCTCCCGAATTTCTTCTCGCCGCCGCACTTGTGCCACATTGTGGTATGCGTATACTAGTGGAGACGACCGCGGGTGGGCCCGCGGGTTGTCTCGGCGCGGTTCGGGCTTGGGCCGGTGCCTCGTCGGGCCCTGAGGCGCCAGGCCTGGAACAACGCGGCGCAACCGGGCGACGGCGTGTGGGCGGCACGTGTTGCGCGGCCACAGGCCAAGGGTAGCAGCATGACCTGCAGTGCAGCCAATGCGGTGCCAGCAGCCGGCCCCGAGGGGGTCGACGCGGCACTGGGGGCGGCCGCGACCGTCCCCCCGCCGCGGAGCGACGGCCGTCCGGGATCGGCCCCTGCGGGGTCGCCGGCACGCGCGTCGGGCACGGAGGACCGCGTGCTGGCCCACTCCGTCGAGGTGTCCAGCCCGGGCCGAGGCGACAGCGGGTGCGCACCCGGAGCGCCGGGGCGCACGGGCGGCGGCGCCTTGTCGGACGCGGTGCTGACCGCGAATGCGGAGTGGTTCTGCCGGCTGCGCTGGGCCTGTGTCGCGTTCCTGACGCTCTTTGGTCTGGGGGGTGCCGTCCCCGGGCTCTTCGAGCGGTTGGGGCTGACCCCGCACCCGCTCTGGCCCTTTGCGGTAGCGGCCCTGCTCGCGATCAGCAATGTGGGCTTCGTATGGCACGGGGCGGCGATGCGGCGGCGGCAGGCGCGTGAGGCCGGCCGGGGGAGCCTGTGGCTCCAGATCGCCTCGGACCTGGCCCTGCTCACGGTAGTCGTGCACTATGCCGGGCCATGGGACACCGACGTGCGCATGGCGTACCTCTTCCACATCGTCCTGGCCTGCATTTTCTTCCCACCGCGTCAGAGCATCCTCGTGCTCCTCGCCGCGGGCCTGCTCTACGGGTCCTGTGTAGCGCTGGATGCGTCGGGCGTCCTGGCCTGCGGTCGCCTCTTCGCACCCCCGGTAGGGACGCCGGCGCTGCCACCCATGGTTCCGGGCAGGCTCCTGGACGCCATCGGAGCTCCGGCGGTGTGGTCTGTGGTCTGGTATCTGACCTCCTTCCTCTCCGAGATGGTCCGTGCGCAGGACGAGGCACTGGCCCGCACCAACCTCCGCCTGGAAGCCGCCCAGGAGGAACGCACGAGGCACATGCTGGTGACCACCCATGAGCTCAAGGCCCCGTTCGCCGCGATCCAGGCCAACGCGCAACTTCTGAGCAAAGGCTACTGCGGCAAGCTGCCGCAGGAGGCCCTCACCGTCGTCCTGCGGATCTCGGCCAGGTCCCGGCGACTGGGTCACGTGATCCAGGATATGCTGCAACTCGCGAACCTGAACTCCGCCACGCAGAATCCCCCCGACCGGACTCGGGTAGACCTGGTCCGGTCGCTGCGCTGGAGCCTGGACCAGGCGCGCCCGCTGGCCGAGGAACGCCAGGTCCGGCTCGAGGTCGATCTGGGGACGGTCCCGCTCCTGACCTGGGCGGCCGAAGACCACCTCAAGATGCTCTTCAGCAACCTGCTCACAAACGCGGTCACCTACTCCCGCGATGGGGGGTGCGTCACGGTCCGCTGCAGTGCCCGGAGCGGCGGAGGCCCCCACGTGGTCATCCAGGATCGGGGGATCGGGATCGCCCCGGCCAAACTGCCCCACGTTTTCGACGAGTACTACCGGACCGAAGAGGCCGTCAAGCACTTCCGCGAGTCCACCGGCCTGGGGCTGACCATCGTCCGGCAGATCCTCCGCTCGGGCGGGATCGGTGCCACGATCTCGAGTGAGCCGGACGTGGGCACGCGGTGGGACCTCGACTTCCCCCCTCCGCGGCAACCGGACGGCAGTGACCGTGTCGTAAGCAGCGAGGTGTCTCCATGGACCACGTGTTGATCATCGACGACGACGAGGACTTCGCCATGGCCACGGGGGTGGCACTGCGGTCCTCAGGCTACGAGGTGAGCATCTGCCTGGAAGCCCAACAGGCGGTGGCCGTGGCCCTAGAGCACGCTCCGGACCTGATCGTCCTCGACGTGATGTTCCCTGAGGACCCCTCCGCCGGGTTCAGCCTGGCCCGCGAGCTGCGGCGCGCCAGTGACCGGCTCAAGCAGGTGCCGATCCTCATGCTGACCGCCGTGAACAGCCGTTTCCCGCTGGGGTTCAACCGCCGCGACATCGACGGCGAGTGGCTGCCGGTGACGGACCTGGCCGAGAAGCCCATGGATCTGGACGTGCTGCGCCTCAAGGTCGCGGAGCTCCTGCACCCACGCAAAGGCTGATCCGAGGCCTCGGGGTCCGGCACCGTTGGCAGGCAGCGGTTCCGAGCCCAGGTTGGGACGTCGGTTCCGCTCACTGCCGCGGCGAGGCCCCGGTGATGGTCCGTCATACGACACGGGATACGTCTGGAGTCACCCCCCTGGAGGAGGTCCACCGTGAGACCGATCTACATTGTCGGGACCAAGCGGGACGTGGGCAAGACGACGCTGGCGCTCGGGTTGTTGCACGGCCTGCGGCGCCGGGGCCTGCGGACCGCCTACCTGAAGCCCCTGGGGCAGCACTTCGTACAGGAGGAGGGCGGCGCGTTCCACAACGACGCCAAGGTGGTCGCCTGCCTTCTGGACTCGGCCGCCAGGGATACCGTGCGCATGGCGGTCTCCATCGCCCCCGGCCGGGTTCAGGAGGAGATCAAGGCCAAGCGAGGCCTCGAGCTCGTGGACCAGATCGTGACGGACGTCGCACGGCTGCGGGGCGATCACGACGCCATCGTCCTCGAGGGCATGGGCAACGTGGCCATGGGCGCCTGCCTGGACCTGTCCGCCGCGGAGGTCGCACGCAGTGTCTCGGCGCGGGCGCTGTTGGTGGTTGAGGCCGGGGTCGGCCGGACCATCGATGAGATCCTGCTCTGCTCGACGTACATCCGCGAACGGCAGGCCGACTTCATGGGCGTGGTGGTCAGCAAGGCCTGGCCCGCGAAGTACGACCGCATCGCCCAGGCCCTGAACGCGAGCCTGGCGGAGCGCGGCATCCCGCTCTTCGGGATCACCCCGTTCCAACAGGAGTTGGCCACGCCCACGGTGGCGCAGGTGTTCGGGGAGTTGGGGGGAGAGTTGCTGGGCGGCGAGGACCACCTTGGCCACCGCGTGACCACCACCATCATCGGCGCCATGAGTGCGGAGAACGTCAGCCGCCACATCACCGAGCGCACACTGGTCATCACCGGCGGCGACCGCCAGGACGTCATCATGGCCTGCCTGCGCGCTCACATGATCGGCGGCCCGGACAGCCTGTCGGTCTCGGCCCTGGTCCTGACCTGCGGACACAGGCCCGATGCGGGGACGCTGGCCCGCATCAAAGGGTTCCATCTGCCCTGCATGCTGGTGGATGGTGACACCTACTCGGTCGCCACCGGACTGCGCAACCGCGTCTTCAAGATCACCCCCGATGACCGCGAACGCATCGACTGGGCCGTGCGCCTGGCATCGCAGTATGTGGACATCGACCGGCTGATCAAAGCCCTGGCCGACTGACGGAGTGTCCCTCACCGGCCGCGGTCGTGCCCGCGGGCACCGCCCCGCAGCCGTGGGCGGCGCGCCGCGGGTGTGCTGCCGGCGGCGGCGGCGAGCGCCGCCGGGCCCAGGGGCCGCGTCGGTCCGATCCGACCGGCCCGATGGATCCGACCGATCCCGTCCATCCCACCCCGGCGGCGCGGGGCGGCTCACCGCCGTGAGATCGTCGTCCAGCGGCCGGCGGCGGCGGCGTGGACCGCGGTCAGCCCGGCCGAGACGAAGGTAACGTTCCCCTTCCGGTCATCCATCCGCACGCCGGCCGCCCGGGCGAGGTTGCGTACGAGCGCCGCCGGCACCGGTCCCGTGGCCGAGAAGACGGCCCGGCCCCGGTCCACGGGCTTGGTGGCGAGGCCGGTCCCCTGGTAGCAGAACCATGGCCAGGAGGTCCCGTCGAGGATCTCGAGGGACGTGCAGCGGGCCTCGCCGAGGCGCTCGGCCCGGGGGGCCACGACCTCGAGGAGGGGCCCCAGGCGCCGGTCGGTGCCGTAGGTGAAGGCAGGCGGCAGCCCGTGGGCGAGGCCGTCCGTCGTGGTCAGTCGCACGTGCGTCGGCCCCCCGATCTGCCGGAGGGCAAACTGCATACCGACCAGATCGCCGGCCGCGTCCGCGGAGGGCCCCTCCGCCGTCATCAGCCCCGGTGCGTGGAGCCACAGCACCGTCGCGCCGTGGCCGTAGAGGCCCCGCAGGCTCACCCGCGTCTCCTCGGACGGTGCCGGCGCGCAGGGGACGATGTAGAGCTTGTAGGGCCGGGCACGGGGCAGGTCCGTGGTCAGCGGCACGCCGAAGGGCGCGCCGACGAAGGGCAACTCGTCGACGAGTTGCTCGATCACCAGGGGCAGCATCAGCTCGTAGTTCTGCGGCAGGAAGGCGGTCGAAGGCTCATCGAGGAGCCCCGCGATCTCGGCCGCCGACCGGAAGGCTGCCCGGGGTCGCTCCGTGTGCCACCGGGCCAGACGCCCCAGGGACTCGACCAGGTCCGAGTCGTCGTACCCGGCGCCGCCCTGGTCCATCCACCACAGTCCGCCGCCCTGCACCACGGCGGCGGCCCAGTTGCGCGCCAGCACCGCCGTGGTTGTCGCCAGGTCGGGGCAGCGGCCGAAACCGTGCCCCGAGTCGTCGGGGGTGAGGAAGGTGCGCGTGTCGTCCTCCGCCAGGTACAGTTTGCCGGCCAGGGCGATGCTGGAGGCCACGGTCTGCGGCACGCATCCATCGCCCGGTCCACGATCCCTAAGGTACTGCAGGCCAAGGATGTACCACTCCCCGCCATGCTCGCGTTTGGCCTCCAGGAAGGCGGTGGCATCGGCCATGTACCCCTCCTCCATGGTAACCTCGGCCTCGAGTACCACCGGGCCGCCCGCGACGACGGTAGCGACCCACGCTTGCCCCGGGTTCTGGCTGAGGACCAGGCCCCCATCCTTTTCGGCGAGAAGGCCTTGCGTCCAGTTGGTCCAGAACAGCAACGGTGGGGTCGGCCGGCCATGCACCCGGAGCGTCGGCAGGCCCTCCTCGACCCGCACATCGGCGATGCGGGGTGCTTCGGCTGCCAGGGCGAGAGTCACCCCTGCGATGGGTAGCAGTGCGTAGATCCTCGAGGTACTCGTGGAGGCAATATCCGGCCGGGTAGAGGCCCTGCCAAGGGGTGAAAACCGCCAGACCAGGGGTTACACTTCCTGCATGGTCCTCCAAGGGGTTGACAGCTACCGGGTAGTGGAGCCGCTCTTCGAGGGGGTGCGCATCGTGCTGGCGCACCGCGGCGAGGCGTATTCGCCGGCGTATCTGCAGGGCCTTTCCGGTGCGGCATTCCGGGTTGCCGGGCCGTGCCCCTGCGCACCCACCTGCAGCGCGGCGATGACGTCGCAGGACCTGATCGCTCTCCTGGGCTACGAGTGCCGCGACCTGCCGATCGGCGCCCCGGGGCCGGCCCAAGCAGACCGTTGGCGACAGGTGCTGGACCAGGTCCGCCAGGAGCTGCGCGCCGGCCGTCTGGTGCTGGTATGGAACGCCTTCACCTCGTATGAGTTCGATGTGGTCTGCGGGGATGATGAGGCCGAGCGGCAGTTGCTCGGTCGGGGTTCATACGCCGGCACTGGAGACGCGTTGGCGCGGGCCGATGAGATGCGGCCGCTCACGGGCGCCGATGTGGGCATGCCGGCAGCCATCCTGATCGGTGGCAGGGTCCGGCCGTTCGACTCGCAAGCAGCGGAACTGGACGCGCTCGAAGAGGCGGTGCGCCATGCCCATTTCGCGAGGGACCGCTGGCTGGCGGAGGCCGGTGGCATCGAGAAGCCCTGGCGCTTCCGCGAGGGGCTGGCATGCTATGAGGTGTGGATCGACAACTACCGTCTGAATCCCCAGCGCGCGCCCGACGGCGGTGATCGCTACTGCCTGGGTGTCTACCGGAGTACGCACCGGGCGGCGGCGGCTTTCCTACGCGAGATCAGGCCCAGGAACGCCACGGCAGTGGAACCCCTCGAACGGGCGGCCGTCGCCTTCGCCAGGGAGGCAGACGTGCTGGACGAACTCCGCGCGCAACCCGGCTGGAACTGGGAGGGCAAGGCCCAGCCTGGACCGGCGGCCGCCGCCCGCGCCGCCGCGCTGCTGGAGCAGGCGCGAGACCAGTATGCGCAGGGCATCACCCAGATCGAGGAGGCCCTCCGTGCCCTGGCTCCGGAACGGGCGGATCGGGCCCGGCGCGTGGCGCAGCTCCGGCGCCAGGGCGGCCGCGTCTGGATCGGCGGTCTGGAGAAGCTCAACTGGGGCAAGGCCAACACCTTCGCCGGCGCCCTCTTCCAGGCCTTGAGGACCACGGAGCACCCTTACGCCTACCATGAGATCATGGGCCTGACCGGCCTGGCCTTCCGCGTCCGCTGGTGCAACGACGAGACCAGGACCCAGTGGTGCTGCTCGTGCCCCATCGGCGAGATGCCCGATGAAGATGCCCTCGTGCGTCGGCTCATGGGCGTCGGCTTCGCGACGGCGTGGATCGAACCGGAGGGACGGGACAACGAGGCCCTGCGCGCGAAGATCGTGGCGGCCATCGATGCAGGTAAGCCAGTACTGGTGTACCCGCCGGGCCTCAACCTGGGGATCGTCTATGGCTATGAGGAAGGCGGCGCGACACTGCTGGTCAACGACTACCTGGCCGCTGAGTACCCCCTTCGCCTGCCCGCCGGCGAACTCGGGCCGCTGTTTGCCTATCCCGGCGCCTGGGAGCAGCCTCCGTCACTCCGCGTCGGCTTCATCGAGGCCCTGAAGGTGGCAGTGGCGAACTGGCACCGAGAGCGACACGACGGTGGTCTGAAGGGCCGCGAGTACTGGTACGGCGATGCCGCTCTGGCAGCATGGATCAGGGACCTGGAGGCCTTCGACAGCATGCCGGCCGACACCCGGGCCAACCTGCACCGCCTCGATCAGTGGAACCTCCTCTCCCTGGTCGATGCCCGCAGGAGCGCGCGGGTGTTCCTGGCGGACTACGGGCGACTCATCCAAGGCGACGTGCGGCAGGCCCTGACAGCCGCTGAGGAGTTGTACCAGAGGGAAGTGGACGCCCTGCAGCCGCTCGCGAAGGAGAGGACGGGCAGGCCGCGCAGCCCCGACAACTGGACCGCTGACGAGCGCCGCCGGGAGATCGAGGCTCTGACCACGGCGCGGCAGACCGAGGCTGAGGCCATCGCCGCCATCGAGCGGGCCCTGCAGGCAGCGGGTGCCGGGGGTGTGGGCCACACCCACGCCAGGACGCCAGACTGACCGCCGGTGGCGGGCCGCCGCCTGGGCAAAGGCTGCCTCGTCGGTACCCTCTGGGATGCCCGGGCCGCGGAACGCAACCCCTGCAGGAGGGCCACGCCCGCAGTCGTTTTCGCGACGTGCAGGGCGCTGGCGTAGGGCGGCGCGGTCTACGTCTGCCGCGGGGTGTCAGGGGTCGCCGAGGTAGGCGCTGAGTCCCCGCTTCAGGCTGGCCTGACGCTGGGCGGTCCGTTCCGCGGGGAGCTCCCGGTAGATATCGGCAATGTCGTCGGCCAGAGCCCTGATGCGCTGGCAGAGCTCGCGGGCGCTCAGACGGTCACCCTGGGCCAGGCCGAGTCGGGCGCACCACCGCCGGTCGAGGAGCTGGTTCCACTCCTGTTTGGAGGCCGGTGCCTGCGGCCGGCAGGAGGTGTCGATGGTATCGTCACAGCGTCCGTTGGCGTGGTGGCGGCAGGGCCGGCAGATGTCGTCCGCACCCAGTTCGAGGCGCAGCGCCACGTCGGGGTCGGTCAGGATCAGGGCAGCGACGGTATGCAGAGCATGGCCGTAGGGGTGCGGTCGGTACTGCGCATGGCCTTCCCCGAGGGCGGTGATAATGTCTATGAAGTGATGCGGCTTGATGGCGATCATGGTCATACCATAGCCTGATCGCGGCTCGGCGCGCCGGGCGTGGGGCATGGCACAGGGTGGAGAAGCAGCGATGAACAGGGTTGCCGCGACGGTGGTGCTGTTCGCTCTCGTCGGGGCCTATGCCCAGGTGCTGGACGACTTCTCGACAGGGGGCTGGACCCGCTTCGACAGCACCCCCGGGACGCTCACCGTGGCAGCCGGCAAGCTGCGCCTGGTGGACAGCCCGGAGCCGCCGGACTGGGTGACGGCCAGCAAGGTCTTCGCGGTGGACCTCGACCAGACTCCGGTCTTCGTCGTCAAGGTCGCCGCGGTCACCGACCGGGGGACGGTCAAGCTCATCCGCCGCCAGCCGAACGACAAGCGCGAAGTCCTCGGCATCGACCGGCCGGGGCTCTATGCGGTGGACGTGCGGAATGCCTATGGCTGGAGCGGCCGCAACGAGATCGAGACCTGCCTCTACGCCATCGGCGACGAGGGCGACATCACCTACGAGTTCGTGAAGTACGTCGCGGCCCTGACACCCGACGAGGAGCGCCAGATCGCGGAGCGCGCGGCGCAGGGCAATCCGAAGCTGCAGGTGGCGCCGTTTGAGCTGGTGCCGCTGTTCCGGTCCTGCTCGTACTACTTCGCCAGCCCGCCGCGGGATGGGCTGGCGGTCGAGTTCCGCCAAGGCGGCGCGACGGACTGGCGGAAGGCCTTCCCGCCGGTGTACGTGCGCGAGGATGGCATGTACCGCGGCAGCGTCGTGCGGCTGGACGAGGACACGGCCTACGAGCTCCGCGTCGTCGACGGCGGCGGCGTGGCGTTGGCGCAGGGCGAGTTCCGTACCTGGGCCAGCGCGGTGCCGGTGGCCGAGACCATCGTCCTTGACGAAGCCAGCTTCACCGGCTCGCTGCGGATCACGCGGTCGGGCACCGCCGAGGGCTGGGTCCGCTACACGGCGAAGGACGGCTTCGTCCTCCGCAACGACCGCAAGGGTCCGCTCATCGAGTTGGCCAGGGCGAAGTACATCCTGCTCGACGGCCTCACGCTCCGTGGCGGCCTGAAGGAGGCCATCACGATCAAGCAGTGCCAGCACGTGCGCATCCTCAACTGCGACATTGCCGGCTGGGGCCGCCCCGGGACCCAGCGCTTCGACCTCAATGGCATGTTCTACACCGGGGCCGGCGAGGCCATCAACTGGGACACCGGCATCCTGGTCGGTCGCAGCCTCGGGACCGTGATCGAGCGCTGCTACGTCCACGACCCCGTGACCACGGCCAACTCCTGGTACTATGCCCACCCCGCGGGTCCCCAGGCCGTGGGGATCGACAAGCCGCGCTCCACCGTCCTCCGCTACAACGACTTCGTGGGCAGCGACGTGCACCGGTGGAACGACGCCACGGAAGGCGCCGGCAATTTCGACAGCGATGGCGGCTTCAACCGCGATGCTGACATCTATGGGAACTTCGCCTGCTTCGCCAACGACGACGCGATCGAGATCGACGGTGGGCAGATCAACGTGCGGGTGTTCGACAACTGGTACGAGGGTTGCTTGTGCGGGGTCAGCATCCAGGGCTGCATGTCGGGGCCGTCGTACGTGTTCGACAACCTGCTGGTGAACATGGGGGACGAGCGGGGCCTGGCCGGACAGACCATCAAGACCTCGTCCAACCAGAGCGGGCCAAGCGCGGTGTCCTTCATCCTCGGCAACACCACCTTCGGACCCTCCAGCGATCTGCGGCTGCTCAAGCACCTGAAGATCGTGGCCCGCAACAACCTGTTCGCCGCCAAGACCAACATCGGCGGTCGCGCGGACAGCCCGCAGTCGGACTGCGACTACAATCTGCAGGCGTCCGGCGAGGCGGGTCCCGAGCCGCATGGACGGGTGGGTGAGCCGGGCCTGGTGGACCCCGCGGCGGGGCTGTACAGACTGCGGGAGGACTCGCCGGCCATCGGGCGCGGCGAGGCCCT
>Ga0172375_10009777_pt1 | contig 12566 bp, 11 predicted proteins | sample LakKiv1m_FD_114537 | JGI IMG/M metagenome (GOLD analysis project Ga0172375, IMG submission 114537) | Freshwater microbial communities from Kabuno Bay, South-Kivu, Congo - kab_092012_11.1m | ecosystem: Environmental > Aquatic > Freshwater > Lake | place: Democratic Republic of the Congo... | reverse complement strand
GGAAAGAGGCGTACGACCCCGCAGCCCGGATGTCCTACTACTTCAGTCCGGACCGGCGCGATTTTGCCACGATCGACACCCCGACGAGCATCAAGCGCAAAATGGACTGGATCCTCGCGGAACGTTTCCGGGGCGTGTTCTGGTGGACGTTCCGGCACGACTACCTGCCCCCCGACCGCGCCCACGCCGGGCCGCGCCATCCGCTGGTGGACGCGGCCGAAGGCGCGATCCGCGCGCAGAACCGGTAGGCGCGTCAAATCGGCTTGCTTATCTTAGCGCCATTCGGGACAAGGGCTTGGTGGCCAGACGGATACCCGCTGTCGCGGATGGCTTCATCCGCGACAGCGGTTTCTCCCTTCATAAATGAATGAAGACCTGTCGCATGCCACTGACAGATGCACAAACCTGCGGACGAGGCCGTCCGCGCCCCCAGTCCCTCATCCACCCCTGTTAAACCGACACGCGCAGGCCGATGAAACACACCTATTCGCGCGATCTTCCGTGCGGCAATTACTACGTCTCCTACTCGATCGGCACGAGTTCCCCGAAAGCCTATTTCCGGCTTCCGAAAGCCATTTGCGTCGAGGCCGACACGGCTACGCGCATTGATTGCGGAGGGTCGGTCGTCATCAACGGCTCGGTCAGCCAAGAGTCGGATTCTGATGAAACGGCACTCGTCGTGAGCGTGAGCACGGCGACGGCGGCAGAGCACAACTACCAGCCGATTGGGGCAAACCAAGCCGGCAAAATAGAAGTGTTCGGGGCCGACGGCGTCTCACAGGGCTCGGCAAACATGGAGTATGGGTGAGGAGGCGTCTGCCGGTGTTCCGTGCGAACGCCAAACTTGAAAACGGGCATGTCATGCAAGGTCCGCATCACGCTTCAGACAGGCGACTATCAGGGAGAGATGGTAAAAGAATATCCGTTTACGATCAAATGATCGTGAAGAAATTTCGCATGTTCGGGCCTGCCGTTCGCGGCAGGCCTATGTTGTTTTACGGATGGCGTTCACGCGGCGGTGCGCGGCCGGAGGACGGCCGAACGTCCGTCGGAAAAGTGTAGTGAACGCCTGCACGCTGCCGCATCCGCAGCGGCGCGCCACTTCGGCCACCCCCAGATCGGTTTCGTCCAGAAGACGCCGGGCCAAGTCCAGTCTGCGCGCGCGAAGTTCCTGTGCGGGACCATGTCCGAATGCGCGCCTGAAGCGCAGCTCGAGCGTGCGGCGCGAGACGCCCGCGCGCCGCGCGAGGCCTTCCGTGCCGAGAGTCTGCGCGGGTGTCTGAAGCGCGAGGCCCAGTGCCCGGGCCACTACTTCGTCGGGCTCGGCGAGCCGTGCCGTCGAACCGCGCACCACGACGGGCTCGGGGGCCACGGTCTCGCAAACGATTTCCCGCGCGCCGTCGAGAAGCCGCGCGAGACGCTCAGCGGCGCGCAGGCCGACGGCCCGCGCGGGAAGCGGCACCGACGTCAGGTCGAGTCCCGCCACCACTCGTTCGGTCAGCGAGTCGCCCGCGCCCGCGAGCACAGCAACGCGGCTGGCCGTCGCCGGGTCGAGCGTCCGGCACAGGAGGTGGAACCGCCGCGCCAGCGCGTCGCTCGTACAGAAGACGGCTGTTTCCCGTTCACGCATGCCGATCCACGCCCGCCATGCCGTCTCGTGGCGGAAGGCCTCGCCGTCGTCCGGCTCGTCGACTGGCACGCCACGTTCGCGCATGGCTTCGGCGAACCCCGCCCGCCGCATCTGCGACGTCCACGTCGCGCGGTCCGAAACGCAGGCGGCGCGGCCGATGCCCAGTTCGCAGAAGTGGCGCGCCACCGCGCGGCCGACCGCCGCGTCGTCCGGCACGACGGAACAGACGCTGGTCACGCGCGACAGGTTGGACGTGTTGACGAGCGGCGCGAACCCGGGAAAACGCCCCTGCAGCCAGCGGTCGCTCACGAACGTGCCGACCAGCCCGTGGATCTCGCTCGACCGGACAAGACGGGTCAAAAGCGGTTCCTGCGCCTGCCCAAGCGGCAGCACGCGCCAAGCCGGTTGCCGTCGCGCAAACTCCCGCACGCCTTCGAGCACGCCTACGCCGTACTCCAAATCCGGATCGAGCAAAACGCCTATGGTGACCGCGTTCACGTCAATAACCATAGGCGAATTACGCTTTTTCGTAAATGCTTTTTTCGTAAACACGCAATTGACCCTGTTCAGAGACCTGTTACCATACTGCCATGAAACGCGCATTTATCACCGGCATTACCGGACAGGACGGTTCCTATCTCGCCGAGCTGCTGCTCGCCAAAGACTACGAGGTTCACGGCATGATCCGTCGTTCCTCAAGTTTCAACACGCAGCGCATCGACCACCTCTACCAAGATCCGCACATCTTGGGCACTCGGCTGTTTCTGCACTACGGCGATCTGACCGACGCAGGACGTTTGGCGAAAATGATGTACGAGATCACACCGGATGAGGTTTATCACCTCGGTGCGCAAAGCCATGTGCGCGTCTCGTTCGACGTACCCGAATATACCGGCGACGTGACGGCGCTCGGCACGATTCGCCTTCTAGAGGCGATCCGCGAGACCGGTATGGGCAAAAAAGTACGTTTCTACCAGGCCTCCTCGTCGGAACTGTTCGGTAAAGTGCAAGAGGTTCCGCAGCGTGAAACCACGCCCTTCTACCCGCGCTCGCCCTACGGCGTGGCCAAGCTCTACGGCTACTGGGCCACGGTCAACTACCGCGAGGCTTACGGTCTGCATGCCAGCAACGGCATTCTCTTCAACCACGAGTCGCCGCGCCGCGGGCCGACCTTTGTGACGCGCAAGATCACTATGGCCGCCGCGCGCATCAAGATGGGCCTGCAGAATTCGCTCTATCTCGGCAACATCGAGGCCAAACGCGACTGGGGTTTCGCGGGCGACTACGTCGAAGGCATGTGGCGCATCGTCCAGCGAGACGAACCGGACGACTATGTGCTCGCCACCGGCGAGACGCACAGCGTGCGCGAGTTCTGCGAGGAGGCGTTCGGTTTACTCGACCTCGACTGGCAGGCGTTCGTCAAGCACGACGGCCGCTACGAGCGCCCGAGCGAGGTCGATCTGCTGCTCGGCGACGCCACCAAGGCCCGTACGGTGCTGGGGTGGTCGCCAAAGGTCTCCTTCAAAGAACTGGTGCGGCTGATGGTCGAGGCCGATCTGCGCGTGGCTCGCCAAGAACTCGCTGTCCAGCAGGTTGGCGGCGTGCTCGAAAACGCCGAATGAGCCTATAAAAGTTAGGAGTTAAGATTCATGTTTTCAACTCCTAACTCCTAACTCCTAAATGCAAACTGATCTCAAGAGGCTCGCATGTCTTTGAAAGCGGATCGCATTTTCGTCGCCGGCCACCGCGGCATGGTGGGCGCGGCTGTCGTCAGGGCCCTGACGCGGCGCGGACTGCCGCCGCCGCTGACAGCCTCGCACGCGCAGCTCGATCTCACGGACCAAGCGGCCACGCGGGCGTTCCTGTTGAACTACCGTCCGTCCTGCGTGATCCTCGCGGCCGCCCGCGTGGGAGGCATCGAAGCCAACCGCTCGCAGCTCGGCGCGTTCCTCTACGAGAATCTCATGATCGCCGCCAACGTGATCCATGCGGCCCACGAGGCGAATGTGCCCCGGCTGCTCTTTCTCGGCAGCACGTGCATCTATCCGCGTCTCGCGCCGCAGCCGATTCCCGAAGAAGCGCTCCTGAGCGGCCCGCTCGAAAGCACGAACGAAGGCTATGCGCTCGCCAAGATCGCGGGTCTGAAACTCTGCCAATACTACCGTCGGCAATACGGACGGCTTTACCACTCGGCGATGCCGACCAACCTCTATGGCCCGGGCGACAACTACCATCCCGCCCATTCGCACGTGCTGCCCGCACTCATCCGCCGTTTTGAGGAGGCCCGTCTTTCGGGCGCGGAGAACGTGACGATCTGGGGCACCGGCGAACCGCTGCGCGAGTTTCTGCATGTGGACGACTTGGCGCAGGCGCTTCTTTTCCTCCTCGATCTCGACAACCCGCCCGACTGGGTCAACGTCGGCTCCGGCGAGGAGGTCTCCATCGGCGAACTGGCGCGGCTCGTCAAAGAAGCCGTCGGATGCCGTGCGGATATCCGCTTCGATCCCTCGATGCCAGACGGCACGCCGCGCAAATTCTGCGACACGGCGCTCATCCGCCGCCTCGGCTGGTCGCCTGCGATTCCGCTCGTCGAGGGCCTGCGCCGGACGGTCGAAGACTATCGCGCAGAACGCCAAGCCAACCGCCTCCGAGAAGCATGACGGACCACGCACGATGGGGCCGAATCAGGACAGAATCTACAGGTCCTCGGAGAAAGAATAACGAGGGCCAGACTGGCGACCCGGAAACGACCGTTGACGGGGGTGTAGCCAAACGGCTACAATAAGACACATGGTTGAGATTCGGGAAACGCTTTACTTCGCGCAGTGGCTTGATGGCTTGCGCGACTTGCGTGCCAGAGCCCGTGTTCAAGTTCGTATCGAGCGTCTCGCGTCTGGACATGCCGGCGATGTCAAGCCTGTCGGCGCGGGCGTGAGTGAGTTGCGGATCGACTACGGCCCCGGTTACCGAGTCTACTTCATCAAGTGCGGAGTGACAGTGTTGATCCTGCTTGCTGGAGGTGACAAGCGAAGCCAAGCCGCAGACATCAAACTGGCCCTGCGACTGGCAAGAAACCTTGAGGATGTAAACCATGACTAAAACAAAAACAACCCGGTATGACGTGGCCGAACACCTCCGGACTCCGGAGGAAATGGCGGCTTATCTGGAGGCTTGCATCGAGGAGGCTAATGGCGATGCGGCCTTTGTTGCGAAGGCGCTCGGTGACATCGCTCGAGCCAAAGGCATGGCACAGGTGGCGCGTGACGCGGGTCTTTCGCGAGAGAGCCTCTACAAGGCGTTGTCGGGAGAGCGAAGCCCCGGATTTGACACCATCCTTAAAGTAATCAGCGCTCTCGGGCTTGAACTCCATGCCGGAACTGTAAGAGCGTGATGATGAGCGGCCAACGCCCGCAACCTCAACGGACATCTCACAGTGACCACAGAAAACGGTATCCATTACTATAAACGCTGAATTTTCTGTGAGAGACAACTTGTTCCTCACACGATCTTGCTCGCCAGCCACGCCAGCGTCGCGCCGGTGACGCCGATTATCGTCTCCATGACGGTCCATGAGCGAAGCGTGTCCTTTGTGCTCAGCCCGAAATAGCGGTTGACCAACCAGAAACCGCTGTCGTTGACGTGCGAAATGGCGGTGGCACCGGCGGCGATGGCGATCACGACGAAGGCGCACAGCGTGCGGACCGGATGACCCTCCGGCAGCGCGGCGTTCGTGACCGTGTTGAGCAGAATCAGCGCGAGCGGGAGCAGCAGAATGCCGAAGACCGTGCCAAAGCCCGGCAGGTCTTTTTCATCCCACCGCTTTTTCGCGACCGCGTTTTCCATATAGGCCGGAATTCCGGCCGGAATGCGGTCCGCGATCCATCCCCCGAACACCGGCCCGGCCAGAACCGCACAGGGCAACCCGAGCAGAACACCATAGAAGATCACGCGGCCGAGATCCGCGCCGACCAGTTGCGCCACAGCGATCGGCCCCGGCGTGGGCGGCACGAAGGCGTGCGTCACCGCAAGCCCGGCGAGCAGCGGAATGCCGTAGGCCAACAACGACCGCTTCGTTTCGCGGGACAGCGCGTACACGAGCGGCACGAGGATGATGAAGCCGACATCGAAGAAGACCGGGATGGCGACGAGAAAGCCTGCCAACGTCATGGCCCACGCGGCGCGCCGCCGCCCGAAAACCCGCAGCAGCGTGAGCGTGAGCCGCTCCGCGCCGCCCGACGCTTCGAGCATCTGCCCGAACATCGCGCCCAAACCCACCACCACCGCGATGAATCCGAGCGTCTTGCCCATGCCCTGCTCGATGCAGGCCATGACCTGTTCGGGCGGCATGCGCGCCGCCAGCGCCGTGCCCATGCTCACGAGGAGGAGCGAGACGAACGGCTCAAGTGAAGTCGTTCATTTGAGGTTGAATCCGAAGTAACGCACCGCGTTGCGGTAGCAAATGTCCTGTACGATCTCGCCCGTCCAAGCGATGTCGTTGGGAATCTTGCCCTCCGCGATGTCGGTGCCCAGCAGGTTGCACAGAATGCGGCGGAAGTATTCGTGGCGCGTGTAACTTAGGAACGAGCGGCTGTCGGTCAGCATGCCGACGAAGCGGCTCAGCAGGCCGAGCTGCGAGAGCGCCTCCAATTGGCGCAGCATACCGTCTTTCTGATCGTTGAACCACCAGCCGCTGCCGAACTGCATGCGCCCCGCCTCGGGTCCGCGCTGGAAATTGCCGAGCATGGTGGCGACCATCTCGTTGTCGCGCGGGTTGAGCGTGTAGATCACCACGCGCGGCAGCGCGTCCGCCTGCTCCAGACGGTCGAACAGGCGCGACATCGGCTGCGCGGCGTTCCAGTCGCCGATGCTGTCATAGCCCGTGTCGGGGCCGAGGCGCTGGAACATCTTGGTGTTGTTGTTGCGCATCGCGCCGTAGTGGATCTGGGCGCTCCAGTCGCTCTTCGCGTCCATGGACAGACAGGCGAACAGCACGGCCGAACGGAACTTCGCGATTTCTTCGGCGGAAGCGCCGCCGCCTTGCCGCACGCGCACGAAAATCGCGCGGATTTCGGCCTCCGTGTAGGACTCGGCGTAGACCGTCTCGAGTCCGTAATCGGACAGGCAGCAGCCGTTTTGGGTGAAAAAGGCGTGGCGTTTCTCGAGCGCGGCGAGCAGGTCGTCCCACGTTTTGACAACCTGTCCCGCAGCCACTTCGAGTCTGTCGAGCCAACTGTTCCAGAAAGCGGGTCGGTCGATGGCGAGCGCCTTGTCGGGGCGCCACGTTGGCAGGACTTGCGTGCCGAAACCGGACGCTTTGATGGCGGCGTGGTGTTCGAGGGTGTCGGCGGGGTCGTCCGTGGTGCAGACGAGGCGCACGTTGCTGCGCGTCATGAAGCCGCGCGCGCTGAAGCCGGGCTGCGCGAGCTGCGCGCGCGTTTCGCACCAAATTTTTTCCGCCGTGGCGGGCGAAAGCAGGTCGGTGATGCCGAAGTAACGGGCGAGTTCGAGCTGCGACCAATCGTACATCGGGTTGCGCAGCAGGTAGGGCATCGTTTCAGCGAACTTCTGAAACTTCTCGCGGGCGGGCGCGTCACCGGTAACGAACCGCTCGTCGACGCCGTTGGAGCGCATCGCACGCCACTTGTAGTGGTCGCCGCCCAGCCAGACCTGCGTCATGTTCTCCCAGCGCTTGTCGGCGGCCACTTCGGCGGGCGGCAGGTGGCAGTGGTAGTCGAGCACCGGCATCTTGGCGGCGTAGTTGTGGTAGAGTTCGCGCGCCGGTTCGTTCTGCAACAGGAAATCGTCGTGGATGAAAGGTTTCATGACCGTTCTTTTATCACAGTCGCCGGATTCGCACGAGTCAAAACAGCGAGGCGTCGACGCGCATCCGGTGGTTTTTGAGATGAAGCGTGGCCCCCTTGATGACAACCTTTTCGTCCTCGCGGCGCAGATCGAGCGGTTCGCCCGTCCACGCCGACCAGCCCCGCGTCGCGGCCCGCGCGTACAGATGCTCCAGCGTGTCGACGAACCGTTCGTGCCCCCGCCAGAACGGCAAAGCGCCGAGGCGCTGGATCAGAGGCGCGGGCGTGTTCGCCCGGGGCGCGTCGCCGAACGCGTCGAACGCGGGCAGCGGCTCGCCGTAAAACGCGTCCCGCGTGACGGGGATTTCATCGGTGGCCTCTTTCTCCCCGTTGGTTTCGCCGTCGGTTCCCGCTTCTTCCGAATCGCCGGGACTTACCAGATCGGTGCGCGAGATGCCGCGCAGCGTCAGCAGCAACAGCGGATTCTTGGCGATCGTCTCGCCGATGAGGTAGTAAACGGCGGCGAGATGCTTGCAGGGATTGGCCCAATCGGGGCAGGAACAGCGGGTGACCAAATCTTCGTCGCGGCGGGGGAACAGCGGGCAACCCTCGGCCGACAGGAGCGACTCCGCTTCCATCGGCAGGTCGCCGACCAACAGCCGCGCGACAAGGACCGGGCGCTCCCGCAGCGCCTGCACGATCCGCTTCTTGGCGGGGCCCTCCACGTGTTTCAGGCGGATCACGCTTTCGTAGGGTTCGCGGTTGGAGCCCTGCACGCGCGCAGTGACGACGCCCGTTCCGACGGTCAGCGCCGCAACCTGCCCCGAAAGCGCATAGTTGCGGCCGCGTCCGAGACGCGCGCCCAGGCGAAAGGACTCCAACGCCTCGATCCACCGCTGGTTCCACCAAGCGCGCGCTTTGCCGCCGTGCGCGCTTTGCGCGCGGATGCCGCCCTGAACGCTCAGCGGCGTGCGCGGCGCGAATTTCGGTTTTTTGCCTTTCTTGCTCATCGTTATTCGGGTCGTTTTCGTCAACACGCGAACAAGCGGGTTTATGCTTCCGGCGCCTCGTCCTCCCAGCACGCTTCGGCCGCCTGAAGGCTCAGCACGTTCCGCAACTCGTCGTTCGAAAGCTCCGTCAGAAACGCCTCGCCGCTCGTCACGATCTCGTTGGCGAGCGCGATCTTGTTCTCGATCATGGCGTCGATCCGCTCCTCGAGCGTGCCGCCGCAGATGAATTTGTGGACCAGCACGTTGTGCGTCTGTCCGATTCGGAACGCGCGGTCGGTCGCTTGGTTTTCCACGGCCGGATTCCACCAGCGGTCGTAATGGAAGACGTGGCGCGCACGGGTGAGGTTCAAGCCCGTTCCGCCGGCCTTGAGCGACAGGACGAAGGCCAGCGGCTGTTTCGACTCCTGAAAGGTCTGCACCAAGCGGTCGCGCTCTTTGCGCGTCACGCCGCCGTGCAGAAACGGCATGTCACAGGCGAACGCTTGGCAAAGCCGCTTTTTCAGCAGATGGCCCATTTCCGCGTACTGCGTGAACACCAACGCGGACTCGCCGCGCGCAAAGACTTCCTCGAGCATCTCTTCGAGGCGAACCAATTTGCCGGAACGTTTGGCCAGCGCGCCCTGTTCGCCCAGATAGTGCGCCGGATGGTTGCAGACCTGCTTGAGCCGCGTGAGAACTGCCAGAATCTGCCCGCGGCGCGCGACGCCTTCGGCGTGTTCGATGTCGCGGTTGAACGCCTCCAAGACTTCTTCATACAGCCGCACCTGTTCGCGCGTGAGGGGGCAGTAAACCTTGTTTTCGATTTTTTCGGGGAGGTCGGCGATCACCTGCTTGTCGGTCTTGAGGCGGCGCAGCAGAAACGGCGTCGTGACGCGGCGCAGCCGGGCGCGGGCACCGGGATCGGTCCCCGACTGGATCGGGCGGAAGAACTTCTCATGGAACGTCCGGCGCTTGCCCAAGAGACCGGGATTGAGAAAGTCCATGATCGACCAGAGGTCGCCGACGTGGTTTTCGATGGGCGTTCCGGTAAGGGCCAGCCGGTAATCGGCCTGCAACGCCCGCGCGGCCTGCGCTTGGTTCGTGTTGGGATTCTTGATGTTCTGAGCTTCGTCGAGCAGGATCCCCGCCCAAGCCACTTTGCGCAGATCCGAATAGTCGCGGTAGAGCAACTGGTAACTGGTGATCACGACATCGGCATTCTGGACTTCCTGAGCGAACGAATCGCCGTGCCATCGGTTTGCGCCGTGGTGCAGATGGCAGCGCAGGCCCGGCGCAAAACGCCGCGCCTCCCGCACCCAATTTCCCAAAACGGACATGGGACCCACCAGCAGCGTCGGTCGTTTTTCGCCGACCGCCCGCTCGCGCAGCAGGAACGCCAACGCCTGAATGGTTTTCCCCAAGCCCATGTCGTCGGCCAGACAGGCGCCGAAACCCCATTTTCTCAGACAGACCAGCCAACTGTAGCCGCGCCTCTGATAGGGACGCAGCTCGCCGCAGAACGTCGGCGGGACATCCAGCAGTTCGAATGCCTGTTCGCCGTCCAGCCGCCGGAGAAACGTGTCGACCCAACCCTGTCCTTTCACGGAGGAAACGGCCAGCCCATGGCACCCCGCTCCGGTTCCCAGCGCCAGTTGCACCACTTCCGCCGCCGTGTGCGCGGTGTCGGTCCTGTCGCGTCGGCCCACGCGGAGCGCCTCTTGAAGTTGATGGACGTTGATTCGAATCCAGCGCCCGCGAAAAAACACGAGCGGCGTATCGGCCTGAAGCAGGTTTTGGAGTTCTTCGCGGCTGACCGGTTCCCCGTTGAGCAGGACCGTCCATTGGATCGCCACCTTCTCGTCCAACAAACGATCCTGTTCCGGTTCGACCGTCGTTTTTTGGGAAGACACATCCGCCGCCAACGTGAGAACGTTTTCCCTTTCGGGACCGAGCGCCGGGGGCAGTCCGACGTCGAAACCGGCGGCGGCGAGCAGGGGGCCGCTGGTTGTGAGGAAATAGTCCGCTTCCGCCGGATGCAAGCGGCATTCCAGTCCGCCTTCCGGACCGCGCTCGGCGGCTGCCAGGGGCGGGAACAAAAGGATGGCCTGTCCCAGTGCGATCAAAAGGCCTTCTGAAACGGATGGTGCTTCGTGCGATTTCTTTCCGGTGGTCGCGTCGTTGCCGACGCGCAACACGCGCAAAGGCCATGGCGAATCTGCGGCCGCGGGTTCTTCGAGGCGAAGCGCCAAATGCTCCCGCTGGTTTCGCACGCTTTCCACCGGACGCCGCCAGAGCGCGAGCTGCTCGCCCAAGGTCTGCAGTTCGGCGCGGTGCGGCCATCGGACGCGCCGGTCGTCGCCGCGCAAGGCGGCGAACCACGCGTCGTGAACGCTGTAATATCGGCCTTTCGCCGCCTGTGCACGCGACAATGTGGTGACTACGCTCGCTCGGACCAGATGGTCCACGCATTCGCGCAGAAACGCCTCCGTGACGTCTTGCGCTCGCAGGCCACAACACACGGAAGGCGGCAGCCGTTCGGCCAACAACTTGATCCGCCGACGCTCGGCACCGTCGACGGCCGGCGTCCAACAGGCCTCGCCGCTCGCACCAGGCCGGACAACGAGATCCGGCAGATACCGTCCCCGAGCCACGAGCGCGCCGGCGTAGCGGAACAGCTCAGCGCAACGCAACAGGTCTTCCGCCGCGAACACCTCCGCCGCCAACCGTTTTTCCTGTGCCAAGCCGAACAGTTCGAACGCTTCCCGCCAAGACAGGCCGACCGCCGCAACGTCCCACTCGCGAAGTTCCGCTCCGTTTTCCGTTTCGCTTTTTTGTTCGTCCGAATCGAGAAAGGCGAAAGAGGGGATCGGCCGGAATCCTTCTTTAGCGCGCATGGTCGGCAGTGCCAGACGAAGCGGAACCGACGCCTCGGCACACCGGTCAAAGGTTGCCAACAATTCTCCGAGCACAGCCGTCAGCCCGCCCGCGCCAAGATCATAAACCGAAAAGCGGACCCCTTCACCGTCCGTCCGCTCTTTCCGGCACGGATCGGCGTGCCCGTCCTGTTCGCCCCAAACGAAAAATTTGCCCCTGTTCCAACATGTGTGCAGAACAATCATGCCGACCGTCCATTATACTGCTACCGCCGCAAGATGACACTCCTATCGACAAAAAAGTTAGGAGTTAGGAATGAGGCGTTAGGAGTTGCGGACAAAGACAATCGAACGCCGCAGAAGATTTTTTCTGTTGAAGGCTAGACGGCAGGACAACGGTTGGCGGTTCCTTACTTGGAGTGCGGTGACAAGCAGAGCGCGGCACCGCGTTCAGTGCGCGAATGAACAAAAGCGCGTCCATCGCGGATGCGACACAGACAATAGAACTCCCCGCGCTTAGCGCATGCGAATCAGCGTGCCTTTCGGTGCTTCGGCGACCGTGAGACGATGGAAGTCAAACTGCAGATATCCTCCGCCCTCGGCACTGGTCTTCGGTCCGTTGTACATCACGTTGATCGTGTTCTCGCCCGTTTTATTATGCGTTCGATCAAAGGGGACGGAGATATAGGTCCCGTTTACTTGGGCGGGAAAACTCGCCGTGTATTCGCCGTTGATTTCGACGTTGAACGCATAGTTGGTCAGCGAGCTGGGGCCTTGCTCGACAATGCGGGTCGTGTAAGGTGTTCGTGCCCGTGACCAGCGTTTCCTTCGGGACATACCAGTAAAGATCCGTACCGACGCCGGCCGTTTTGGCCTCGTTCGTGGCGGCATTGACGATCAGCGACAGCCCAGCGCTCGTACCATTGTCGGTCAGCGTCCGGACATGGAACACATAATTTGCATATTCTACCCTCCAACTGATTAATTAAAATTCACAACACTTTGTTATTATGTTGGCAGACAGAGGGGGAGTCAAGTCAGTCCACAGGTTGTCTGTACCCCGCGTCCATTGATCGCATGGCGCGCTTCACCGCCATACATGGTCAGACAGTGGTTGATCGCACTTAACCGGTTACGCTCAATCGATTCGCTTAGTGCCTTACGAACCAACAAGCACACTAAAAAACAAGTTGTATGAGAATAGATCGTCTGCCCACGAATGCACGCGAATCAACGCGAATTAAATCAAAGTTCTTTATTCGTGTTCATTCGC
>Ga0172375_10009775_pt1 | contig 12569 bp, 7 predicted proteins | sample LakKiv1m_FD_114537 | JGI IMG/M metagenome (GOLD analysis project Ga0172375, IMG submission 114537) | Freshwater microbial communities from Kabuno Bay, South-Kivu, Congo - kab_092012_11.1m | ecosystem: Environmental > Aquatic > Freshwater > Lake | place: Democratic Republic of the Congo... | reverse complement strand
TATCTTTATTATTGTAACAACCAACAGAAACGGTCATTTTTCTATAACCAATTCTACCATCAGGGGTAATTCTAAAACCTAAAGCATTTTCAGATAATTGGTCACAATATGTTTCAGTTGTTGCCGTGGAAGTTGTTGGTGTATACCCTGTACAACATCCACATCTATTTGCCAACTTAGGATTGATTATAAACCAATTTTCAGTACCATCACTTACTCTATATTTCACGTCAGGTGATAGAGGGATTCCACCACAAGTAGTTAAATTTGTTTCACCAGAAAAAACATTTCTAAATTTATTTTCAGCTCTTGTACCTATATAAAAGAAAAATCCTGTATTAGCTGTAAAATCTTCATTTAATGTTTTACCCGTATTAACATCACAATTTACATTACTAGGGTTTATCCATGTTTCCATAGACCATCCGTTGGTAAATTCACTTGGCATTAAATCATAGACAAATTCATCGGGGTCTCCGGCAACTAAAGTTGTTGTAACATCACTAGGACAGTAACCTGTCACAGTTTTTACTGTTGGTGTAGGTTCTAGGAAGTCTAGTTTAAAATATCCTTGATAAAATCCACCATCTAAACATATTGTATTTCCAACGGTACAACCATCAGTTGTTGTAACACCTGTTAAAAAAGTCCAATCGTAAGTGTATAAACCATTAGTTGCTGTACCTGTAATAGAATTTATTGTATAACCTGTTACTGGGTATAAAATCACTTTTGTATCGGCAGAAGTTATATTAACCGTGATTCCAGATAATTTATCATACCTACCATTATCAACACCCGTTAAACCAAAATCGCATAGGGTTATACCTGAAGAAGGTTTAACTGTGGCGCCGGACCATTCAATAATAGAACTTAATGAAGAACCATCAATTGTAGAACCTGTTTGATTTAGGTCTATCCAAAAAACCAAACCATCTGTGACGGCCACTAATTCACAATCCTCTATGTTTGAGGTATTACTATTACAACCTGTTGCATATACGGCTGGTAAGGTTTGATTATCAGACGACAGATAAAAATCCCAATAATCATTTCTAATTAACCTACCTTCAATATTTTTAAAATAATAGTTACTGATTCCCATTTTTAATAAATATCATTTCTAATTTTTTATTACCATGTAGAACCAGAAATCCTTAACCATTGATTATTAGCTTTCCAATAGAAATAATTATTATCCCAAGACATAGAACCGTTACCACCAGTGGGGTCTGTAGAACCTGAAGGTGTAAAATTGTTAACCACAACTAAATTAGGTACATAAACCGTGTCACTTGTTGAACCTGTAATATATTCACCACCTAAAACAACACTTCTATCACCCGTAACTAAGGAGTCTTTTGAGTGTATAAAAGATGTGATTCCTTGAGCTATTGAATTATAACCACCTGCATGAGAATAATAACCTGAAGCTGTTGTTTGATACCCTTGTGCGTGTGAATAGTCACCACTAGATATTGTTAATCTACCTTCGGCGTGTGATACATTACCTTGAGCAGTTGTTTGACTACCTTCAGCGTGAGAAAAATCACCTACAGCAGTTGTTTGCCTACCCTCAACATGTGAAGCTATTCCAATTGAGACTGTTCTAGTGCCTTCGGCGTGTGATACATCCCCTACAGCAGAAGTTCTATCCCCTTCAGCATGTGAACCACTACCTATAGCCGTCCCACCTGAATAATATGTCGAAATCTCTAAATACCCACCTTCAGCATGTGAGGCGAATCCTAATGCTGTACTATAGTAACCTTCTGCATGTGACGAATCACCACTAGCAATCGTCCCGTAACCTTCAGCATGTGAGTTATCACCATAAGTTATATTTTGTCTACCCTCAACATGTGAGTTATTACCTATAGCTATTGTTAACCATCCTTCAGCGTGTGAACGTTTACCTAAAGTGGTTGTTTGGTCACCCTCAGTGTGAGACCAATCTTCTATTGAAGTTGTATTAAAACCTTCAGCATGAGAAGTGTAACCACTAGCTATAGTACCATAACCTTCAGAATGTGAATAAAGACCTGAAGCGGTAGTTAATATACCCTCAGAATGTGAATAAAGGCCTGAAGCTGTTGTCTGATTACCTTCACTATGTGAATAATTACCTGATGCTGTTGTTAGATAACCTTCAGCGTGTGAAGAGATACCCATAGCTGTTGTAGATTGACCTTCAGCATGTGAATAATCACCATAAGCGGTAGTTAATTGACCTTCAGAATGTGATGTTATACCACTAGCTGTTGTTTGACTACCTTCAGCGTGAGAATAAGTACCGTAAGCTAAATTTGAACCTCCCTCTACATGTGACCTACTACCGTAAGCTAAATTTGATTGTCCTTCAGCGTGGGAATAAAGACCTGAAGCTGTTGTTTGATAACCCTCAGCGTGAGAAGATATACCTAAAGCTGTTGTCTCTCTACCTTCAGAATGTGAATAATTACTTGAGGCTATTGTTTCATAACCTTCAGAATGTGATGCCAAACCTGAAGATAATGTACCTGCTCCTTCAGCATGAGAAGAATATGTAGTCGCTGAATTGGGTGTAATTTCTGGTGAACCAACTTTAAAATAAACGCCTCCTTCTGTATGTGAACCCATACCACTTGATATATTACCCATACCCTCAGTATGTGAATAGTCCCCAATAGCGGTTGTACCCGAACCCTCAGCATGAGAATAACCTCCTAAAGCCTTGGTATGTCTACCCTCAGTATGTGAATAGTCCCCACTAGCGGTTGTCCCATAACCTTCAGTGTGTGAACCGGTACCTAAAGCTAAAGTATAAGCACCTTCAGCATGTGATGTATAAAGTCCTGATGCTGTTGTGTAATAACCTTCAGCATGTGAAGAGTCACCAAGGGCCGTGGTATAAGCTCCTTCAGAGTGTGAAGTATCACCAATAGCAGTTGTATTACCACCTTCAGCGTGAGAAGCGATTCCAACCGCCGAATTAGAAACACCAAAAGCAAAAGATATTAAACCTGTGGCAGAAGACCCAATAGATTGAACACTATCCCAAACAGTTATAGGTGAACACCCATAAATGTTTGAAACCCATAAATCGGTAATACAAGAAGCGGATGTATTACCTGTGAATGTACCACTTGAACCTGAAGAAGGTTGCCAATATATAGTACCATTATTATCTAAGGCTGTCAAAACGTAACCAGCGACAGCATTTGGTCTAAATCTAAAAATATTATCTATATTAGTTTCACCAGATAAACTTATTGTATCACCACTTAATTGAACAATATCTCTGTCTTGAAATCTAGGTCTTGTGAAAAAATTACTCATTAAAAAAAATTATATTACATTCCAGTGATGACCAAGAGGTCTGTAAGTAAGTGTTTTATTAAGGTTTTCAGCTTCAATAGCTTTTCTCTCCAACATCTTATCAGGTCTAAGTCTTTCTAATCTATCGTTGAGTCTTTCCATTAATGCTGCTTTATCGTCTTTAGCCTCACTTAAAAGGGAATCATAATCCATTGTTACATCAGCATCGGTAATACCTAAAGCACCACCAAATTTACCACGAACCCTACCAAGAGTTTCTTTACACATAGCAGTGAAATAATCCCTAACCCATTGTTTTGAAGATGTGTTTAATTCATCATAATTAACAACATCAATAGGTACATCTGAAGGAAGTTTAATGATATCTTTGTTTTCGTTTAAACATCTTTGTCTTTCTTCATCATCTTTAACTTCATAGTAATGGTACCATACTTTACTACCCGTAACATCCATACCAGTAGCACTTGGACCAAAACCACCTCTACCAAAAATAATTCTAGAACCTGGGGGTGGAATTAAATGTAATAACTTAGTTCCATTAGGTCCTGCAGTAATTTTATATACTAAATCTGATGATATAATCCTTTGTTTAAGTGAATAGTCAGCATCTCTAGATAAGATATCATAAGCAGGAGCTAAATAAAAACCACCATAACCGTATCCACCACCTCCACCACCGAAGGGTACTTGACCATATCCTCCACCAAATCCGTAATCACCAAATCCATACGATGAATATAAAGCGTGGTCTATTGTTGGGGGTGTTATCCAAAGAACTTCATTGATTTCACGTCCAGCTGGAATTTCATAAACTTGTTGACCTTGTGTAACGGTTACATAATCTTTTTTTAATTCCCAAGGACCTCTAGCCTGTAAACCCACAATCTTTGAATAAGCGTAAGTAAAAGAATCTTCATAATTCTGTTCTCTAATTGTTAAAGACCTAGCAATATCAGTGATATTAATATCTTTACCATAAAGAGAAGACCATTGTGATTCAATTAACCATTCATTAATATATGCTGAATGGTCTTCAATAGAAATCTCTAATAAAGTACACATCATTTCGTCCTCCAATTCAACTTTTCTGATTGGGGCTCCTAGTCTGTGTTTAATTTGTCTAAATAATTTAGCTTTTTCAGCATCATTAATAATTAATGCCATATCCGTTTTTTCTTATAAATATTCGATACATTTATAATTAAACGGTTTCACTATGTTTTGATAGAAATTTTTTAAAGAAGTCTTCAGAAATGTCCAATTCATTTTGTTCATCCCCAATAACTGTGTTAATAATTTTGGTTTTCTTTTGTAGCATTTCGTACATCATTTCATCTATTGTTCCTTGTGCTATTGGATAATAGATGTTAACGGTATTTTGTACACCAATCCTCCATGACCTATCTTCTGCTTGTGCATGATTAGCAGGAACAAAGTCTAAATCGTTCATAATTGTTACTTGAGCTTTTGTTAGAGTAATAGCTGAACCAGCCGAAATCAAATTACCAACAAAAACCATAACATTATCGTCATTTTGGAACCTGTCTATGGAGGATTGTTTTTGTGTTGAGTTCATTCTACCATTATGGCCTACAGCTAACTTACCAAAATGTTTCATCAATAAATCAAAAGAATGTGTAAAGTTGGTAAATATGATAACCTTCTGATTATTTTCTAAAGCTTGTTCGGCTAATTCTATTGTATGTTTAACTTTTTCTTCTGCCAAATATTTTCTAAGAACAACTAACTCAACCATGTGTCTACCGTTACCTAATTTTTTACCTTCACTTTTTGCCCATTCTAAATATTCTTCAAAAACACTATTATATTTTTTCATATCATCAATTTCAATATAATATGGGGCCACAATTTTAGGTGGTAAATCTAAATGGTCTGTTTTTTTTCTACGTAAAATAATTGATTTAGTTCTGTCATTTAATTCTTCCAAATTAGAAGCGCCATCAGTCAACCAAATCTCTTTAAATTTACCGTTCTTTAATTTTCTTTTAAATTTTTTACCGTCACAATATCTAAAAGCAAAAAAGGTCCAACTAGAAGTTAATGGTGAACCACAAAGATTTAATAAATTATAGTAGTCCATTGGTCTATTAGCAATAGGTGTACCTGTTAATAACCATCTTCTATCTATATCAGTAGTTATTTGATTAACAATTTTAGTTCTATCTGCTTTAGGATTTTTAACCATGTGAGCTTCATCCATTATCACCAAATCAAAACCTTCTTCAACAATATGTCTCCTTATTTCCCAATCTTCATATTTCTTTCTATTATCAATTAGTGTGTGGAAATTTTTTAAAATATCATAATTAATAATAGTATATTTTTTAGTGTTCCAATGACTACTTTTTATAATACTAATATCTTCTTCAGGTATATAAGCATTAATTTCACGGAACCAATTAATTTTGGCATTAGCAGGACAAATAATTAATATTTTTTTTGCTTCACTAGCTATTGAAGCTACAACTGAGACTATAGTATTATGTGTTACAACATATTGGTCCATAACATATAAAGAATCTTCAGCTTCAACAGTAATACATTGTCCTAAAGTTCTTCTAGAAAATTCAATGTTTTTAACACCTCTTGAAGGATGGTATTTTTTAATGTCTTTTATATTTTCTAGTTTACGGGTTAACTTAAATGGTTTTATATTTTCTGGTAGGTTTATTGTTAATGTATAACAAATTTTACATTCTTTAAGTTCTCCATTTGGTAATCTATAAGAACCCCTTTTACTTCTTTGTCTAGCCACACCCCCTAGGGATTGTACTAATTCCTTAACATCGTCAGATAATTGTTTAGATACTGAATAATATTGTATTGTACCATCCTTTTTTGAACAATACCCATCAGTATCCAATAAACCTTGTAACATTTCTAATCTAACTTCAACAGCATTGAACTTGTAATCGTTTGGAATGAATTTGTTTTCAGAAGTTTTACCCATTAGATTATAATATTTTAACGATTTTAACAAATCATTACCCTTAGACCTGGCAACCATTTTAAAACCAAACTCTATCTCTTCCTTATAATCACTCAATAAAATATTTTTTGGTATTATTTTAGTAATCTCATCTATAATTTCACTATCTTTAGTTGTTAACTTAATACTGTTTTTACCACTAATAGATCCATCACCTAACAAAATACCTAATAAATAAGGATGTATTTTTATCTCTCTTGGGTTAAATTCTACTGGTTTCACAATTGGTATATACCACTTACAATCACCATTACTCATTTTATAATAAGTTTTTGTTTTGTATTTTTTCCCTTCATTAATACCGATACCGTTAGTAATAACAGTTTTTTCTTTATCCAACATATCACGAATTGTTAGTACTTGATTTTTAGTATTACGTTTTTTTTGTGAAGGTGTGTATACCGACCATAAATGTTCGTCACAAGCCTCAACTACTGTACCATCCTTAAATGTTATATTATAATAATCTTTTATTGGATTTGGGTGGACGGCTAAAACTTTTGTTGGTTTACCATCACTACCTATAACGTAATCACCAACTTTTAATGAACCATGTTCTACCCAACCGTTTGGTGTTAGTACTGGAACATCGTTAGCTATTACTTTACCAAGACCCATATCGTCAGCAAGAATACATTTTTTCTTTCTTAGTAAAAATTTAATTCCTTCCTCCTGATGTTTAAATACCCGCCAGCCCCTCTTATCCATTTCTTGATATTTATCAAAATCTACCTCAACCTCTTCTTCTAGGTCTAATAAATTTTCATCTATTTGTGTTTTTGGTATATAAAATAGGGGTGAATATTTTTGATTTTTAAAAACTTTACCCTTAACATGGTAAGTTTTTTCTGTATCCGCTAAAACTTGTTCAACAAATATTCTTTCTGGCACATGATTTAACTCAAATTTTTCCTTTAAAGTTTGACCAAAAAAATCTGTGATTTTAATCACTTTATTTATTGTTAAAGGATCAAAATGAAAATTTTTCTCTATGTATTCAGCAATACTAGGTGCAATAGGGAATGGTCCTTCCTTCTGAAGTCTTTCTTTTAGTGAAATTAAATACTCATTAGTACCACTATATTCCTCTAATTTAAGTAATGTTTTTCTATTTTTTAAATTACTAATATCTAGCATAAACATAATAAATATAAAAAGAAATCAAAAAAAATAAACTAAATGGATTGACTAAATATTTATAGATAAAACTTTAAATGGCAACTAATAAAAGACCTATAACTCGTTTACAAAAATTTTACGATAACGTTGATTTTAATTTAGAAAATGAAATGGCTCGTGAATTTGTTGAGGGTGATTTAAATTTTACTGTTGTGTTGTTTAAAGTAGATAGAATTAAAAGTCAGACTGATGATGTTTATGGTGAATCTAATGCTAATGAAATTGTGTTTTATCCACCTGTAGAATTAAAGGTTAGACCATTACTTAATGAACCAGAATCACAAACATATTCAGAAGGTTATGTTAGATACCAAGATTATGGAAATTTTGATTTTACAATATTTGTTGACCATTTAGTTGAAATGGGTGTTGATATCGATTATGGTGATTATGTAGGTTATCCTGATTTTGAAAATAACATAAAATATTTTACTGTAACAGATGATGGTAAAATTTATTCAGATAATCAACACACAAGATTAGGTTATAAAGGTTACTATAGAACTATTAAATGTGTGACAGCTGACCCTAATGAATTCAACCCTAATTATTAAAAATTAAATGGCATTACCTAAAAAAAGAAAAACTGATATACAGATTAAGAGTGTTGATCCACAAGGTGGTCCTGCTCATTGGGTAGACCAGTTTATAGATAAAAACAAACAATTTCTTCCTAGGTCAGTAGATTTAACTGATTTAGATGAAGGTTTTGTTGAATTTGTTAGAAACGATTTAGAGATAGCCTTCGAAGGTGAAAAAGTACCTGTTAATTTTTTAACCTTACAAAGATGGAATGAATTTGCTAAAACTTGGCAAAATACCGATAAATATAAAAATTTAAAAATACCGTTTATTTCTGTTGTTAGAAGACCTAATCCTGAGACAGGTACAAACCCGGCAGATTTTAAAATACCTGTTAGAAAAAATTTCCCTTATATGACAATTCCTGTTTGGGATGGTAATCGTAAGGGTGCTGACATTTATAGCATCCCAAATCCTGTTGGCGTTGATATGATATACACTGTACGACTTTTTAGTTATAAAATGCGTGAACTAAATAAATTACATCAAAAAGTTTTACAAACTTTTGCTTCAGCACAAGCCTACGTCAATATAAAAGGTCATTACTTCCCAATACTTTTAGAGAGTATGGGGGATGAAAGTCAAATAGATAATTTAGATGGTAAAAGATTTTATGTACAAACATACGAAATGAAATTACAAGGTTATCTTGTTGATAGTGAAGAATTTGATGTTAAACCTGCTGTTAGTAGAGCTTTTGTTTCTATTGAAGTTGACCAGAAAAAACCAAGACCGATTACTAGAATTATTAAAGACCATACTGAAAACGACATAACTTTAAAATTAATAATCCAATTTTTACCTGGTTCTTACACAGAAATAAATTTATCACCTGACTCACCATCACAAATAACTTCAATCGAAGTTGAAAACATTATTACTTATACAATATTAAAAAATGGTTCCCCTATTACATTGCCTTTCACAGCAAATGAAAATGATACAATATTTATCAGTATAGTGAAAAACGATACAACAAAATTTAGTGAAATAATACTTAGAGGATTAGCAATAGTATAATGGGTGGTAACGGGTGTAATGCTGAAATAGTAAAATATTATGTTGTACAACCACCTGGTGGGGGTACTAATATTACTGGTAGTACTGGTAATTTTTACGTTGGTGGTGATTTGTTTGTATGTAACCCTTCTGGTAGTACTATATTTACAAATTTTATAGAACCGTGTGACCCTAATAGCGGGGTTACTATATCAAATATTACTACATTTTACCCTAATGGTGATATTCTACCTACTACTGATAACACTATTAATTTAGGTTCTACTTCTAGAAGATTTAGAGATGTAAATACTGTTAGTGGTACATCTACGGTATGGACATCTACAAACCAAGTTATAACACCTAATTTAAATTTAGGTTTAGATAGTTTAGGGAATCAAAGAACTATAACAGCCAATAATTCAGTAATACAAAATGATATTTTAGATGGTGATATTTATTAAAAAATGTAACAAATAAAAATAAGATAATATTTATTAAATAAAAATAAAATGGCAATTAGAAAAACAACTCACGTATTAAAGAACTCGGATATAGTAAACAGACCGTTACCGTCCTCGTTACTAAAAGGTGAACCGATAGTAAATACAGCCGATGGTATTGTATTCTTTTCGGGTATTACAACTTCCACATCTGAATGGACCCCCGCTGGTACAGGTGCTACAGCTAGTTTCTTTGAGGTGGGTTCCAATCTTTACGATTTAAGATTACGAAATCAAATCACAAAATATCAAGGACAAACAGGTTCAGGTCTTGTAGGTAAATTCCTTTCAGGTACTACTACTGGTTTTGTTTTAGCAGATATTTCAGACATTGCATCATCCGTTGACTCGCACACAACAGGAGCTACATGGTCACCAAATACCTTAACAATTAGTTTAAATAATGGTAAACCATCAGTTCCAGTAACAATTGATTCATTTAATGGTATAACCCTTTATGGAACAAACAATGTTAACGGTAATTTAACTGTAACTGGTACAACAACATTAAATGGTCCGGCTTATTATAACAATACAGCATCAGCATCAAATGAAGTTGTAAATTATGGTTTACTTACAGCGTTTAGTCAAACAAATGATGTTTATGTAACTGGTGGAACCGTAACTTCTTTAGGTAATTTAGAATTATTTAGAAATGACGGAGCAACAGTAACAGTTCCAAAAGTTACCTATTGGACATCAGGTTCTACAGGTACCGATTCAATTAAAGCTATTAACAGTACAGGACTTGATTCAACAGGTGATAGAGCTGTGGCATGGGGTAATCAAACCTTGGCTTCGGGACAAGATTCAACAGCGTGGGGTATTCAAACAAGTGCTACCACTATAGGTAGTACAGCTAGTGGTTATCAAACAATATCTTCAGGACAATATTCTCACGCTGAAGGTCAACAAACAACAGCATCTGGTACTTATGGTTCACATTCTGAAGGTTATTTAACAACATCAACAGGATTAGCTTCTCACGCTGAAGGTTTATCAACAATATCATCAGGTGCTTATTCTCACGCTGAAGGTGATACTACAACAGCATCAGGAGATGTTTCTCACGCTGAAGGTCAAATCACAACAGCATCGGGTTATGTGTCTCACGCTGAAGGTCATCTAACAACAGCTTCAGGTACTTATTCTCACGCTGAAGGTCAACAAACAATAGCATTAGGATTAGCTTCTCACGCTGAAGGTGTATCATCAATATCATCAGGATATTATTCTCACGCTGAAGGTGTATCAACAACATCATCAGGATTAGCTTCTCACGCTGAAGGACTTCAAACAACAGCGTCAGGTAATTATTCTCACGCACAAGGTTCTGGAACAACAGCAACGGGTGATGCTTCTTTTGCATCAGGTGTCGGCTCAAGAGCTACTTCTATAGGTTCATTTATTCATTCGCAATCTTCAGTTGTTAACGGAACAAGAAGTGTTGTATTGGGAGGTCAAAATATTACAGGTTCAACAAATGATACAGTTTATGTACCTTACTTGAATTTAAATTATGCACCAACACTTAATAATTCAAACACACAAATCTTAAGTAGAAACGCTTCAACAGGTCAAGTAGAATATACAGCATTAAGTGCATTTACTTCCTTAGATACTTTTGTAACAGGATTTACATACAACCCATCAAGTAACACATTTACAATTTCACAAAACCAAGGACAACCTAATTTAACAGCATCAATTGGTTCTGTATCAGGTTTAACAGTATCTAACTTAACCGCAGGTAGAGTTGTTTATGTTGGGACAGGTGGATTGTTAACTGATGAAGCAGGATTTGAATACAACGATGGTACAAACTTATTAACAGTTGGTAATATTAACGTACAAAACGCTTCAGGTACAACAGCAAACATTGGGCAAGGTGGTTTAGTGATTGGTTCTGGTGGTTCATTAGCAACCCCTGGTATTGGTGATTTAACAATCCATGGTAACTTAACAGTATTTGGTACTGAAACAATTGTGGCTACAAATGAACTTTATATTGAAGACCCACAAATTACTTTAAATTATAACCCTACAGGGGATACTTCTTCAACATCAGTATCTTCAGGTATTAAAATTCAAGATGGTAACGGTACATCTACAGGTGATACATACTTTACTATCGGTCAGATGCAAAACCTTACAGGTATTGTGGTTGGTGAAAACCCTGACGTATCTGAATATACAGGATTAAATGGGTACAATAACAGGGGTTGGGTAACTCAATTAAATGATATTGTTATTAGAAACAATAATATTAATGAAGGTTCACCTAATGGTGTTAGAGTATTGGCCGAATTTGATATCCTCGATGGAGGATCGTACTAGTCCGTGGAACATATTAAATAAAAGATAAAAAAGGGAAGTTAATCTTCCCTTTTTCTTTTTAAGATATATTTATTTGTAAAGGTTTAATAACCATAAAATAATACCTTATATAAGGTTACATAATAGTCATAGATATGACCACTAGAAAAAATACATTCCTTATAAAAAGGTCTAATGTACCCGGTAAAGTACCATCTCCTGGTGATTTACAATTAGGTGAGTTAGCCCTAAACACAGCTGATGTGATTCTTTACGCATCAGGGACTACAGCAAATCAAATATTACCAATAGGGTGGGATAGGTTATCGACGTTATCAGGTGGTACTGTTAATGGTAATATTATATCTACAGGGTATTTTTCTGGAATCACATACTACGGTGACGGTTCTAATTTAACAGGAATTAGTGATTATTATGTGACAGGTGGAACTTTTTCTAGTGGTACATTAACCTTAAATAGAAATGGATTAAGTGATGTTACTATAACTGGGTTTACTAGTGGTAGTGGTAGTGGCACATTAACAGGTTCTGGTATAACTAATAAAGTAGCCTTTTGGAACGATGAGACAGGTTTAAGTGCGAACACTAATTTTCATTGGGATAATACAAATGAAAGGTTGGGTGTAGGTATAGGTTCACCT
>Ga0172375_10009774_pt1 | contig 12571 bp, 10 predicted proteins | sample LakKiv1m_FD_114537 | JGI IMG/M metagenome (GOLD analysis project Ga0172375, IMG submission 114537) | Freshwater microbial communities from Kabuno Bay, South-Kivu, Congo - kab_092012_11.1m | ecosystem: Environmental > Aquatic > Freshwater > Lake | place: Democratic Republic of the Congo... | reverse complement strand
GTGCGCCGCTGCAAACAGGCCGGCATGCACTGGCGGCATGTCAACGCCGTCTTCATGGCCGCCATCCACGCATGCTATCGCTCGCACCACAAGGCCGCCTAACCTTCAACAGAAAAAAACTGCACCCCGTTCCTTCGTCGGAGGAGGTTTTGGCTTGGCTTTCACGGACTGGGCAAAACGGATTTGTGGACCATGCCGGGGCGTGCGAGCGCTGTGTAGCGGTGGTGCCCGCGCTTCAGCCGGTGACGGTGAATTTCGTTTTGGAGGTGGAAAGTCTGCCGAACGCGTCGCGGACGATCCACATGCCCATGACGCCCGAACGGTTGCGGTTGTTCTGCGACATCTTCGGTACGGCCCTTTGGCGGCATGCGAGTCGCGTGGAAATGCAGAGCATGCGCGATGAAATGCAGCGGCTCGACCGGATCTCGCGGATGGGGCAGTTGACGGCCATGCTGGCCCACGAGGTGAACCAGCCTCTCGCGGCCACGCTCTGCAATGCGCAGGCGGCGGTCAAGTTGTTGACGTTGACGCCGCCGGATGTAAACGAGGCCCGGTCGGCTCTCGAAGACATCGTGGAAAACGCGCGCCGCGCCGGTGCGATCATTCAGCGCACACGCATGCTGTTCAAAGGCGAGGGGCAACCGCTTCGAAAAGTGGTCCTGCCGACGTTGGTCATGCGCACGCTCGCGTTGCTCCACAACGCGTTTGCGCTTGCCGAGGTGACGGTCGACTCGGTTGTGGACGAAGCGTTGCCGCACGTTTGGGGAGACGACATCCAGTTGCAACAGGTGTTGATGAACCTTCTGACGAATGCGATCGACGCGGTGCGGCCGAAACCCAAAAACGAACGCTTGGTTTCTATTCGGGCTGAAGCGGCGGAACAGGGCGAGTGGGTCGTTGTGGTTGTGCAGGATTCGGGCGTCGGCATTCCGCAGGGGTTGGAGGATCGCATCTTCGTTCCGTTCCACACCACGAAACCGGACGGGTTGGGGATGGGGTTGGCCATCTGCAAACAGATTGTCGAGAGCTTCGGCGGATCGATTGTCGCCGAACGCGTACCGGAGGGCGGCACACGGTTCCGGCTGTCTCTGCGGACCGGTTCCAATGCGATGAAACGAGTATAGGACTTTGGTCCTATTGCCGAAGGTTTGCTCCAGTTTGTAAGGTAACAACAAATCGTGATTGGGACCTCTATTGTGAGGAACCGGACGATGTGCGCGTGACAAAGCGGGGCGACGCGTCACGCTCGACTCGCCCGGACGGAGAATACTTGGGGGAAGACGAACGTTCTGTGTCCGGTGAATGCGAAGTGGTTTGGAGTAGATAAATCAGGTGTCCGCGTCGCACGTTCGCGTGTGCCGCAGACACTTTTTTTAGTGCGAAAACCGATTTCCGCACGACATACGTTTTCCGCCCTGTCAGAGTTTGAATTCTGGACGTCCTACTCCAACCAATCGTTCATGGCCGGCATTGGAACCCGCACGACGGTGCGTGTGCCGGTCAACCGCCAGAAGGCATTCTTCAAGATCGTGCGCGTGGCGGATTGACCGTTGGCTAGTCGCGCGTTTACTTCAGAACCTTTCGGATGCGCGACATGGCTTCCTCGACGTTTTCGCGGCTGTTAAAGGCGCTAATGCGGATGAAGCCCTGTCCGCAGCGACCGAAACCCGCACCCGGGGTGGTGACGACTTGGGCGCGCTTGAGCAGTTTGTCGAAAAATTTCCACGAGTCCTTGCCGACATTGACCCAGATGTAAGGGCTGTTGTCGCCGCCGGTGAGCGGAAAGCCGAGTTCTTTAAGGGTCGAGCGGATGAGGGTCGCGTTGCCGAGGTAGAAATCGACGAGCGCCTTGGTTTGGGCCTTTCCTTCCTCGGAGTAGACTGCCTCGGCCGCACGCTGGACGGGATATGAGACGCCGTTGAACTTGGTCGTGTGTCGGCGATTCCACATGGCGTGAAGCGATACGGCTTCGCCCTTCTTGGTGTAGCCGACCAGCGATTTCGGCACGACGGTGAACGCGCAGCGCGTGCCGGTGAAGCCGGCGGTTTTGGAAAAGCTGCGGAACTCGATGGCCACGTCGCGGGCACCCTCGATTTCGTAGATGCTGTGGGGCAGGGAGGGGTCGCGAATAAAGGCCTCGTATGCGGCATCGAAAAGGATCAGTGCTCTGTTTTCCTTGGCGTAGCGCACCCAGGCGGCGAGTTGGTCGCGACTGGCGGTCGCGCCTGTCGGGTTGTTGGGGAAACAGAGGTAGATGAGATCGACCGGAACTTCGGGGAGCGCGGGTACGAAGCCGTTGGCGTCGGTGCATTCGAGATAGACGAGACCTTTGTAGCGGCCGCGGGTGTTCTTGCCCGTGCGTCCCGCCATGACGTTGGTGTCAACATAGACCGGGTAAACCGGATCGGGAACGGCGATGGACAGCTTCTCTGCGAAGAGTTCCTGAATGTTGGCGGTGTCGCATTTGGCGCCGTCGCTAACGAAGACTTCGTCGGGCTCCACGGTCGCGCCGCGCACTTGGAAATCGTTTTTCGCGATGGCCTCGCGCAAGAAGTCGTAGCCCTGTTCCGGGCCGTAACCGCGGAAAGTGTCGCGAGTCGCCATTTCGTCGACGGCCTGATGCAACGCCTCGATGCAGGCGGGAGGAAGAGGTTCGGTGACGTCGCCGATCCCGAGACGGATCACTCGTTTCGAAGGGTTTTCCGTCTGGTAGGTTTTGACGCGCTTGGCGATCTCGGAAAAAAGATAGGAGGACATCAGTTTCGCATAATTCCCGTTGACTCGTATCATGGCGTCGTTTTTCCTTTCGGATTGTTGTCTGGGACGGGCGCTGCCGCGACGGGCGTGAGCACCCATCGCTTGTTGTACCAGAACCACTGTTCGGGATCGCGGCGGATCGCCGCATCGACATGAGCGATTACGGTCTCTGTGATGCGCCGGGCGTCGACATCGCGATCAAGGGCCGGATTGGGAAAGATCGTCGGCAGCCGGTCGAAGCCGTGGCGGGCCCAGCCCTCGCGCCGGAGAATGGCGGGGATGATCGGCACGCGCGCGGTGATGGCGAAGAGAGCCATGCCCCGTCCGAAGTTGGCGGTACCGCCGAGGAAAGGACAGGGCAGGTCGGGCGTCGGCATGCGGACGTCCGGCAGAATGGCGAGTACGCTGCCGCCGCGGAGTAGTTTGATGATCGGTTTGAGCGTGCCGCCGCCGCGTTCGAGCACGGTCATGCCGGACTCGCGTTGGCGGTTGATCCAGTCGTTGACGAGCGGATTCTTTTGCTTGGCGGCGATGCTGAACATGCGCACCCCATGACGGTGACACGCCCATCCGGCAAGATCCCAGTTGCCCATGTGGGGCACGGTGATGACCGCCCCGCCGTATTTCTTGACCAGCGCCTTGACGACCGGGATGTGGTTTTGGAAATCCGGGATGTGGCCGTCGATCCATTGGGCGTCGATGTCGGGGGCACGCATCATCTCCACCATATTGAAGGCCACGTTTCGCATGGAGCGCCAGGCGATGCGGCGCACGTCGCGCGCCGACAGGGCTGTTCCAAAAACTTCGCGGATGCGCCGGACTGTTTCGCGCCTGCGGAATCGGACGACATGGAAGACGAAACCGGTTAGCATCCAAGCGACCGCGAGTGCCGCGCGATAGGGCAGCCGATTGAAAAAAGCGGCCAAGATCCGCAGCGCGGCGTATTCGAGAAGATGCTGGGGACGATAACGCATGGTTGAAATTTCACTTTACCATGCCGGACGCGTCAGTTCGAGACCGTATTTCTTTTTCCGCTGGCTTCGAGTTGTGCTCGTGGAAGATAAATGCGCCGAACGTAAACGACAGTACAACGTTCGAGCGTCGGATCGGCGAAACGACCGAGACGGCAAAATCGGGATGGCTGGAATCCACATGGGCCACGCAAGCGCCTAGGCCGACTCGAGAATCATGTTGGCGTACTGGACGGTGTCGGCCGTGCGGATCAGCCCGATTGCGTTGGGTACGCGCTTCTTGAACGTGACGTGCGGTTCGAAATCGACGGAGAGCCCGTCGAGTGCGCCGAGGAAGCGGGCTTGAGTCTCGGCCGCATTGTACTTTTGAAATTCTTCAGCCATGGAGACGCGGCCAATCACGAAGTTGGGGCGGATCGCCAGCAACACGTCGAGAACCGTGGGGATGTTGTCGACCAGCGAGAGGTCGACGGTCTCAATCATGGGCCAGAACGGGAACCCGCGGTCGGCGATCACCAGCGTGTTGGTGTGACGGATGCGGGCTAACAGACTGTTCAGTGCTGGATTGAGAATACCGTTTTTCAACATAGTCGGAACCTCCTGAATTGTCAGTGCGGGCAGTATAGCGGAAGGAGACAAAGAAGGAACGCGTTTTTTCGTTTCTTTTCGCCGAGGTTTTTGTTTCAATTTTGACCAAATGGGTAGAGTTTCGAGAGTTGTCGCTGCGGGGATGGTTTTGCTTGGCCTTTCGCGCGGTTGGGCCGGTACGCACTGGATCGGGAATGGGAGCCGCGTGGTGGCGTGGACGAACGACACGCCTGCGGACTGCGTTCGGTTGGGCGTTCGCGACGAGGGAGTCTATCGCGTGGCCGCCGGCGAGATCGCCTGTGCGCAGGGGCTTCCGACCAACGCGGTTTTGGCCGCATTGGCTGCGGGCAATTATTCGCTGTCTTCGCTTGGCAATCGTGTCGTATGCACGAATTACGACGATGCCGTGTATTTTTATGGTGTGCCCACGACGGAAATGTACGCGCCCGAAAACGTGTATTGGCTGCGGATCGGCGCGCAGGGAAACGCGATAGAGACGCTTGACGCTGCGCCGGAGGCAGGGACCTCCACCAACGACTGGTTCTGGCACACGGAGGCGTTCCGGTCCACGTTTGTCGACCCGCTCTTGGGGAGGGATAAGCGCAGCAACATCGCGACGCTGACCAACGTGCTCAACTTCGGCCTGCTCGTGCCGGGCACGTCGGACGCGGCGCTGCGCGCGAAGACGAAGACGGTGGCCCTTCCGGGATTCGCCGACTCGGCACCGACTGGTGTATGGGCACGCGTGTCGGTCGTCTCGTATGCGGACATCGTAACGCCCGACGTCCATACTTGCGAGGTCTGGCTGGACGGCTCCAAATGCGGTTCCGGAAGCTGGACGAACGAACGCGCCATCACGGTCGATGCTTTCGCGCCGTATGGGACAGTGACGAACGGCCCCGTTCAATTTACGATCCGCAACGGTCTGACGGCGCAGGTCAACGACTTCATGTTGCTGGAGGCGTGGCTGACCTATCCCCGGTCGTATGTGGCGCTCAGCAATCTCCTCGTCTGCACGGGGGGGAATGCTGGCACTGTGGCTGTAAACGGGCTGGCGACGAACGCGATCGCCGTGTGGGACGTGACGGACGCGAATCAGCCCTGCGCGCTGCGCGTCCCGGTATGGCAGACCGGAGACGGAACTTGGTCGACGGCCTTCCTTTGCGGCGGAACGGAATCGAAGTACGCCGTGTTCGGCGTGCCGTCGGGCGCGTACGAGCCGTCCGTGAGCGGCGCGCGCGACATCGATTGGGGCAGCACCAACGAGATGCCGGAGCTGGCGATCGTGACGCCGCCGCGCCGCTGGTTCACGGGGTTCGAGGAGGCCGTTCAACCGCTCGTCGACTTCCGCAACAGGCAGGGACTCGTCACTCGCATCGTCGACGCCGAGGACATTTACAATGCCTTTACGCACGGGATTGTCCATCCGGGGGCGTTCCAGCGCTTCAGCGCGGCGGGCGTCACGAATGCGACTGGCCAGCGTTTGCGCTACATGCTCTTCGCCGGATATGGCGGCAGCGACTACAAGATGGACGCCATTGGATTTGGCCTGCGGTGGCCGTGGGTCAACTATTTTCCCATTTATCTCTATCCCCAGTCGGACATCGACGACTTCCTGCTGCTGCCGAACGATGTGGTGCTCGGCAACGCGACGGGCGATGGGGCGCCGGAGGTGGCTGTCGGCCGCTTCATTGCCACGAACACGACGGAATTGACGAGAATGATCGACAAGACGATCCGCTATGAACTCACCGCTGCGTGGAAGCAGAAAGGCGCGTTTGTGGCGAGCACCCAGTTGGACGGCGACACACTTGATTTCATCGAAGTGGCCGCCAGAGCCACTGTGGGTTTCTCTATCGGAGGATGGGAAACGAACGCCTTTTACCCAGACTTGTACTGGGAAGATACGGCACTCAATATGCTGTGGTACAACGACGGGGACGAACCGCCCACGGGGGTGAGCGTCGAGCTGGCGGCGCGGATGGGGCTCCTCTATTATTTTGGCCATTCGAGCGATCTGATGCTGGGCGTCGCTTCGAAGGGTGTCGGCTGTTTCCTCAACGCGACGATGCTTCGGAGCGCTTCGTGGTCGTTTGCGCCCGTGGCCGTCTTGGTCGGATGCCGGTGTGGCCGCTGGACGCTGTACGACATCACGTCGGGGCGGCAGTGCCTGGCGGAGTCCGGCGTTCGCAACCCGTACTCCGGATTCACAGCCGTGGTCAGCGCATCCGGTTTCACGGGGTTGTCCGAAGCGGAAAACTTCTCGGACGGATTTCACGGCTCGGTGGCTTCGGGTGCGCTGCGGCTCGGCGATGCTTGGTGCGCCGCGTTCCGCCGCCTCACCTCCGCTCAGGCGCTGTCGCTGCAACACATGACGTTGCTCGGCGATCCGGCGCTCGTCATCAATCCGACCCGGACGGCGCGCGGAACCCCCACGGCATGGCTGATTCAAGAAGGCTTGACCAACAACGCCAACGCCGATTTCGGCGATGCCGACGGTGACGGATTCCCTGTTTGGCAGGAATATCAGGCCGGAACCGACTACAGCGTTTCCAACACGTTCTCGGTTCTGCGGTTCGTCCACACGAACGGGGTCTCGGAATCGGACTCGCTGATTTTTCAGCCGCGGAACGGATGCGGAAGCCGTATCGTTTCGACCACGAATTTGGCCTCGGGCGTCTGGGAGACCGTGCCGTGGAAGGCGATCGGCGACGAGGCGTGGTCGATGGCGCCGATTCCGGGTGACTGGCCGGTCAAGACGATCTTGGTTCCGTCCTCTTCCGGAGATGGGCAACGGTATTACAAAATGGAGTCTGATGATGACTAGCGGATCGGATGATCGGCTCCAAAGCGCGCGATACGGGCGTGCCGACGACGTGGTTTACCGCCGCATTGCCGGTGAAGATTTTCTGATCGTATTGCACGCGGGCGAATCCAAAATGTTCAGCCTCAACAAAATGGGGCTTTGGTTTTGGCGGCATCTGGAGTCCCCTGTCGGCAAGGCGGAGCTGTTGTCCGCAATGCTTCGGGACTACGAGGTGGAAGAGCCCGTCGCGGCTCATGAGATCGACCGTTTCTTGGACGAAATGCTCGCGAAGCGGCTCGCCGTGACGGTGACATCCCCGTCCGCGTGACGGGCGGAACGCCATCCCGCGCATCGGCATTTTTCCGTGGGGTGTTGCGACGCAGAATGGCAAATGCTCGGCGTTCTGCCGGAGGTGCTTGACATCTGATCGCGGATTCAAGAAACTAAACACAACTGTTTTTGTTTTCCGGACGGGCGTTTGTAGGCTCCCCGGTTGGAGGTTTCTGTGGAAGCGATTGAAGTGATGCGTCATAGCGCGGCCCACGTCATGGCGGCTGCGGTTTGTAAGTTATACGGCAACGTAAAGTTGGACATTGGCCCCTCGACGGAGGACGGGTTCTACTACGATTTCGACCTCGAGCACCGGCTCGCGCCCGAGGATTTTCCCAAGATCGAGGCGGAGATCAAGGCGATCATCGCGGCGGGTCATCCCTTCGTGCGGCGCGAAGTGACGCGCGCGGAGGCAGCAAAAATTTTCGCTGACCAGCCCTTCAAGCTGGAGCGTTTGGCGGACATTCCCGAGGATGAGGCGGTTTCGCTCTACACCTGCGGTGATTTCACTGATCTCTGCCGCGGACCGCACGTCGCGAAGACGTTGGACATCGGGGCGGTGAAGCTCACGGCCGTGGCGGGCTCGTATTATCGCGGCGACGAGAAGAATCCGATGCTGCAGCGTCTGTACGGCATGGCCGACGTCTCGCAGGAGGCGCTCGACGCCGCGCTGGCCCGCATCGAAGAGGCCAAGAAGCGCGACCACCGCAAGTTGGGCCGCGAGTTGGACCTGTTCAGCATCAGCGAGGATGTCGGCCCAGGCTTGGCCCATTGGCATCCGAAGGGCGCGCGTATTCGCATCGCCATCGAAGACTTCTGGCGCCGCGAGCACTTCCGCGCCGGTTACGAGATGGTCTTCACCCCCCATGTCGGCCGCGCCAAACTGTGGGAGACCTCGGGGCATCTGGGCTTCTATCGCGAAAGCATGTTTCCTCCCATGAGCGTGCCTGAGGGCGAGGGGGCCCACGCGTCGGTAGAGCCGTACTACGTCAAGCCGATGAACTGCCCGTTCCACATTCAGATTTACAAGACCCGCCGTTACTCGTATCGCGATTTGCCGCTGCGCTGGGCCGAACTCGGCACGGTGTATCGCTACGAGAAAGAGGGCGTGCGCCACGGGCTGTTGCGCGTGCGCGGTTTCACGCAGGACGACGCGCACATCTTTTGTACGCCCGAGCAGATCGAGGAGGAAATTCGCTTCACGGTGAATTTTGCGCTGCGCATCCTGCGGCGCTTCGGATTCAACGATATCACGGCCTACCTCTCCACGAGGCCGGAAAAGGCCGTCGGTCTTCCCGAGCGCTGGGAACAGGCCACGCGCTCGCTGGAGAGCGCGCTCAAGGCCGAAGACATCGCGTATCAGGTGGACGAAGGCGGCGGTGCCTTTTACGGCCCCAAGATTGACCTCAAGATCAAAGACGCGTTGGGGCGTCCGTGGCAACTCGGCACGATCCAGTTCGATTTCAATTTGCCGGAGCGCTTCGATCTGTCGTATGTCGGCGAGGACGGCAAGGAGCATCAGCCTTATATGGTGCATCGTGCGCTGCTGGGCAGCCTCGAGCGTTTCTTCGGTATCTTGATCGAGCACTACGCCGGCGCGTTTCCCGTGTGGCTGGCCCCCGAGCAGGTGCGGGTGTTGCCGATCACGACTGGACAGCACGAGTATGCCCGGTGCATCGAAGCCAAGTTGCGCGCGGTCGACGTGCGCGTCGCGGTGGATGCCGAGAATGAGAAACTCGGCGCGAAAATCCGCCGGGCGCAGCTTGAGAAGGTCCCGTTCATGCTCGTCGTGGGCGGACGCGATGCCGAGGCGGGCGTGGTGTCGGTCCGCAGTCGCGAGGCGGGCGACCAGGGCGCGATGACGCTCGACGCGTTCTTGGAGCTGTTCAACGCCGCGTTGAAAGCGTAAGGCTGGCTTTTCCGTTCCAGCGGGTGCCGGAACGGGGTTGTGGCAAGAATGCAGGGGCCGTTTGTCGGCTCAACAATGGAGGTGAGCTATCGCTTCGTTCATCCGAGTCAACTTCAAAATCCGTGTCCCGAATGTTCGCGTGATCAACGCCAACGGCGAAATGCTGGGCGTGATGGCGACGCGCGACGCGCAACGTCTCGCCGATCAGCAGGGATTCGACCTCGTGGAGGTTTCCCCAAACGCCGAACCGCCGGTCTGCAAAATCATGGACTTCGGCAAGTTCCGCTACGAGGAAAGCATCAAACGCAAGCAGGCGCGCAAGAATCAGAAGACAACGCAGATCAAGGAGATCAAGTTCCACGCGAGCGTGGACACGAATGATCTCGGGCACAAGCTGCGTCAGATCAAAGATTTTCTTGCCGACGGCCACAAGGTCAAGGTGACGCTCCAGTACCGAGGACGTGAGAACGCGCACAAGGAACTGGGCATGGAAGTCGTGAGTCGGGTGATTCAGGAGTGCTCCGCCGAGGCTGTTGTCGAGCAGTCGCCGAAGCTCATCGGACGCACACTGGGGTGCCTGTTGGCGGCGAGACCTGTGAAGGTGGGATCGGGACAGCCTTCGCAGGCTCCCAGACCGGTCGTTCCCGCTCCTGCAAAACCCGCTGCGCCGGTCGCCGAATGAGGCGGTCGCGTGGTGGCATGCGTTGCGAACACCGTCCCGAACCGGGGCGGTGTTTTTTTTGACATGAAAAGGTGTATCCTCCACATCGACATGGATGCGTTTTTCGCGGCGGTCGAACAGCGCGACCGCCCGGAGTTGCGCGGCAAGCCGGTGATCGTCGGCGCGCCTCCCGACCAGCGGGGCGTAGTTTCGACCTGTTCCTACGAAGCCCGCGCCTTCGGCGTGCATTCCGCCATGCCTTCGCGCGAGGCCTTCCGACGTTGTCCGCAGGGCGTTTTTCTTCCCCCGGACATGGTGCGCTACGAGGAGGCGTCGCGCCGTGTGTTCACGGTTTTCGAGCGTTTCTCGCCATTGGTCGAGCCGCTCTCCATCGATGAGGCGTTCATCGACGTTTCCGGTGCGGGATTGCTTTTCGGGAACGGCGAACAGATCGCGCGGCGGATTCGGTCGGAGATTCGGTCGGAAGTCGGACTCGCGGCTTCCATCGGCGTGGCGGTCAACAAATTCTTGGCGAAGTTGGGCAGCGAAACAGCCAAGCCGGACGGACTTTTCGTGGTGCCGGACGAACGCGGGGCGTTGTTGCGTTTCTTGGCCTCGCTCAAGGTCGGCGCGCTGTGGGGCGTGGGCAGGGTGACGGGAGAATCGTTGGAACGGGCCGGCTTCCGCACCGTGGCGGACATCCAGAACTCGGACCCCGCGCATCTCGCCCGCGTGGTGGGCGAAAGTCTGGCGGCGCACCTGCGCGCGCTGGCGTTTGGCGAGGACGACCGCGCGGTGGAGACGGAGTTCGAGGAGAAAAGTCTGTCGCGCGAGTATACCTTTCTTTCGGACTGCCGTGATCGCGAAGCCGTCCGCGAAGTGCTCAAGACGCTGGTCGACGAAGTCGGCGGCCGCGTGCGTGCGCATGGCCGCTACGCGACCGTCGGGCGCTTGAAGCTGCGTTGGGCCGATTTTCGCACGATCACGCGGCAAGCTCCGTTCGAGACGGCGGTGTGCGACGACTTCTCGTTCCGTGAACTGGCGCTGCGCCTGTTCGACGCAGAGAAACTGGTCCAGCCGGTCCGGTTGATCGGCTTTGGCGTGAGTGGGTTTTGCGCGGACCGGCGCGAACAGATGTCGTTCTTCGACAACGCGTCCGACGCGCGCGAAAAACGCGAACGGCTCTGCCGCGCGGTCGACGGCCTACGCGAACGTCTAGGCACAGACGCGATCAGCCGCGTCAGTGGTGTCCGTGGCACGCCTTGAGTGCGTGCAAGAGGCGGTGGTGATGCTGCGGGCCAACGGGGTCAGAACGTCATGTCCTTGTACAGATAGCACGCGATTTTCGCCTTCGACTTGAGTTCGGCGAAATAGCGCCTGACGCCGGCTTCGTATTTGGTCTTGATGATCGAGTCGGCAATGCGCTTGCGGTCCACCGGAATGCGCTTGATCAGGATGTGAGAGGCCCGCACCGTTTCGGGGATGGCGGGCGTTGAGGCGGTCGCCGTCTTCGCGGGCGTGTGCGCGGTAACCTTGATGAGGTGGTAGCCTTGCGTCGTTTCGACGACTTTGCCGATCTCGCCGACTTTCTGCGAAAACGCCGCCGTCTCGAATGACCGGGGCATTTTGCCGCGCGGGAATTCGCCCAAATCTCCGCCCTTGGAGGCGCTGGGGCATTCAGAGGCGTTGCGGGCCATGTCTTCGAAATTCGCTCCGTCCAACAACTGTTTGCGAATGGTTTCCAGCTTGGCCTTCCTCAGATCGTTGGTTGCACCGATGAGCGTGATGGCGTTCATGATCTCTTTGTTCTCGACGTGAAGACCTTCGCGAATCTTGATCTTCAGAAGTTTGTCGATGACGAGCCCGTCCTCGAATTCGCGTCGCATGGTCGCTTCACCCAGCGGACCCTTCTGGAAGAAGTCGTTCGTGGTCCAATTGCGCGTTTTGAGGGTATTCGCCAAAATCCGCAGTCCCTCTTGGTAGTCGCCTGACGTCGTCCGGATGTTCTGTTTGATCGCTTCGTCCAGCATCAGGGTCTTGAAGACAAAGGAGTTGATTGCGCGGTGCCGGAAGTAGGTCTTGGCCTCTTCGAGCCGGTTCGACGGAATGATGAGGTGGTTGACATCCACGTCGTCCTTGAGCAATCCCATTGCGCGCGTGTTCATGTCGCCCCATGTGAGCGGCGTGTTGTTCACCATCGCGACGACATAGTCTTTCGGTGGGTCGCTGGGGGTTTGGGCGGCTGATCCCGGCGGTTGGGCGTTCGTTTTCTTTCCGCATCCAACTCCGACGACGAGAGACGCCGCGAGCGCAAGTGAAAAAATCATCATCCGTTTCATGTGTGATCTCCAAACAAAAAACAATTAGTCTAATATTACGCCATCGGTCGTTGAGTATCGAGTACGAAATGGGGGCTCGGGCGGCAACGGGTGCGATTCAGTTTAGTTGAAACAGAATCGCCCCAAGGAGGATTTAGGAGTTAGGATTTAGGAGTGGAAAGCCTTGAAAAACGGGCTTTTGAACGAAAAACGCTCGCATGCGAAGTCCTT
>Ga0172375_10009773_pt1 | contig 12571 bp, 11 predicted proteins | sample LakKiv1m_FD_114537 | JGI IMG/M metagenome (GOLD analysis project Ga0172375, IMG submission 114537) | Freshwater microbial communities from Kabuno Bay, South-Kivu, Congo - kab_092012_11.1m | ecosystem: Environmental > Aquatic > Freshwater > Lake | place: Democratic Republic of the Congo... | reverse complement strand
ATTACCGGATTATTTGTCTATTTTTTATGTAAATTACTGGTTGCGGCCAGAGTAAAGGCCGTCTCTTCCGGAAGAGGAGGAAAGGGGATATGAAAAAATTCTATGACCAGAAGAACGTTCTTATTACGGGCGGGCTTGGATTTATCGGCAGCACCATGGCAAGGGCACTTGTCCGGTACGGGGCGCGTGTTACTTTAGTCGATTCCATGATACCCGAATACGGCGGCAATATATTTAACGTCGAAGACATAAAAGGAAAGGTCGCCATCAATTTTTCGGATATCAGGGACCGTTACAGCATGGAATATCTTGTCCAGGGGAAGGACATGATCTTTAATCTTGCCGGTACCTTGAGCCATATAGATAGTATGAAAGATCCGTTCACTGACCTGGAGATCAACTGCGACAGCCAGCTTTCGCTCCTTGAGGCATGCAAAAAGAATAACCCCAAGGTCAAGGTCTTGTTCGCCGGGACCAGGGGGCAATACGGAAAGCCGCAGTATCTTCCGGTCGACGAAAACCATCCCATGCACCCGACGGATGTGAACGGCATAAATAACATGGCCGGAGAATGGTACCATATACTTTACAACAATATTTACGGTATCCGCGCCTGTTCTCTGCGCCTGACAAATACCTACGGCCCGCGCCACCAGATGAAGCACCCCAGACAGGGCGTTATAAACTGGTTCATCAGGAACCTAATAGACGGGGAGGTTGTGAAGGTGTACGGGGACGGACAACAGGTGCGCGACCTGAACTTTGTAGACGATGTTGTCGATTCTTTTCTTTACGCGATGGCCAGCGACAAGGCCGACGGGCAGATATATAACGTGGGAGGCGACGCGCTGCCTCTCGTCGACCTGGTGAAGCTTATGATCAAGGTATTCGGTAAAGGAAAATTCGAGCTTGTGCCGTATAAAAGCGAGCTCCAGAAGATAGAGATCGGCGATTATAAGGCCGATACGCGCAAGATACAGAAGGACTTAGACTGGAAACCGAAGATCTCGCTCGAAGAAGGATTCCGCAAGACCTTCGAGTATTACGTAAAGAATAAGAAGCACTATTGGTAATAACGCTGGTTGTAGACTAGCGAAAGGCCTGGCTTGGGGCGCCGAAGCCCCCACCCCGGACTATAGAAAGGCTTTACATGCTGCAAAAAATACCTGGATTGACGATAAGCGCATTTTTCCCGGCGTACAACGACGATGTCACTATACAGGGCATGGTTGTTGAAATGGACTATATATTGAACCAGCTCTGCGACGACTACGAGATAATCGTAGTCAATGACGGCAGCAAAGACCTGACCGGAGCCGTGCTGGATGGCCTGGCTAGGAACTTGCCCAGGTTCAGGGTCATACATAATGAAAAGAACCTTGGGTATGGAGGGTGCCTAAAGACCGGGTTCAGGGCCGCGACCAAGGACTGGGTTTTTTATACCGACGGAGACGGTCAGTATGATGTCAAGGAGATAACTCTTCTGGTCGAGCATGTGAACAAGGCCGATATCATAACAGGGTATAAGATCGCCAGGGGCGACAGTCTTTTACGCGTACTTATCGGCAAGGTATATCACAGCATGAATAAGGCTATATTCAAACTGAAGGTTCGGGACGTTGACTGCGATTTCAGGCTGATGCGCAGGTCGCTCGTCCAAAGCATCGATTTTAAGACAGAGACCGGATTTTTCCCTGTCGAAATGGTGAGGCAGTTCCAGGACAAGGGCGCCAGTATATACGAGGTGCCTGTGCATCATTATTACCGGAAGACCCGTAAGAGCCAGTTCTTTAGCGTCAAGAACATCTTTAAGGTCGCCCTTGCCATGCGGTCTTTCTGGAAAGAGATAAATGCCAGGAAAAAAACTTAATATCCTTTTTTGCACGCCTCCTGAGCGCCCCGTAAGCGGAGCGTTCAACGCTTTTACCGAAGGGGGCAGCTCGTTCCCGTCTCTCGGGCTTTTGATACTCGCGCAGATAGCGCGCGATAAGGGGCATCATGTATCTTTCAGGGATCTCCTGAACGAGAAGGCTTCGCCTGAACAGGCACTCAGTACGATAGAGCAGATCAAACCGGATATCCTTTGTATCAGTTCTAATACGGACATGGTCATGCATGCATCCGGTCTGGCATCGGACATAAAGAGAAAAGGCATGGGGGTGAGGGTGATCATCGGCGGACCTCACGTTTCCGCTGTTCCGGCAGAGACCATGGAACGCTGCCCCGGATTCGATATAGGGGTGATAGGCGAAGGCGAGCGCGCGTTCACAGCTCTTTTGGAGAGCGGCTTTAGTCATGATGCTTTGGCCGGGATAAAAGGCATAGTATTCAGAGATAGCGGCAGGATAGTCACCAATGGCCCGGGGCCGTTCATTGAGGACCTTGACACGCTGCCGTTCCCTGCCTGGGACCTGATACCCGACATGAAATTATACCGGCCCGCGGTAACGAATTTCAAGCGCGAACCTGTATTTTCGGTCATGACATCCAGAGGTTGTTCGGGCTGGTGCATATTTTGCGACCGGGGAGTTTTCGGGAATAAGGTCCGCATGCACAGCGCCGCTTATGTCATATCGATGATAAAACTATTGCGCTCGCGTTACGGTATCCGCGAGATCACGTTCTACGACGACAATATGGTGTTTGAAAAAAAGAGGCTTGTAGAGATCTGCGAAGCGCTCATTAAAGAGAAAGATCCTTTGACCTGGTCATGCAGCGCGCGCGTCGACAGAGTTGACGGTGAGACCTTAAAGCTTATGAAGCGCGCGGGGTGCTGGCAGATAAGTTATGGTATTGAGAGCGGGTCGCCCGCGATATTAAAGGCTATACAAAAGGGGATAACCGTTCGGCAGGTCAGGAAGACCCTTGCCCTGACGCGCGGCGCCGGTATCTCTACGCGCGGCTATTTCATAATAGGCAATCCCGGGGAAACCAGAGCCACTCTGGATGAGAGTTTTAACTTTATGCTCGAGCTGCCGCTGGACGATGTGCTCGTGGAATACATGACGCCATATCCGGGAACGGAGCTCTATAGGGAAGCCGCGAAATACGGCGCCATGCCGGATGACTGGTCGACGATGAATTCTTACGGCATAAACTTTGTCCCCCACGGACTGGATAAGAAGATACTTGAAGATCATTTTTACAGGATGTATAGATCGTTCTATATGAGGCCGCGGCAGATCGTGTCGTACCTCGGCCGGCTCAAGAGCCCGAAAAAAATATTCGATCTAGGCGTAAAATATATAAAATTCTCGAGCGCTAATAAAGGTTAAGAGGCAGGTAATGGACGACGTATTATATAAAGAGATCTATGAGAACCAGGGGACGCATTGGTTCTTTCTGGCTAAAAAAAGGTTTTTCAGCGTACTCCTCGGGAATATGCCGGGGGCCGGGTCTGTCGTGGACGTAGGGTGCGGCACAGGCGCGCTTATCACTTACCTCGGCGTTTTCGGCAAAGTCACCGCGGTCGATATCTCTCCTGTGGCATTGTCGTATGCCGGAGAAGTGATAAAGGATAATACGGCGAAGTTGGTATATGGAGAGGGAAGCCATCTGCCTTTGAAGGACGGTTCAGCGGGACTGGTCTGCCTTTCGGACGTACTCTACCATAAAAATGTAGAGAATGATACGCGTGTTATAGCCGAATGCTACCGCGTATTAAGGCCCGGAGGCGTGTTCATAATGTCTGATTCGGCGTTCAAGATATTGAGCGGCGGTCATGACGCGGTAGCTCACGCCGCCCGGAGATATACCAGGCGCGATATCAGGACCAAACTGGAAACCGCAGGGTTTACCGTTAAAAGGGACAGCTATACATATATGACGCTCTTTCCGCTATTGGTCTTTGCAGTCCGCATGATAAAGCGGGTCATGCGGCATACAGGCAAGGCTGAGGCAGCGGAGTTCAAGCGCGCGTCAAAATTCGTTAATGGATTCCTGTCTATTGTTCTGTGGGTGGAAGCCCAGATCCTGCGCGTTACCGATCTTCCTTTCGGGGTGTCGGTCATGGCTGTTGCGGTGAAAAAATGAAGATATTATTCCTTAATCTGCCTCATAAAGAACCCATCGTGCGAAGGTATATGTGTTCGTACAATTCGCCGGATTTTCTTTTTCCGCCGTATGAGCTTCTTCAACTGGCGGCTTCAGCGAAGGCCTGGAATAACGCGGAAGTTTCAGTGATAGACGCCATAGCCTCATGCATGAGCGAAGCAGAGGTTATAGCCAGGATAAGAACAGGCGGTTATGACTTTGTTGTCTCTATAACAGGCATAGAATCCATAGGTACTGATCTCGCTGTCATAGATAACCTGGAAAAAAATTCACCGCTGGTCAAATTCGTTATTTTCGGATATTATCCGACGATCTTTTCCGAAGAGATCTTAAAGCGGACAAAAGCGGATGTCATACTGCGTAATGAGCCTGAGGTAAGTTTTTCGGCCTATCTAAAAGCCCTGGAAAAAGGAGAAGGCGACGCCGCAAAGACTGCCGGCATCGCCTCGCGTGACGGCCTGGGCAATATAGTGATAAATGCAGACGAAAGAATAACAGATCTGGATAAACTCCCGTTCCCGGACTACTCTCTGGTCGATAAGGCAAAATATAGCGAGATGCTCCTGGGCGGACCGCTCGGGGTCATCCAAAGCGCGCGCGGCTGTCCTTTTCAATGCAGCTATTGTATCACGACGCACGGGCGAAAAGTCTATATGAAGAGCGCAAAACGCGTGGTCGAAGAAGTAAAAGACCTCGTAAGCCAGGGGATACGTTATATCCGCTTCATAGACGACACCTTTAACGTAGATAAAAAAAGGGTGAAAGATATTTGCGAAGGGATCATGCGCGAGAATATCAGGATAACCTGGACCTGCCTGTCCAGGGTAGATACGTTGGACCTGGACGCGCTGCGCATGATGAAGAAAGCCGGATGCGTGCGCGTATATATCGGGATAGAGAGCTATTCGCAGAAGGTAATAGACTATTTCAATAAAGGATACCGATGTCCTGAGATAAACGAGCGTTTAAAGCTTGTCAGGAAGGCAGGGCTTGAGAGCGCGGGTTTCATCATCGTAGGGTCGCCGTTCGATGACCATAACGATTATACAGAGACCCTTGAAGGAGCTCTCCGTTCAACACTTGACTTTCTTATCGTGACAAAACTCGTGCCGTATCCCGGGACCCCTCTTTTCGAAAGGGAAAAGGACAAAATAGAGTTCGGCCTATTGCCGTACAGGTCACGTTTTAAACACGAGGTATCGGGCTCGGAGATCATAAGGCTTGAAAAAGAGGTATACAGGCGCTTTTATTTCAGGCCCGCTCAGATCCTGCGCCTTGCCTTTGTATGCATGCGCTCGCCGTTCCAATCGTTCAAGTTACTGTTGTCGTTCTTAGGGTTCCTTGAGAAACCAAAGATAGATAAAGAACATCCGGATTTTTTATGAGCAAAACGTTATCTGACGTGCGTAATTTGTGTGTACTAGACAGCCGGCAGGGGAGCTGTTCGAGCGGCTTAAAAATCGCGCAAATTCAAACGCACCATTCAGATCATGATAATATTTTAACAATTCGCGATTTTTCAGCAGTAATTTTGGGTTGCGAAACCCAAAATTACGTAGCGGGAATAGCTCCCCTGTCGGCTTTAAATATGAGAGGCCCCAATGCCGTTTAAAGTTTTGTTTATAAATCCGCCTCTGGATAATATCGTCAAGATGGAAATGTCGGACGACGTGATAGAGGAGATGGGGCACTATCCGCCGCTCGGCCTCATGTACCTGGCGACTTATCTGAAGGCCAGGTCCACGTATCCTGTCGAGGTAAAAATAGTCGATTGCGTGCCTGAAAAAGTCGGGTATGATGAGCTTCGAAAGATCGTGAGCGGATGGTCGCCTGACATGGCCGCCATAACCACATTCACGCCGACAGTAGTTGATACTATCCTGACAGCAAAGCTGGCCAAAGAGGCCGCTCCCGGAGCCAAGGTCGCCCTTGGAGGCCATCACGTCGACAGCTACCCGGCCCAGGCGCTTCTGATACCTGAGGTGGATTATGTATGTAAAGGCGAGGGTGAAGAATCTCTCATGGCCCTTGTTAAAGCCATTATCGAGAATAACGATCCTTCCGGTATCCCGGGGATAGGTTATAAAAAAGACGGTAAGCTTTTTCTGGACGACCGCATACCTTTTGTAGCGGACCTTGATTCGGTGCCTATACCTGACAGAAGCCTGATACGTCAGGAACTTTATGCCTGCACGCTCGGGGCCCAGCGCCAGGTAGCGACGGTCATGTCTTCCCGCGGATGTCCGTATCAGTGCACTTTTTGTTACAGCCCTACAAAGAATTACAGGATGAGGAGCATCGGTTCGATCATAGATGAGCTTAAGGACATAAAGGCCCGCGGGATAAAAGAGATATTTTTCTTTGACGACCTGTTCAACGCCACGCCGAAACGCACAGCTGATATCGCCAAAGCCATGCTGGACAATGGTCTTGGCTTAAGCTGGAGTTTCAGGGGCAGGGTGAACGCGATCACAGACGATATGCTTAAAGTAGCCAAAAGATCCGGGCTTGAGCGCATCCATTACGGCATCGAGACATCTTCAGACGACAGGCTTAAAACGATAAATAAGAACACGACAGTAACGATGATAGAGAACGCGATCAAGCTGACCAGGAAGAACGGGATACTCGCAGTAGGCAGCTTTATGATAGGCTTACCCGGAGAGACCAGGGAAGAGATATATAAAACATTCTCTTTTATGCGAAGGCTGCGGTTCGATTATGTCCAGATATCGGTGCTGATGCCGTATCCTAACACGAAACTATATGCCGATGCCCTGGATAGAGGCGTTATTAAAAAAGATCTCTGGAAAGAGTTCGCCGAGCGGCCCATGGAGATCTATAAAACATTTAAGCCCCAGGTATGGACCGAAGTGCTGAGCCAGGAAGAGCTTTTCCGTCTGGTGAACATAGGTTATAAAGCGTTTTATATGAGGCCTTCATATATCCTTGCCAGTATCCTAAAGACCCGTTCTCTTAAAGAGTTAGCCAGTAAGATCCACGCGGGTTTAGTGCTTCTTAAAGAAGTGATGAAAGGCCGCTGAAAGTAAGAGTAAGAAGACTGACGCTGCGGTCACGATCAAGCCTATAAGGACCCCCGGCTGGCCGTATCTAAATACCACAGTGTGCTTTCCCTGAGGGACTTCTACCGCCTTAAACGCCAGGTTAGCTTTATAGATTTTTTGCGGCTTTCCGTCAATAAAAGCGCTCCAGCCTTTGTCGTATGAGTCATTCAGAAGAAGAAGAGCGCTGCGCTCGGCGTCAACGGAGATCGTGACCATCTCATTATCGTCTGAAACGATCTTTGCCGTATCCCGTACCGGTACCGGCGACGGCAAAATAGCGGGACGGGCCTCCAGCACAAGCGTTCTATAAATGCCGAAAGAAGAGTCCCTGATAACAGCCCTTGCCTTTTTGGGGTCCGGTTCGACCCTGTAGTCCGAAAATAATTTAACGCGGGGCAGGTAATTCGGGTAAGTTATGAGGCTGCCGTCCTTATCCAGCCTGTATGCGACGCTTGTAAGTTCCCTGATGCGCGGATCGTCAGGGAAGGCGCCCAGCAGTTTAATGCGTGTGGCATTCTCCAGTCCGCATAACATGACAATGTCCCAGGGTAACGTCGCGCCCCATGCCGACGGCTTATATAAGCCTATATGTATGCACGTGTCGAGGTCGGTGTTATTGGAATTCCCGAGTATGCGGAACGATCTGCCGCGTTCGGAGAATTTGTTCACTACGAACGATTCCGCTTCTGAGACCGTCCTGAACGGGTCAGGGGAAAGGAAATTCCACGCCGACGTGATATTCGCCCGGGACATGCTGAATAGGTCTATAGATATGAATGTGATAATGAAATATTTGCCGAACCTGCCGTACCCTTTACGGCCTGTGACCAAAAGGATAAGAAGCACACAGAGCGTTCCTATGCTGAAATATCGTGTCGAGTTCTTCATGTTCTGCATAAGGCTTGAGAAGATATCTTTATTAGCGTCGTATACCCCTGGATTAACGAAAGCGATCCTGTGAAAGAGCTCGTAAGTATTATGATAAACCAGGTATAAGAGGGCCGCTACGGACAAGAATACCAGGATGACGAATAGGGTATTTCTGCCCAGGCGTCTGCCTTCGGCCGTCATGGCCGGGCCAGCGAGCCCGACGAATAACGCCAGGGGGATCGGTAATAGCCATGCGTATCTGCTGAAAGTGAGATATGTCTTACCCAATAGATCGAATTGGAAGCGCGCAAGCGGCGTGCCGAGTATCATAAGTATGATGCCTATGATCACGGCCTTCCAGAAGACCGTCTCCCTGTCCCATATGAATACGAAAGTATAGATGATCAGATACGCGGAAAGGACCCCGAAATATATGTTAAATGAGATCGGTGGCCCAAGCCCTGCTATGAAAAAGGAGTTGTCCCCGGTAAAAAAGAACGGGACAAAGAGGCGCAAAAGCGCGGCGGGTTTAGTCAGGTCGAATTTTACAAGGTCCTCGAATGAGCCTGAAGAGAGCGCTCCCTGGCATTCCTTAAGATAAAATAAGAAAGGCACTGTCCTGGCCGCTGTTATAAGACCTGCTGCCAGGCATGAGAGGACGACCGCCGATAATATCCGCGCGTCGATCCCTAATTTCCCGCCCCTGAAAACCATTGTTTTATAGACGGCATACAATATTAAAAGTGCCGTCACGAACAATATCAGCTGGAGATTGCCTCCCACCAGTATCAGGGATAGTGTCAATGTCATTAGGGCGAAGTTCTTAAGTAAGCTTCTATGCCCGGCTGAATTCACAAGGTATAAGAATAGAGGGGCCCAGACCAGCGGGATAACGCAGTCGTCGCCGTAGTTGCAGTTGTAGGTAAGCGTGAATGACAGCATGTACGCGATAGCGCTTATCAACTGCCAGAACCTCTCCTTTATGACGGTCCTTGCGAATAGCAAGAAGAAGAGCCCCGATAATATCATGTGAAGCACGGCGCTTAATGTCAAAAGGAGCAGGAGCATATTTTCAGGGAAGGAATATATTAAGAGCTTTAACGGATAAAAGAAATTATGATACCCGTTACTGAGATACTGGACACCGCAGCCTATGTACGGGTTCCATTCAGGCAGATGGCCCGCGTGCACCGAGCGGAGCGCGTATGTTTCCAGAGGGACCATCGATCGTATCCTGTCCCCGGTACCCTCTAAAAGGTAACCTTTAAGGAAAAACTCGTTAAAAAAAGCGCAGGCCAGAAAGATGAGAAGGGCGTATTGGTAATGCTTTTGCCAGAAACGCGCCAGGCGGTATAATTTATCCATAAGATGTCAATAATGATACATCAATAAAAAACCATTGTCAAATATCATCCATTGTATGTATAATATTATATCATTATGACAAAGATCGCGTTGCCTATTTCGAACTTTTTCGAGGACCGGGCCGAAGCTGTTGATCTGGTGAGAGCGGCGGATTGCCTGGAGTTGCGCGATCGGATGTTAGAGTATGCCGCAGGCCCGGCCATAAGGGGTACTGTAGAGGCCATGCATACAGACCTTCAACCGATCCATCCTATGGCTCATGGGGCCATCGAGAGATTCCGCCTTTTGCCTGACACGTTCCCGAATTTGCGGTTGATCTCATTCCACACGGCTTCTTCCTGTGACGCGCCGATCATCAACGATAAAGGGCATTATATAGAGGGCGGCAGGCAATTGTCCAGGGACGAGTTGCTCCGTACCGCTTTAGATAATTTCAGGGAACTGAAGCAGGCCTTAGGCAAAGATATCATGATAGCGGTAGAGAATAACAATTATTTCAGGACCGAGGCCTACCGATATATTACCGACGGTGATTTTATCTCGTCGGTTGTCAGGGATAACGGCCTTTGGTTCGTCTATGATATCGCCCACGCGAGGATCACTGCTCATAATAAAGGGATGGAATACCGGGAGTACAAGTCGTCTTTGCCCATGGACAGGGTCGTCCAGCTGCATATCAGCGGGTATGATATTTCCGGCGACGGTACGGCTTATGACGCGCACGCGTATCCGGCACAAGACGATATGGATGAAGCAGCCTTGATCGCCGCGGCGTCCGGGGCGGAGTATATAACGCCTGAATACTATAAGGATCCCAAAGAGCTGCTCAGGCTCATACAGGAGATCAAGGATAAGGTAAGAGTAGGTCACTAAAATATATCGGGAGAGGATATCATGGCAGCATCACGCAGCGATAGAAAGAAGGGTTCGGCAGGGCTTTTTAGCGTCGATGGAAAGGTCGTGGTCATAACAGGCGCCCTGGGTCAGCTAGGGAGCGCTCTGTGCCGGTCGATGGATACGTTGGGGGCAGTTGTGATAGGATTGGACCGGGACCTCAGTAAAGGACGCAGCAGGTCAGTGGAATACCATAAGGCGGATATTTCGCGAAAAAAGGATGTGCGTTCGGCCTTTTCAAAGATCGTTCATGACCACGGCCGCATAGACGTACTGATAAATAATGCGGGCGTAAGCACATTCGAGCCGTTCGAAGAACGGCCCGAGGGGAAGATAGACTGGGTAATGGATGTGAATTTGAAAGGCACTTTCCTGTGCATACAAAGCTATGTTGATAATTTCGATAAGGCCGGGCAAGACCAGGGTGCCATAGTCAATATCGCGTCGATATACGGCATGGTCAGTCCCGACCCCAGGATCTATACCGACTGCAAAAGGAATAACTCAGAGATATACGGCGCGACAAAAGCCGGGATCATACAGATGACTAGATATTTCGCGGTGCATCTGGCCGGCAGGAAGATACGTGTCAACGCGGTCTCTCCCGGCGGGATCTTTAATCCCGATGCCCCGCAGGGTGAGGGCTTCGTAAAGAATTACTCCGATCGATGCCCCATGGGCAGGATGGCTGAGGCTGGCGACATGGTCGGGGCGGCGGTGTTCCTGTCGTCCGAAGCGGCCGCTTATGTAACAGGGCAGAATATAGCCGTGGATGGGGGGATGAGCGCGTGGTAAAAAAAATATTGAAAGATTTCGGGTTTAATACGGATAACCGGGTTTATATTGCCGCAGAGATCGGGATAAACCACGGGGGAAGTCTCAGCCTCGCTAAAAAAATGATAGACTCTGCGTCCAGGACCGGCTGCGATGCCGTGAAATTCCAGACATATTTGACCGAGAAACGCGTGAAAAAAGATTCTCCTATATTCGGTATACTTAAAGAGTGCGAGCTGGCTTTCGACGCGTTCAGGGAGCTTAAAGCGTATGCCGAAGATAAAAAACTCGCGTTCTTTTCCACGCCGTTCGATACGGAAAGCCTGTTATACCTCGAGACGATCGATTGCCCGGTATATAAAGTCGCGTCTTTCGACATCGTTAATCACAAGTTGCTGAAAGCGGTCGCGTCGACCGGAAAACCGGTCGTCATGTCGACCGGCATGTCCGCAGGGGAAGAGATACAGGCGGCCTATGATATCGTAAAAAAAGGCACGGATAAGATCTCTCTTTTACATTGCGTTTCGTCGTACCCGTGTAAAGAGGCCGACTGCGACCTGGATTCTATACAGGCCCTGAAAGAGGCCTTCGACTGCCTTATCGGGTATTCCGATCATACCGACGGGATCAATACGTCTGTCCTGGCGGTAGCCTGCGGGGCGCAGGTACTTGAGAAACACTATAAGATCGATCTAGACATGAAGTGCGCGGATGGCCCGATCTCTATAACTGAAGACCAGATGAAGCTGCTGGTCCAGACAGTGAGGAAGACCGAGGCTATTTTGGGGCAGGGGCAGCTTTTGATGAGAAGTCAGGAAAAACAGTTCGCGTGGCTAAGGAGGAACGAAAAGTGAAGATAGTTATTTTCGGTTGCCAGCAGATAGCCGTGGATTCGATTACTTTTTTGTATTCGGAGAAAGGCCTAGATATACCGCTTGTCATAACCTACGAGCTGCCTATGGACAGGACGTACGGTTATAAGTCGGTACTCGAGGAAGCCGGATCTTTAGGCCTAAAGGTGATCAATCCGGACAGGGTCTCGGATGATCTTGTGCGGGAGATAAAGCGCCTGGCCCCGGACCTTATCCTGTCGATCTATTACAGGAAGATCTTTCCAAAGGAACTTCTGGATATACCGCGCTTAGGCTGTGTGAACGTGCACCCGAGCCTTTTACCTGAATACCGCGGGCCTGTGCCTACGGCTTGGGCGATAATGAAAGGCGAAAAGAAGGCAGGTGTCACGCTCCATTTAATGGACGGAGGCATCGATACCGGAGATATCCTTGTTCAAAAAGAGTTCGATATAATAGAGGATGAGACCGGCTTCGAGCTTTACACCCGCACCATGAAAGTAGGTTTCGAGCTTTTGAAAGGCAATATCGACAAGATATTGAGTAAGGAGATAAAACCCAGAAAGCAGTCCGGCACAGGTTCTTTTTACGGAAAGTTACGCGGAAAAAATATGATCAATTGGCAGCGGTCATGCTTTGATATAAAAAAACTTGTCAGGGTGTGTTCCAGGCCGTATAGCCCGGCCGAGAGCGATCTAT
>Ga0172375_10009771_pt1 | contig 12572 bp, 12 predicted proteins | sample LakKiv1m_FD_114537 | JGI IMG/M metagenome (GOLD analysis project Ga0172375, IMG submission 114537) | Freshwater microbial communities from Kabuno Bay, South-Kivu, Congo - kab_092012_11.1m | ecosystem: Environmental > Aquatic > Freshwater > Lake | place: Democratic Republic of the Congo... | reverse complement strand
TGCGATGCCGCGGATAACAAGAGCCGCTGACCTTCCCCTCCAGCACATTCAACGCAGCGAACAAGAGGGTCGTCCCGTTGCGTTTGTAATCGTGCGTCATCGTCCCGCAGCCACCTTTCTTCATCGACAGACCGGGTTGCGTCCGGTCCAGCGCCTGTATCTGCGACTTCTCAGCCTCACACAGAACGACGGCCTTGTCCGGTGGGTTCAGGTATACTCCCACCACGTCCGTCAACTTTTCAACAAATCGTTTGTCCTTCGAGAGCTTGAACCCTTCCACGCGGTGCGGTTGCAACCCGTGCGCATCCCAAATACGAGAGATTGTGGCATTGCTGACTCCCTTGGCCTGAGCCATCGCCCGCGTGGACCAGTGAGTCGCATCCGGGGGCTTCGTGTGCAGAGTTGCCTCCACAATCGCCTTGATCTTTTCGGCAGACAGGGCGCGGGAACTCAGGCCGTGGGGCGCATCTTCCGCCAGTTCCTCCGGACCTCGTTCCTCAAACCGCTTGCGCCATTGCACGACCGTCGGACGACTGGTCTTCAGGTATTGAGCAATGGATCTGTTGGGCAAACCATCTGCAGCCAACAGGCAAATACGTGCACGCAGCACAGTTCGCTGGGGACTCGTTTTGGCTCCCGCCCAGGCTTTAAGGGTCGTTCGCTGCTCTTCCGTCATCGACAATTTTTCGGCTGGCTTCCACATGAAGCCACTTATAGCACGAACGTTGATCATTGTAAAGGTATTACTGTAACACTACACTAGCTTACTGACGGTGCTACAATATTTCAACCAGGTATCCGTTAGCCCCAAACCTTCACATAACTGTTTATCTATAATATATTTCTGATAGAGAGAATAACATAAATGATTACGTTTTGAAATCTATTGTTGTGTTACAGTAACGTCTTTACAATGTTGTCATTTCGAGTGAAGAGATAAATACTAACGATTATAAGTAATTATGAATATTTTCCACACGGACATGTATGCAAACTTATTACCGAAACACTACACTAGCATTTTCATCGAGATTGCCGATTTGTGTATTTCAGAAGCTCACACTTCAATGCACCCGCCTGCTCCACACAATAATTTTGTCTCCGGTGAAAATAAAAAGGGGAACTTAACTTTTCAGTGGGAAGATGGTATGTAACAACTTATCTAAACATCGAGGAGGTGTCCCTTGAAGAAACGCATCGTCGTCATCGTCGTGCTGGCGCTCCTCATCGGCACGGGCCTCTTCGTCTACTGCGGCCAGCAGAAGGCGCGGAAGGGAGAGCTTTCCTACTCCGGAACCATCGAGGCCACCCAGTCACATCTGGCGTTCCAGGCGGGCGGCCGCATCCTCAAGGTCCTCGTACGCGAGGGAGAGGCCGTCGCCAAGGATCATCTCCTCGCCGAGCTGGACCCGGCCGAGTTCCGCTCCCGTCTCGAACAGGCGAAGGCCAACCTCGACCGATCCCTCAAAGGCAAGGAACAGGTGGAGACCCTGCTTGCGGTCTACGAAAAGACCCTCCCCGCCGAAGCGGCGCGGGCCGAGGCGGGCGTCCGCGCGCTGGCCTCGCAATTAGACGAATTCAGGGCCGGCACCCGGACGCAGGATCTCGAACGGGCGAAACAGGCGATGCAGAGCGCCGCCGCCGTGTTAGAGGACGCAAAGAAAAATCTGGCCCGCTATGAGAACCTCTTCCGGAAGGGGACCGTCTCCGAGAAGGAGTGGGATTCCTTCCGTCTCCGGTACGACACGGCCCTCCGGGAATACGAGCGGGGCCGGGAGGCCTACGATCTTGCGAAGGAGGGGAGCCGGGCGGAGACGATCCGCACCGCCGAGGCAAGGCTGGCCGAAGGACAGGCCGTTCTGAAACAGGCCCAGAGCAACCTCCTGCGGATCGACGCCGCGCGGAAGGACGTCGATGCGGCCCGCTCCGGCATCGCCGCGGCCCGAGCGGCCTCCGACCAGGTGTCGATCCAGCTCGATTACGCACAGTTGAAGGCGCCCGGCCCGGGGGTCATCACCAGCCGCAATGTAGAGCCGGGAGAGGTAGTCACGCCGGGACGGGAGGTCCTGACCCTCTCCCAGCTCGCGACGGTCGATCTCAAGATCTTTGTGGACGAGACGGAGATCGGCAAGGTGAAACCGGGCCAAAAGGCGGAGGTCCGCGTCGACACCTTCCCCGATAAGACTTTCGCGGGCACGGTCACGTTCATCTCCCCCGAGGGGGAATTTACCCCCAAGATCATCCAAACGAAGAAGGAGCGGGTGAAGCTGGTCTATCTCGTCAAGGTCTCCCTCCCCAACCCCGGTCTGGAACTCAAGTCAGGAATGCCCGCCGATGCCTGGTTACGCTGAGCCGGCCGTTTCCGGCGTGCCGGGGGCCGAAGGAGAAAAGGCAAAAGAGCCGTTCGTCCGGATCGAGGGGGTATCCTGCCGTTTTGGCGCGGCCGAGGCGGTGCGCGACGTTTCGCTTGCGGTTGAACGGGGGGCGATCTTCGGCCTCGTCGGCTCCGACGGGGCAGGAAAATCCACCCTCCTCCGGATGGCGGCAACGATGCTCAAACCCGCCACGGGCAGGATCACGATCGACGGTCTGGACGTCGTCGCCGACCGGGCTGCCGTCAAGGACCGGATCGGCTACATGCCCCAGCATTTCGGCCTCTACCAGGACCTTACGGTCGAGGAGAACATCGACTTTTTCATGAACATCTTCGGGATCCGTGGCACGGAACGGAAGGCGCGGAAGGCCCTCTATCTCGGCTTCTCCAACCTCCTCCCCTTTACGGACAGGCCCGCCGGAAAGCTTTCCGGCGGGATGAAGCAGAAATTGGGCCTCGCCTGCGTCCTCGTCCATGAGCCGAAACTCCTGATCCTCGACGAACCGACGAACGGCGTCGATCCAGTCTCCCGCCAGGAGTTCTGGGAGATCCTCGGCCGGATGCGGGAAAAAGGGATGACCATCCTCGTCTCCACGGCCTACCTCGACGAGGGGGAGCGGTGCGACCGGCTGGGCCTCATGCACCGGGCGGAGCTCCTGGCGACGGCAACCCCCGCGGAGATCCGCTCCCGCTTCCCGAACCTGGAGGAGGCGATCATTGAGAGGATCCGGGAGGCGGATGCGGACCTGGCGCAGGATGCCTTTAAAACGGGACAGGAAGGTCCGCCATCATGACCCTTGCCGGAAACCACAACACGGACGCCATCGTCGTCCGGAAGCTCGAAAAACGTTTCGGGGCGTTCACCGCCGTGGATCGAATCTCCTTTTCGGTCCGTCCCGGCGAGATCTTCGGCTTTCTCGGGTCGAACGGCTCCGGGAAATCGACCACGATCCGGATGCTCTGCGGGATCCTCACCCCCACGTCGGGCGAGGCAAAGGTCGCGGGCTACGACATCGTCACGGAGGCGGAGCAGGTAAAGCACGCAATCGGTTACATGTCCCAGAAGTTCTCCCTCTACGAGGATCTGACCCCCTTCGAGAACCTCCGCTTCTACCTCGGAGTGTACAGCGTGCCGGAGAAGGAATGGGCGGAACGGATCGCCTGGGTCCTCGACATGACCCGCCTGACAGAGGCGCGCGATCGCCTCACCAGGGATATCCCGCCGGGATGGCGCCAGCGTCTCGCCCTCGGCTGCGCCCTGCTCCACCGCCCGCAGATCCTCTTTCTCGACGAACCGACCTCCGGCGTCGATCCGATCACCCGGCGCCATTTCTGGGACTTCATCGGCCGGATCGCCGGGGAGGGGATCACCGCCTTCGTCACGACGCACTATATGGATGAGGCGCGCCATTGCGGGCGGATCGTGATGATCAACGAGGGGAGGATCGTCGCCGCGGGAAGCCCGGACGAGATCATCCGCGGGGCCTGTCCCGGAAAGCCGGACGCGGACCTCAACGACGCCTTCGTGGCGCTGATGGCGAAATAGGGAAAGGAAACGCGCGTGAATCCGAGAAATATTCAGGCAATCGCCCGCAAGGAGATCTACCACCTGCTTCGAGACTTCCGAAGCCTCTATCTGGCCTTCGCGATCCCGCTGCTCCTCATCCTCCTGTTCGGTTACGCGCTCAGCCTCGACGTGGAGCACATCGAGACGGTCGTCGTCGATCAGGAACAGACGGACCTGAGCCGCGACTTCATCCACCGCCTCGGCGCCTCCCCCTACTTCCGGATCACCGCCCGGCTCCCCGACACCCGGACCGTCACGGAGGCGCTCGACTACGGCCGGGCGACGCTGGCGGTGATCATCCCTACCGGCTGGACCGCCGACCTCCGGGCGGACCGGGAGACCGCCGTCCAGATCCTGCTCGACGGGAGCGATCCGAACTTCGCCGGAATCTCCCGCGCCTACATCAGCGGCTTCATCGAGAGCTACAACCGGAAGCTCCTCGCCGATTTCCTCGATCGGCAGGGGATGGAGAAGATCCGACCGCCCGTCGACGGGCGGATCCGGGTCTGGTTCAACGAGGACCTGGAAAGCCGGAACTTCATCATTCCGGGGATCATCGCGATCATCATCATGATCGTCGGGGCGATGCTGACCTCGCTCGTCATCGCCCGGGAGTACGAAAACGGCACGATGGAAACGATCCGGTCGCTCCCCATCCGGGCGGGGGAATTCCTCGTGGGCAAGGCGATTCCCTACTTCCTGATCGCACTGATCGACGTCCTTGTTTCCGTCCTCATGGGGCAGATTCTTTTCGGCGTCGTGATGAAGGCGGGCTTCTATCTGATGATCCTCGCCTCCTCGCTCTACATCCTGGTCGCGCTGACGCTCGGCCTCCTCATCTCGTCGGTGACGAAGTCCCAGATGGTGGCGAACCAGATGGCCGTCCTGATCACCTACCTCCCCTCGCTCTTGCTGTCGAACTTCGTCTTTCCGATCATCAACATGCCGAAGGCCCTCCAGATCATCACCTATGCGGTCCCGGCAACCTACTACATCGATCTCCTCTCCGGGATCTACCTCCGGGACCTGGGGTTCGCCCACCTCTGGCCCGACCTCTTGGTCCTGACGGTGATGTTCGCAATCCTCGCGGCCCTCAACTGCATTATTTTAAAACGGGAGGGTCTCTGAAGATGAGCCGTCTTCGCATCCGGGAAATGGTCCGCAAGGAATTCATCCAGCTCTTCCGCGACAAGCGGAGCCGCCCCATCCTGATCCTGGCGCCGCTCATCCAGTTGCTCGTCTTCGGCTACGTGGTCAACTACGATATCAAAGACATCCGCGTTGCGCTGATCGACCAGGCCCAGACCCGCGAGAGCCGGCTGATGACGGATGCCTTCACCGCGGGCCGGATCTTTCGGATCACCCATCGGCCGGCCGATTCCCACGGGATGGAGGAGCTGTTCCTTGCCGGAAAGGCCGACATCGGAATCAAGATTCCTCCCGATTTCAGCAGCCGGATCCGCCGGGGAGAAACGGCCGCCGTCCAGATCCTCACCGACGGCAGCATGAGCAACATGGCCTCCGTCCGGATCGCCTACACGACAATGGTCCTCGACCGGTTGAATCAGGAGCTGATTCGTGAACTTTACGGTCGCGACCTCAAATACGGAAGGATCGACGCCCGGATCCGGACCTGGTACAACCCGAACCTGGACAGCCAGAACTTCTTCGTCCCGGGCATCGTCGCCTTCCTGATCATGTTGATCTCGCTGCTGCTGACCTCCCTTGCGATCATCAAGGAGCGGGAGAACGGAACGATGGAGCAGCTCATCGTGACGCCGCTGAAACCGATCGAGCTGATCATCGGCAAGACCATCCCCTACACGATCATCGCGATCGGCCAGATGGTCTTCGTCATGCTGTTCGCCCTGTACTGGTTCGACCTCCCGCTGGCGGGGAGCGTCCCCGCCCTCTTCCTCGCGACCTGCCTCTTTCTGCTGAGCACCTTGGGCATCGGGCTGTTCATCTCGACAGTATCGAAAACGCAGCAGCAGGCGATGATGACCACCTTCTTCTTCATCCTCCCCTTCTTCATGCTCTCCGGCTTCGTCTTCCCCATCGCGAACATGCCCGAGGTCGTTCAGGGGTTGACATACCTCAACCCTTTGCGCTATTTTCTCGTAATCATCCGCGGCATTTTTCTCAAGGGGGTGGGGCTGCACGTTCTCTGGCCCCAGTACGCCGCACTGGCCGTCATCGGCGCCGCCGTCTTCACCGGGGCGGTAGGGCGTTTCCGGAAACGTCTGGATTAGAGAAGCGAAAATTATGCTGAACGTGGTAGAGAACGAACCGGCCATCCGCAGGCACCGGCGGCAGTTCATCCGCAGTTTGAAACTTTTGACCGATGAGGTGATCCCCGTCGAGCTGGGCCACCCGGGTGCGAGCATCCGGGCGAAGGTCGCCTGGTCGGAACGCCTGGGGATCTGGTTTTTCTCCCGGAAGATTGCGGGCCGCCGCTACTGGAACGCCTTCGGCGTCGGCCGTCCCGAAAGCGGTTCCCACATCTCGATCACCTGCGAGATCAACTTTCCCCTCTGCGGCATCGACCGGCGGACCGGCGGCGCCTTCGCCGAGGACGGCGCCGGGCGGGTCTTCGTCGTTCATCGGGGGAAATTAGGCGGCGGGAGGAAGGGGGTCGGAAAAGGCCTCTTCGAAAACCGTTACCGGGGGGTCTGGGAGGTGATGGACGACGGCAGCGAGGAAACGTCCATCGCCATCATCGGGGTTCTGAACTCGCCGCGCTTCGCCCGGCAGATCGCCCAGTTTGTCCGGAAGATCGACCGGATCAAGGAGACGGCCGCCGCCCGTTCCGCGCAGGCAGAGCTGCGCTTCGACGAACTGTCTCTGCGCGAAGATCTCATCGGCGCCCGCTGCCGCGAACAGGAACGGGAGACCGGCGCCGAATGCGACCACGGCCTGATCGTCCGCGACCTCGCCGAGGCGCTGAAAGGACACGGCCTCAGGACGGGGAACGACGGCTGCCGCGACCTGCTGGTCATGAACCGGGAAGGCCTCATCCGGGCCGTCTTTCAGGTCCGGACGGAGATGTCCCTGGCCGGCATCTACGCGGGGGCAACGCAGCTCCTCCTGAACCGCCTGAGCCAGCCGGGGGATCCACTGCTCCTCCTCGCCCTCCCCCGCGCCCCGGAAGACGCCCTTCGGGAGAAGCTGAAGCGGTTGAATATCAATCTGCTGATCTACGCCTGGGAGGGCGACCGGGCGGTCTTCCCGGACCTCGCCACCTGCCTCCTCCGGATCGCGACCTGATCCCGCAGCGGATCAGGACAGCCCCCTTATCGCTATCCACCGAAATTTGGGCGTCTTCCTCTTTCGTTGCCCAAAATCCCCGGAAGAGCTCTCCTTGGTCGAAACGGGACAGGACCTTTTGTGACTTTTAATCCTGTATGTCGGCCCATCTTAGACCATCGAGGCTGATTTTCATTCCGGAGCGGAAAATGAGCCGATACGTGTTTCGGCAATCATTTTTTTCCGACGGCTTTGAAAAAGGTGTAACAGAATACGCCATCCGGCTCTGCCGTTCGGTAGAGGTCCCTGATCCCCCGATCAAAAACCCGCTCTTCAATCATTCCCGTCCCGATTGCGGATTCACGGACGCCCTCGATCATTGCGGTAAATGTCTTTTTGGTAAAGCCTTCGACCAGTTCAGGCCTGCTGTCATCGGCGTAAACCATCCGCGGAGAGACGCGAATCGAGCTGCAGCCCGCCTTTCGCAACAGCGGATAGAGCTCCCTGCCGATCATGGCGTTGCCGCCGGCCTTCCGTTGCAGTTCAACCTGACACTGAATCGCCTTGTGCGCCGCTTCACTGTCCGGATGGAAATAGGCCGAACCATGGTCCCCTTCGATCACCGTGATGGTGCCTCCGGCCCTGATCAGCCCCTTGAGGAGAACCAACGCTTCGACCGGGCGGGCAAGATGTTCCAGCACAAAACAGACGAACACATGGTCGAAAGAGTCCGGGCCGAAAGAAAGATGGAAGATATCCGCCTGCTGAAGCCGGACATTGGTCAGGCCTGCCGCCGCCACCTTTTTCGCGGCTTCTGCCACGGAGGCCTCCGAGATGTCGATGGAAGTGATCAAGGCATCGGGGCTGTTCCGGGCGAGGGTGACTGTTTGGGCGCCGATGCCGCAGCCCGCTTCCAAAACGACGCTTCCCGCCGGATAGGATGTATCGGAATGAAGCAGTTCGACCAGGGTGGAGGCCTGGTCTTGCAGACGCATGTTTTCCCTGGGATCGTATCCGTGCACGTATGCGTTGTTCATCATGGCCCTTCCTTGCCGAAAATGAGTCTCATCGGAAGGCTGCCTCATGGCTGCTTCGCCTCATGTCAATTAATATCAATGGTGGAGCAACGATTTCATCGAAAACTTCTACCTATTCGGGAAATAATAGGGGTACGATCCCATAATTGTGGCGCCGCCCGTCGTGTTGCAGGTCGTCACCTTCTGCCAGATAATGGCCCCCATATAATCGAAACCGATGGATTCACAGAACTTGATGATTTCGGTTCTTATGGGAATGATTTTGTAGCGACCGTAATAGACGGACCTGGCGAACTGATCGCCGATATTGACGCACAGGCGGCAACCACCATGCAGGACACGGTGGCATTCTTTCCATACGAGGTTCAGATTGTTGATGTATTCTTCATAGGTGTCATGAAAACCAATCTGTTGGACACTGTCGTAATCCTTGAGCTGCCAGTAGGGCGGCGACGTAATAATCAGATGGACGGATTGATCTGGCACTTCCGGCATGGAACGCGAATCCGCTATAAAAATCTTGTGCTTATTCATGCTGTCTTTATACTCTATTTGATTTGTCTATTCAATATCAAACGCCACTGCGGATAATCGGCTGACGTACACGCGAGCTTGCTCGCGGGGACGGCTGTCCGCTGCAACCGCTTGATGGACTGGCATGTAGCACCAGGACAAAAGCGGATGACAATCAGCCGCGCTGATGACTCGGACGCTTCGCGCCGAGCCATCGCCAAAATAAGCCGCAAGTATAACGAGTAGATCGGATTGACTTGTGCAGCCTGTTCGTCATCATCTCCCGTCTCGTCTCAATGCTTGATCTCACTGCATCCCCGACCGGAAAATTCTATTCGAGGTCCAATGGCGCTATCGGGCCGCCGTCCTTCCTCACACCGAGTCTGATGGGCCGGGGAGGTCCTCTCTTAGGAATGGTCGTTTCAACCCACAATTGCTCGCCCGGTGGGCGACGGGACGGATCAGGAACGTGTTCCGGGATAAAGAACGCCACGGGTTTATCCAGAACAGCAACCTTTTCATCGGCAACTTTGATATAACGCACATGCAGCCCGGACGGGGTATAAGGGACATCTTTCTGTTTCGCGTCAGCCAGCAAACGTCCGTTTTCGACGCGCAGCACGACCGACTGGGACGGCTGCCATTCCGCTCCCGGCTTGGTTTCCTGAATTCCACGCGGCTCCACGATAACCTGCAGGCTGACGTACCGGCCGCGAATGGGAAGACTGGGATCATAAGGGGCTGCGTTCACCCACACCCGAGGCAGCGTTGAGCGATCATAGAGCAGCTTTGTACCCAGCGACGCCACCAGGCATACCTGGATGACGGCAATCACCAGACCTTTGACGAGAGGTTTCATACCGCCTCCTTTCCCATTTGGGCCAAAAGACGGCGGCGCGTTTTTTCAAGCAGCCAACCGCCCAGCAGAAACAGGAGACCGAGCCCAATCAGGCTTGCCGAGCGCCCCAGCTTGTCCATCACGGTTGAAAAGTAGAAAAACAGGACGGTCAGGGCAAATCCCGCGATGCCCAGGTTGACCCGCTCCTTGCGGCCTTCCCTCATGCCCCAGGCGATCAGGCCAATCGAACCCAAGGCGCATACCGTATACAGCGCCAAGTCATTTGCTGATGTGAGCGACACGGCATGGTCCGCCCGGAATCGCACGCTCGTTACGCTCAACGCTGCAACCCAGAACGCAGCGATCACATTCAGCCAGACGCGCTTCCCTCGCAGCCGCCACGCCAGCGCGAGCGGGAGCAAACATGCAGCAGCCCACCCGAAGAGATGATAGCTCCGAGGCAACGGAAGCCCACGCCAATGGCCGAATGTCCCGGATTCAATGACAACCGCCACAGCCGGGATCAGCGCCAGCCCGCCAATCCATGACAGGACCTTGCGCATCGGCTTCGTCTTCTCCGGTTGCAGCGCAGTCATGTAGGTGATGGCCAACATCAATAAGCCTGCGGCAAGAATAGTGTCGCTGCCGGTCCAGCCTTTTGTGGCTTCCAACCACTCACCGCCAAGCCATGCCGGTGTAAGTATCGCCGCGAGCGCCGCCTGCGGCCAGTCGCGTAAAAACGCCCATGCCGCCCAAGTGCCCAACGCCCAGAGCATTACTCCTCCAGGCCAATGCTCCTGCAGGTGAAAGACCTGCCCCGTCAGGAAAATCCCCGCCCCCAGGCAAATCGTACCGACCGCATGCAGGGTGGTTGAGAGGACGCCGAAGCGCGCGGCTGCCATTGCCCCGGCGACGTGCATGACTGCCACAAGCGCCAAGACGAGGGCGAAGCGCCATGCGGGAGAAAGACTGTCCCAGTGTGCGGCTACGAAGAGCAAGATGCCCGCGGCGAGCAGCAATCCACCAAAGGCAATGGCAATCAGGATCGGCCATTTGAGCCCTCGCGCCTTTTCCTGATCTGTCTCATAGGCACGCACCCGATCGGCGGTAGATGTCTCAATCAGTCCCGCTTTTGTCCATCGCTCAAGGTATCGTTCCCAGTTGGCAGCCATATCTTATTCCTTACGGTTTCCGGGAAATTCCAAAGTTCTCCGTCATATTCGACATCAGTTTTTCCTCGACCTGTATAACTTCCGGCTCGCCACCATCCGACGCACTTATGTTTTTTGTGATCGGGTTGAGCGTTTTGTTATGCGCTTCCTTTTTGTTTGTTGGTTTTTGAAAAAAATTAAAAAATCATTGGGTGAAATGACTTTAGCGCCTTGGCATCGTTCAGCCGGGAAATGCTTTTGATTTCCTGTAACAAGACATGCCGCTTGACTCGCAAGCGTGACCTCAAGGAACGGTTCATCACCCGGATCAGGAAGCGAATAAGACAAAGGGGAAGGCGCAACAGCCCGGCCACGATACACAATATAGTCCAAAAACGCGGCGACCTTTTCTCCTTCAAATCCAAACCTCGGGCGCCGCAGAACCTCGTTGTATTCCGACAGAATCCGTGCATCAAAGGAAAGCGTCAGTTCACCGGCTGAGACCATGCGTACGATTTCGCCACAAGCCCCGAACGGCGATAAAAGACCCGCAATAAGAACATTGGTGTCAATGACAATGTCCATCATGCGCTCTTTTTACGAACAGATTCAATTTCGGCATTGATTTCAGCCAATAAAATCTTGTCCGTTCCTTTCTCTACCGATCGCCGCTGCAGAGAAACAACGGCCTCAACGGCACGCGATCTTCGAAATGCCGATAGCGATTCCTCAAGATTTTCCTCGGTTATTGCCGCAAGAATGGCTATTGGCCGGCCATTGTTGGTCACAACCATCTCTCTTTCGTCAGGCAGCTCTTTCCAGATTTGTGCAGATTTGCCTCTTAAATCTCGAACGCTTAAAAATTTCATGGTCCCATCCTCCATCTGTGTTCCATATCATGCACACAAACGTCACCCATTGTCAATTCCTTTTTCGGGATAACGATGGAGTTCAGCGACCGCCTCATGTGGTCTACTGGATCGATTTGTAAGCCAACATTTAAAAGAGGGGCCTCCTTTTAATCTTTTCTCTTGCTTCAGCAATCAGTGCTTTCCCATAATCCCCACACGCAATCGGAAGGGTTATCTCTTTCTGAGAGTAAGCAGAATAATCCATCTTCGGATCAAAACATTGAGGTTGCCCACCTAACCAGAACAATTATGGATCGTACGAGTTAGAATAATTAATACAGTCTTGTCCAGGTTTGCAAAGACCGAAGTGAAGATGTTGATGGTCTATCCTGCCATAATTGTTGGATGCTCCAGAGAGACCAATCAATTGGCCCCTTTCCAACATTTGGCCATTCATGACAAAAACTTTACTAAGGTGGCCATAAAGTGATCTGAAATCCCCGCTATGCCAGACATTCACAAAAATACCATTTTCGGGGCCTTGTATCTCTCTAATGTAAACTACATTCCCATCCGAGACAGCAATTATGGGGGTGCCTGTGCTTATATCGAAATCAATTCCGGGGTGGATGCCCTCACCATAAGGAGCAGAGCCGCCATAGGGTTTGCCAACGGAAAAAGGCCCAAGCGTTGGCGTTGCACAGGAAGACAAAAAAATGGCTAAGATCATGTAAGATACATATTTTTTCATTTTTCGTTCCTCCTCTTAAAATGCTTAAAGGTTAAAACGGCTAACGGCGCTGCAGATCAGCGGTTGACATACATGCGATCTTGTTCGCGGGGGTCTTCACCCGTATGGCTTTCCATCGTTTATCGAGAAGCTTCGGTTTTGGGCGAGCCGGCGGAACGGCGGGAGGGACACGGCCGGTCTGCCCGGACGAAGGAGTTGTCCGATTTGTGGATTCTGTTTTGAGTGGTGCTTTCGACCCCGCCAT
>Ga0172375_10009770_pt1 | contig 12572 bp, 12 predicted proteins | sample LakKiv1m_FD_114537 | JGI IMG/M metagenome (GOLD analysis project Ga0172375, IMG submission 114537) | Freshwater microbial communities from Kabuno Bay, South-Kivu, Congo - kab_092012_11.1m | ecosystem: Environmental > Aquatic > Freshwater > Lake | place: Democratic Republic of the Congo... | reverse complement strand
GTGGATGGACGAAGTAGGGGTTGGAGTTGCGAGTAGGACTTAGAAGATTATCACTTAGAAATAACTGGACTTAGAAGATTATCACTTAGAAATAACTGGAGTGAGGGGGGATGGAATTTCAATCCTATAATAGTCTTATTTCAACAGTTACTTCAGCTTCTGTTACTATTGATAACATAAATTTCAATCCTATAATAGTCTTATTTCAACCATTGAACTGATTCGTTATTCCTCCAATCTTCTATATTTCAATTCTATAATAGTCTTATTTCAACGCTAGAGAACAATAATTTTAGAGGGATAAAATGAGATTTCAATCCTATAATAGTCTTATTTCAACTAAATCAAATCCTCTTAATTCTATATTCCTATCGATATTTCAATCCTATAATAGTCTTATTTCAACTGAAGTTAAAACCCTTAGAGGAATTAAGGCAAGATGATTTCAATCCTATAATAGTCTTATTTCAACAACGAAAATGAACAGTATATAGTAATAACATTAACCCTATTTCAATCCTATAATAGTCTTATTTCAACTGGCTTCAATAATGCCCTGATTATCAAATCAAATAGATTTCAATCCTATAATAGTCTTATTTCAACTTTTACCCTTTTGTTATAAAATTTATTAAAACCCTGCCATTTCAATCCTATAATAGTCTTATTTCAACACCAGTCTTCGCTATCTAAATATTCTTCGGCTCCTCTATTTCAATCCTATAATAGTCTTATTTCAACAATGTGCATTATTTGTTGCATATAGCAAATTTCCAATTTCAATCCTATAATAGTCTTATTTCAACTACGAATTAACCAATATTTATTATTTTGTGAAAGGTATTTCAATCCTATAATAGTCTTATTTCAACGAATGTGCCAATCCTGCTACTAAAGAGTTTAAATCATTATTTCAATCCTATAATAGTCTTATTTCAACAAAAGAAATTAAAAACAATTTTGAACTAAAATTGTTATTTCAATCCTATAATAGTCTTATTTCAACTTCGTTCCGCATACTCCCCATTGGTAAATTTTAGCAATTTCAATCCTATAATAGTCTTATTTCAACTGTCGCATTAAATCACGAAATTGGAATGAGTTTTGAATTTCAATCCTATAATAGTCTTATTTCAACGGAAATAAAGAAGTGTGAGCGTTGCGGGAGAGAGCAATTTCAATCCTATAATAGTCTTATTTCAACAGAAGATTGTGCATATCAGATTTTTGAAATTTTGAAATTTCAATCCTATAATAGTCTTATTTCAACAATCCGCTATTCATATATCTAACTCTATCAGGTCTAGATTTCAATCCTATAATAGTCTTATTTCAACAGAAACAGGGATGAGCCTAACCAACTTCATAAAACATTTCAATCCTATAATAGTCTTATTTCAACTCTCGCAAAGCCCTAGAGAGATGTTCCAGAATAAGATTTCAATCCTATAATAGTCTTATTTCAACGCAGGAAAAACAGATACTGTTTGTTATGGTAATTAATTTCAATCCTATAATAGTCTTATTTCAACCCCCCTGCGAAGCTTCTTTATTTTCGGGTTTCTGCGATTTCAATCCTATAATAGTCTTATTTCAACGAAAAAAGGCTGACATTCTCGGGTGTTCTGAAAATGATTTCAATCCTATAATAGTCTTATTTCAACTATGTGAAATTCTCGACAAGATGGTTAACGACCAGGATTTCAATCCTATAATAGTCTTATTTCAACAGGTTATTTTTGAGATGCATTATCGTCTTAGAACTTTTTAAATCTTGCCAAAATATATCGCGAACCTCAAATAGCGTAAGAATAAGGCGTGATTCGCGACTTTTACAATACGCGATCATCAGCATGGCCTTTTTTAACTCCCAGATCTTCCCTAGTTAATGCATGTTTATTAGGAAGAATATATATGGTTATACTGTCTTTTTCTGGCTCTATAATATCTAGCAAACTGTTTTTTATTCGTAGATACATACTATCGCTTATTTCCCCTTCAAAAAGAGAGTTTTGTATCCAGGTTAATTGAGTGCGAAGATAAGCCTTTACTTTATTGACTCGTTCTACGGAAATATCATACGCAATTATTACGTGCACATTACCACCATATCACAAATGGGTTGTAATTTTTTATTCCCATCAGGTGTTTAACTAGTTTGTATGCCTCTAATCGTATTATTCGTTGATACGAAACGTTCCTGCGAAGCCCTCTATGTTTTATTGTCGTCTGCAACTTTTCTTCATAATACTTTAGAAATGTTCTTTTTCCGTTTTCAGTGAAGATTACCCCTTCAAGATCTTTGTTGAAATCCATAGTTTGTATTATTCTCTTATTTATAAGGTAAAAAATCAGTCGATCCACAATTAATGGCTTAAATAACTCAGCGATATCCAGACATAATGAAAAGCGCCTTTCACCAGGTTCATGAAGGTAGGAAATTGTTGGATTAAGTTGAGTATTATATACCTCAGATAAAACTGTACTATATAATAGCGAGTTCCCAAAACTTATCATGGCATTAATTTCATTTTCAGGCGGTTGGCGAGTTCTTTTTTCATATTTTAAATCTCCTTTGAGAATTTCGTCAAAACAGCTATAATACTCTATTCTTGAACGGGCTTCTACATTCATTAAGCTAGTAGTATCTTTGCTACCGTCAACTTCTTGGGAAATAGCCGAAAGTGTTTCATACTTTCCTTCTATTTTGTATTCTGCTATCGTCCTTTTCATGTTTCCTATGGATCCGGTCACAAATTTTTTTGCTATTTCTAATCTTTTTTCATTGTTTGTATAATGTTCTACCTGTTTTACCAGAAGTTCTCCAGATAAAAGTGTTTCTCTAGGATAGTAGCTACCATCGTAAAACCCGTAATAGTTGAAAAAATGAATTGTTATTCCTTTTTTTGAGAAAAGATGGAGTGCTTGAGAAGTGACACTAACTGATCCGTGACAACTTATCTGATGGATATTTTCTATTGGTATTGGACGTTTTCCTTTTGCGCTTATGAAATATATGGTGTTTTCATCCCTTTCAAGTTTCCCATCGCTTACTATATGGAAATTTGTTTTCATAGATTCACCTTATTCTGACCAGCATAATTCATAGTATGAACACTTTGAACAGAACTTTTTTCTTTCAATCTGTGGGATACTCTTGCCAGATATAACTCTGGATGCCTCTTCAACTGCATTTTTTACCGCGACTTCTTCAGCTTCACCGAGCTTAAGATGTTTACGCTGTCTTATTAAAGGATAGTCAATGACTGCTTCAGCAGAAATTCCCTTATTCTTGAGAACGTATAGATAGTAAAGAGCCTGCATTTCATGAGCCGTTTCCATTTTCTGAGATTTTTTTATTTCATGAAGTTCTATGGTTTCTCCTTTTTTTATAAAGTCTATAGATATGCCATCAATTCTGATCTCTTTTTTCTCTCTTTGATATGCGTTCTCATGGATGAATCTGCCTGTTTCTACTAGTTCGGAATTATGTTCCATGTGCAGATGGCGGGAAAATAACCAGAGCTTGGTCTGGCAGATGAATAAGTAGTTGATGTGGGTACCGGTAATGGATTTTGATTTTTGTTTATATTCTACAGTTTTAGTTTGAGGTGGCATATTAACCTCTAATATACTCACTAGAATATGTTATCAGAATTCACAAAGCCCTTTTTAATTTCGTAGAATCCATCTAAATCAGATACTGGTTTTATTGGTTTACCAAATTCAGGCTTTTCACGTTTATTTGCAACGAATTTTGAAAGTATGGAAGAAAATGCCGCCAGTTTAAATCGTCCTTCTCTTCCGGGAATTTCTTTTATCTTTTCATATATTTCCCAAACTTTACTTCCATTTACAAAACCGTTTTGTATTGCTTTGGTTATTATTTTCTGCTCTGAAGAAGAAAAAGCCGAAACGGGGATGTTAGTAATAATAAAGTAGCTTTGTCTGAAATCATCTTTTATTAGCTGAAAATCTTTTAATGCATGTAAACACAGATTCTTTGCATGTTTTGTCTCAGTACGTCCTGAAATGTCTTGGCTAGGAGCTGCTTTATTTTTTGATTTTGTGATATCGATTATACACTTATAATAGGAAGTGTAATCCCTAGAAGATAATATTCGATCCAAAGAGTTGTTTAATTCTTTCATCGCAGTCCATCTTCTTCCTTTTCCATATATTTTTTCTGCGTCACAATAGTTTCCTTTTTGTAGCTTTATAACATATAAGTTTGATGTTTTGCATTTACCTTCACGATTTACTCTTCCTGCAACTTGTTCTATTGAATCGAGAATTGCAAAATCTCTAATACCCATGTCGAAATCAGCATCTACTCCTGCTTCTATACATTGCGTCGAAACTAAGATTAGATCTTTTTCGTTATCTTTTGCCGTTTTTATTATATCTTTTTTTATGTGTGGGAGAAGCTCCGAATTTAAAAGTAGTTTATCAAAGTGACGTTCCCCCGAGACAGTATTAAAATTAGAAGGTAGTGCTTCAAATACTTCTTTTGATCGTTTTATTGTATTAACAACTATTAATAACTTTGTTGGTTTTTCAGTCTTTTGAATTTGAGATACAACAAACTGACTTAGTTCTTCAACCGTGTTTAGCTCGGATATAAAATTTATTTTGGTTCTAGAACCGAAACAGGGATGTTTTTGATAAACTTCGTATTCTGGCAATAGTTCTACAAATTCGCATTTTTCTTCGGTGAAGCCGATGCGATCTATGCGGGGTAGTGTTGCAGACATAAGAATAATATAACAATTATTTGCGTTAGCGAAAGAGTCTAATAAGAATTCCAAATACGTCCATTTGGTATCGTCTATACTCTGCACTTCATCAATTATGATAACACTGTTTGATATATTACATACTTTGTAATTAGAACTTTTTCTTGAACTTCCAAGAGCTTCAATAAAGTTGACGCTGCTTATGATCGAGATTTTACCATTAAGAAAAAGTCTTTTATCGTGCTCTTTGCTATAATCTCCTTCTTCAGTTGTTGGTGTTTTCCACTCTGCAAGAGAATACACCTCAAGAATGTCATTATCTGTCGTACCAATGGACTTTTTTATTACGTCCGCATTTTGTTCTATCAGATTTACAAACGGGAAAACAAAAACTGCATGTTTTAAGCTGCCGTCATATTCGAGAGTTTGGAGAGCGAGATTAATGGCGCAATTTGTTTTTCCAGAGCCAGTTGGAGCCTCTAAATAAAATACTCTTTTCTTTTGTTCAAGACCATTCTTAAGATTTTTTGAGGTTTCAAGAAGGATTTTGCACCGTAATTCATTTAGATTATTTATCTCTTCTGGGCGACTATTTTCTATTTTTGATCGATTATCTTCAAATTTTTTCATATTCTGGGTTTTTAAAAAGTTTGCACGCCATCTTTTTAAGTCATCTTGCATTATTGATTCTGTTTTGTCGCACGTTCCAGAGCTTTGTTCAGATGTAGCGGTAGAATCGGCTAAAATAAGAGCAGAGTAAACTGTTTTGTAAAGCGCAAAAAGACTTACAGGTAATGCAGGTTGACTTTTGGCGCGTTCCTGCCAGTAATTGCATAGTTTATTTACGTATTTAGCACTTAAATCCCAACCCGCAATCTTGGCAATTTTAACGGCATTTTCAACCGTGGTTTTTTCAGGCCATCTTGTATCGACAGTTCCCCAAGCGTAGGTATGGTGTCCAGCAATTGCAGTTGTAAGAACAAGCGCACTAAAAAAATCATTATCATTTCTTATTAAGTTGAATCTGTCCCAAAATGCTAATTGGAAAAGTATCCATCCAATCTCTGAATGAGTTGAGTTTTCATCCTGCCAAGTAGAGGTTATTTCGTTACGAAGTTTTTTCTTTTGGAATGTTGGATTAAGTTTTCCTAGGTCATGCAGACATATAATATCTAAAATAATGCTTTTAATAAGTTCATATTCTCCATTGAAAACTTTTATTATTTGGGAGTCTATAATGTTTTCTAATCCCTCATCGCAAAGCATCAAAAAACGTTTTCTTGTGCGTTCCAAATGCTCTGTTAATAATTCATTTTCATGTGCTTTATATTTATGGAGGTAAACTGCCGGTATATCTGAAACTTTTATATTTTCGAACTTTTTCATAAAACCAAGCCATCAAAAAGCAAAAACAGTTTTTGATTTTTCTCCTTTTAATAGATAAAGTTTACCTATAGCGTTATCCACCTCTTGATTATGGAGTTCACCATCTCTATAGCAGAAATGTCGTATACAATGTCTGCCGTGTTCGTCAAGAGCATAAGAATATTCATCCATAATAAGAAAGGTAAGTGGCGTGGCATCTGAACCTCTTGGATTTGGTTTATAGTTGTGAGATGGAGCATATATACTTTCACATTGAACTAGTTCATTAGAGTTGTCAGATACAGTATATGCTCCCTTAAACTCTAAGTTAGATATAAACTCATTCTTGCCAAGGTATGGTCTAAATGATGTTATCCCCGAATGTAGTTTTTTTTCAAGCTCCTGAAAATACTGGTCTTTTTCATCAGATATTACGGTAATTAAATACGCGGGTTTTATTAGAATTTGTTCAGTGTAAATTCCATTACCATCGAAGTTACCATACCCGTGAAAATTATTGAATGTTACGAAAGTCTTAGAAAAAGGTTTTTTGGCAAGTTCAAATCCAGTTTTTTTGAAGTATAGTGGAGTCACAGCTATATTAAATTTATTTAATTTTGTAAGGAACTCGGGGGATTTCCCATTTTTATATCCATCTAAGCCAAGGATAGCGCCACATATTCCTAGAACTGCACTCTTTGGAATAAAATTAAAGGTAAGTGCAGGGTCTTGTCTATCAGGTTTTCTGAACATGCCGAATTCAGCGCTTATAATAAATTCCAATGCTTTCATTGTGGTCGTCCTCTTAAAGCGGTTTCATAGTATAAATATTGAATGTTTTCGCTCCATCCGGTTTACCACTAATTTCTACGCACGCAGGTTCATAATAAATCTCGATATGCTTTATTTCGTATCTTTTAATGAGGTCTGAAATGCGGCTAAGATTCACAATATTTTTACCATCTTTAATATTGACATCCACAAAATCTTTCAATAATGGAAGAACATTGTGCTGGTCGCTTTCTAGATATAACATGAATTCAGACTCTGAACCTATTTTTGCGCTACTATTTACGTATGAAACGCCCTTGCAAATTGCTTCCTTGAACCACTCAACATCTCTATTTGTAAGTTTTGGTTCACGCAATGTTTTTGGGTTTATTACATAATCAAATGCTAAGTGTGCTTCCAGCGCTTTACTTTCGTTACCAAGGGTTCGAGCTTTTGCTTCCTTTTTCTTTTCTGTCGAATCACGGAAAGGAGATAGTATTTGACTTGAGTATTTTTGATTTTCAACAGTTTTGTTAATTCCATAAGATATTTGAATTGGTCCAGTTATTGAAAGGTTACAGTCTGATTCAGCGAAGGTGGCACCAAAAATACGTACGTCCCAACAAGATAGTAATTTAGTTTCGGCTTTATTATTGTCTTTCTTTGGAGGCTCCTCTTCGAATAGATATTTATAATTTTCACCTAAATCCATCGGCTTTAATTCTTTGTCGCTATTATTTCTTCTCCAGAAAAAAATCTGTTTTTCACCCTTTATATCGTGCACATATTTTCTGATGCAATACTTGAGTGATTTATCTGTTGCATAAAAAGTTCCTTCTGAATCTGGAAGCTGTCTAGGTTCATGAGAAAAATCTGCGTTGAACAGACTATTCTTCGATTTCAGTATAAATAATCCATACCCAAATTTATCGTAGTTTTCAGTCATTTTTTCACCTCAACATTAAAATATCCAATATAAAAATATGTTTTAAGCAGGTCAAATCTATCAATAGAATATTTCGCATCTAGACAATTGCTTATAATTTTCTGTTCATCTGATTCTAGTTCGTTAAATTTATGATGGAATCTATCCAGAAGTCTGGAAAGAACAGATTTTACTCCATCTATTTTAGGCTTATCAAGGGCCAGAGTAAGCAGATTATGCTTATTTTCTGCCTCTGACAAATTAGTCACTATTCTAAATGCTTTCCCTAGCATTTTTGCATTTTCTTGATCTTGTTGTGATATATCTACCATATCTTTCCACCTCAAACATGCTTTATCAAGTAATCTAATTGCGGATTCAAGCGTTTTCTTACAATCCTTTTCTGGTTTGGAAATGTTTCGTATTAATTCTTTTATTCTTAAGTCTGTTATCTGATTTATGTCTTCTATCGCAAGTGTTTGGTTTTCACCGCGATAAACATAATTGAATATTTTGTCGCGCATAGCGTAAATCGCACTTCTTATGCTTCCATACCTACTTTTTGGAGGATCATCAAAATAAGGATAGTATTTTTCTAAGCCAAGGATATGCCAAATGTCATGTTCTGCATAAAATCTACTATAACCATTCTGGAAAAATGGAGAATATCCAGTTATATAGTCACATAGCCATATTCTGTCCCCAGACAATGCAACAAGCTGAAAGTCAAATATATCTCGTTTTGTTTTTTCACGTAGCTCTGTAATTATTTCGCGAAAATTCTTTGCTTTGCCCTCATCACTAATAAAATACATCCCATTTGGGATATGATCTTTTGAAAAAAGAGGAAATATCCTAAAACCTGCACTAAATAGTGTTTCTTTAGACACATCATATCGGGTAGTGCATTTTAAACACAATCTAAAGCCAATTGATTCAGGTCTATCATATCTATGGTAAAATGGTTTTTTATCTTGGTACGTATCATCCGAGTGAGTACCTAATATGCCTAGTTCTCCGCAAATGGGGCAATTCATTTCTATTTTTGAATTATTATCTGCATTTTCCCATTCGTTCTTACGATCTTCCTCAAACGCGGAATATAGTTTTTTACGTTCATAGGTGCCAATCTTTTTCGGCAATACTACAAATATGATACTTTCTTTAAGTTTTTCTTCATCTATTTCTTGTTTTTTCCAGAAATCAATGTATACCTGCTTTATATCTTCGGTTAATTTATTTTGTAATTCAGGAAATGTTTTCCAACCTTCTTTAGGAGGTTTCATTTCGATTGTTTTCTTTTCAAACTCTGCATAATTTTTTTTACTCATGATAACTACGTACGGTACTGAGTTCATAAGACCGGAAGTACTGCCAAGTTTTTTGTTACTACTTTTCCTTATTTTGTTTTGTTTTTTAATCCAATTACGAATTTCATTTGCATTTATCGGTATTTCCAGGTCGGGTATATTGCCAAAAAATTCAATTAATTTTTGGTCATTTTTATCATCAAACAATTCAAAACCAGTAAACTTTATGGAATCAGATTCTTCACTAGTATTTATAATGATAACTGGATTTTTTGTCTCACGGGCAGTTATACGTGATGATTCATTAGAGTCTATTTGTTCTGCAAATAAAATTAAATCTTTTATCATCTGATAACCTCGGTCATCCCAAAACCCATGGAGTTTTTCTCCCCGAAACCGCAGTCGTATGCGAAATTTAGCAGTTCTGTACTTCCTTGTGCCTCGAATATCATAAGATTCCCTATGTGAAAATCATCTTTTATTCTGATTCTTCTAGTCTTAAGGGGCTTTACCAGTTTTATGCTGAAAGACTTATCCTTAGGTAAACACCCATAAAACTTTTCATATTTCCGTAATATATTATTGCATACGTTTTCATAAAACTTTGTGTCTGCAGGAGTCAGATCCTTGATTCTTCTGATTCCTCCAGTTTCTTCCATTGTTGACGAAACTATCGAAGAAATTGTTCGGAATTTGGCCCTTCCGGATGAAAAATCCGTAGACGGTTCAACATTTGCAGTTTCAAGTATGAAGTTTGCAGAACCAATTCTGACTTCGGGTTTGCATAAAATTCCGCTTATGAATGCTTTCATGAATCTTTCATTTGGAGAAGATAAAAACAGATGTACGTTTTCTGAAAAAACTTTAAGTCCTTCTTTTTCAGCTTTTCCTTTGGGTATAAATATCTCAGAGAAAGTAAAAAATTTGAATGAACGCGAATCGTGAATCTCTCGTGCATACTCTGGATCCGCGAATTCAATTTTATTCAATATCATTGCGTGGATGAGCTGGTTGTAGTTAAACTGAACGATCGTATCTGCGGCAGCTTTTAGTGATAGTTTTATTCTCATGATATCAATCTTTCTTATTAAATTTCCTCAACCTTCGTTTTATATACTCTCCAAGTGCTTTATCACAGCAATAAACATAACAACCTTTCTGTCCCCGAGTCATCAATGTTCTGTATGTGTTTCTTATTAATATGTCTGCGGTTTCTTCTGCTTTTTTAGGGTTCGTTCTGGCCAGGTTTTTTATTCCTTTCAGGGAAGCGTCGGTTTTTGCCCTTTTTGTATAATCTGTAATGACCTTCCCATTTTCAAATCTAATATCTGAACCAAAAATAACCCCAATATAATCAAATTCAAGACCTTGGGACGTATGAATGCATCCTGCTTCGTTAACTGAATCCGAATCTATAGCCCAGGTTTGGGTATTCGCCAGGTTCCAGCTTATATGAAAATCATATTCAGGCATATTTATGTCAAAAACATCAGAACGATTCTTTCCGGAAGCTATCCAATCCCAGCAATATCCAGCTACTATGCGGGATTTATTGTTTGTCCTGTTCTTATCTAAAATTGCCTTTCGAAGTTCGTTTGGATTGTCAAAAACCCTGAAATCATATCTCATATCAAAGCCGTCAAAGTTTGCGGTTTTCCTTATTTCCAATATATCATCAAGCCAGGCAAGATATCCGTCAGAACCGTTGCATCTGAACTGTGAACTTAATTTATCGCAATCAATTTTTGCACCTAGCGCCTTGGCCATTTTTTTTATTTCATCTATCGTACCTATGTCCCGCATGTCCACTTTTTGATTTTCATCAATGAAAAAAACTGAGGTTTTGGCAGCGTTTATTATTTCCTTAATCTGATTTTCTCCTTTGTTTCTGAACATTCCTGATTTTTCATTGAGCCTGTGACTCTCATCTACTATGAGTGCGTCAAATTCGTTTTTATTAGAATCCACATAACTTCCGGAACCCTTGAAAAGGTTATCAATCCTTGTTTTTTTGAAATCTCCGCTTAGTTTATACGAGTAAACATTTCTCGGAGTAGAATTCTTTGTTACGTATTGACAGACCAGTTCTTCCTTGGTTAACTGGACAAGCAGGTTTATGGCAACAACAGTCTTGCCAGTTCCAGGTCCGCCTTCAACTATGAAAACCCGTTTATTTGAATCTTTCTGTGATTCCCTTGCAAGACACAATGCTTTTTCATAGACTACTTTTTGATTATCGATTAAAATGAATTCCGGATTTCCATTAAGCATGCTGGAAAGCGAATCCTGAAGGGATTTTGACGGTTTTATCTTTCCTCTTTCCACCAGGTACAGTGTTTCCTTGTCGTCTCCGTGTTTTATATATTTTTTAATGAAATCCCTTAGTTTATAGACGTCTCCTTTCATGAACAAAGGCGCTTGGGAAGTGTAATGCAAGTAATTCTCGGAAAGTAGCGGCTCAGGCTCCTTTTTTTCATAATTGTGCAGATAGGCGCAAGGATACATCCCTATCTGATTCGTCTGCACGGATTCGTTATAATCTTCTATCATGGATGAATAGCTCCATGCCTGGTAAGACGGATGATTAGTTTGTACGTTGTGTCCTTGCATCATAGTTTTGACTTGGGCGTCCTGTCCGTCCACTTTTTCAGCTTCCTGCCATTGTTTCAGTTCGATTATTACAAGGCTGTTTTTTGCATTTTCTCCTACCCCTGAAAGTAGAAAATCTATTTTGCAGGAAGTGTATGGAATCTTGAATTCTATCGCTACCCCTGAATTGGCAGGAATTTCACTATCAGTCAAAACTTTATACATGAATTGCATGGAATTGTTCCATGATCTTCTCATTGATTCGTGAGGCCTGCCGATGTGCGCGAGATAATTGTCTTCTATCTTTTTTGCTACGGTATCCGTTTCTACGTCATTAAGAAAATCATGTTTTGTGGAGTCGTATATTATCATCTAAAGCTCACCATATTTCTTGTTTGAACCTTTGGCCTTTTCTATCGGATATCTTTTTGCATTTTTTTCCATCTTTCTGTCAAGCTCAGTTGTCAAGTCTATATCATACCTTTGAGCCAATCTTATCAAAAAATACAGGATATCTGCCATTTCTTCGGATATCTCTTGTCTTTTGGTTTCGTCTTTGAACATTGCGTCTACTTCCTTTTCGGATTTGAATCGGAAATGCTCCAGCAGTTCCGAGGATTCGGTTATTATTCCTATTGCCAGGTCTTTTGCATTATGGTATTGATCCCAGTCTCTATCTTCGCAGAATCTTTTGATTTTTTCTTTCATTTCGCTTATGTTTGTCTTGTTATCCATAATTAGACCTCACATCCCCGCCATCCTTCCGCATTCATCATCTCAAACGTATTATCTATATATCCGTTATCTTCAAACTGTTTTAAACTTAGCACGTTTAAACTTCGCACATTTAAACTTAGCACATAATCAAAAACATCC
>Ga0172375_10009769_pt1 | contig 12573 bp, 8 predicted proteins | sample LakKiv1m_FD_114537 | JGI IMG/M metagenome (GOLD analysis project Ga0172375, IMG submission 114537) | Freshwater microbial communities from Kabuno Bay, South-Kivu, Congo - kab_092012_11.1m | ecosystem: Environmental > Aquatic > Freshwater > Lake | place: Democratic Republic of the Congo... | reverse complement strand
ATGGGAAAATTTGATCACTTCATTCAAGATAGAATATTACGAAAAATACGACTAAGAGCAATACTCAAAATTTTAAATAAACTTCCGGCAGGAACGATTCTTGATTTGGGCTGTATGGATGATTATCTTCTTAAAAGATTGCCGAAAAAATTTGACTATTATGGAATTGATGATAATCCTCTTTGTAAAAATCCACGAATACTAAAAATGAAAGTTGAAGACTTGGCAAAAAATAAAAAATATGATATCGTTATGGCTACAGAAGTTCTTGAACATATAGATAATCCTGCAGAAGGCATGAAAAAACTTAAAGAGCTTTCTAAAAGATTTATTCTTGTTTCAGTTCCAAATGAACCATTTTTTTCCATATTTCGTTTATTTTATCCTGCAAAAGAGCATCTTTGGACAATTTTTCCACATGCACTCGAAAAACATCTCGGAAAGCCAGTTTTCAAAACAAGAGCTTGTTTTAATCGAACATATATTGCCATGTGGGACTTGAAAAAAATAGCATAAATCTTTAAAAATACACATAATTACTATAAAAGATGAAAAATACGGATGCAGGAGATAAGAAGAACACCGCAGGTGGTTCTTGGGTTGCTGGATGCATAGAAACCAGCTGGAGGTTTTTATTATGAAAAAATTCCTATTAATGAATATGCCTTCTACAATCGGCGTTTACAAAGGTAAGGATTCTGCTCTAAAGGGTATAATCGCTCCGAGGCCCATGGTTTCTATGGCTGAACTTGCTGGAAGTGTGTTAGCAGCTGGAGCAGATTGTAAAATACTGGATTTGCAGGTTTCAGAAAATCCTTATGCCCAAATAGAAACTACTATTAAAGATTATCAGCCAGATTTTGTTGGATTAACCTTTACAACTCTTCTTTTTGAAGAAGCAAAATCTGTTTCAGCTTTTATAAAACAAAGATTCCCTAAAATAACAATTATAGCGGGCGGGGTTCATCCTACGATTTTTCCCGAAGAAGTTGCAGCAGTGAAAGATATTGATTTAGTTGTTTATGGTGAAGGCGATATAACTATTCAGGAAATTTTAAAAGATAATTTTTATAAAAATGTTAAGGGTTTGGTTTTTAAGCATAATGGTAAAATTATAAAAAATCCGCCTCGCCCGATTGTTGAGAATCTTGATAATCTTCCGCTTCCAGCTTGGCATTTATTTGACTCAAAAATTTATATGAATCCTAAGGCAATCGCAAGAGAATCTCCTGTAGGCACAATTAGCACCTCTAGAGGTTGTGTTTATGGCTGTACTTACTGCAATAAATCAGTTTTTGGAAGAAAATTCCGCGCAAAATCTGTTGAGAGAGTTATGAAAGAATTTGAATTATTATTAATGAACGGGTTTAAAGAAATTCATGTATGGGATGACATGTTTGCTACTGATTTAAATCGCGCAAAAGCTATTTGCGATGAAATTGTTAAACGTGGCTTGAAATTTTCCTGGCAATTAGAATGCGGAGTTCGAGTTAATTGTGTAGATAAGGAATTTTTTGAAAAATGTGTTAAAGCCGGCTGTTATAAGGTTGCTTTTGGTTTTGAATCAGGTAATCAAAAAATTTTAGATTCTATTCAAAAAGGAACCACTCTTGAACAAGCAAGAAATGCCGTTAAATGGGCAAAAGAAGCTGGAATGGAAACTTCAGGATTTTTTATGATTGGTTTGCCAGAGGATACTATCGAAACAATGAAAGAAACTATAAATTTTGCATGTTCACTAGGATTAGATTATGCAAAAGCAACAATTTTAGTTCCACTTCCCTCCACACAAGTTTTTGAGGATTTTGAAAAGAAAGGACTTTTAAAAACAAAAGATTGGACACGTTATAATTTCCATCAGGCATCTCATGTTTATAATCATCCCACCTTGGATTGGCCAACACTTGAGAAATATTATGATAAATTTCACAAAAGATTTTATTTCCGTCCGAGTTATATAATACAAAGATTTTTTAGAAGCATTAAAAAAGGTGAAATTATAGACGATATAAAGATGGCTTTTAAGACTTTTGGCTAATTAAAATAAATTTTAAAAATAAAATATGAAAATATTACTTGTTAAACCGATTTCAGATATTCATGTAGTTTCGCCGCCCTTAGCTTTGGCTTATCTCGCGTCTTCAATAAAAAAACTTAACATTGAAGTAAAGATTCTTGATTGTCTTCTTAAAAAATATACTTATGATGATTTTAAGTCTTATTTAAAAAATTATAATCCTGATGTAATCGGCTTTACTTCTTTTACGATGGAATTTGTTTCTGCCCTTAAAATGGCACAAATAGCAAAAACTATGAATAAAAATGTAAAAATAATTTTTGGTGGTCCACACGTTTCAAATGTTCCAATCGAATCTTTGAAAAATAAAGAGATAGATTTTATTTTTAGAGCAGAAGCTGAAGATGGGTTTCCATTGCTAATAAGGGAATTGCAAAAACCCTTAAAAAAACAAAACTTCAGAAAAATCCAAAATTTAGGGTGGAAAAATAAAACAAAAATAATTTTAAATTCCATAAATTTTATAGAAAATTTAGATAAGTTAGCCTTTCCTGATTTTGATTTATTGGAATTTGAAAAATATCCAAAGCTATATCTTGCCAAAAAACATCCGTCAGCACCAATCTTAACTTCGAGAGGTTGCCCCTTTAATTGCACTTTTTGCACAGCAAAACAGCTTTCAGGAAGCAAATGGAGATTTAGAAGCGCGGAAAATATAATAGAAGAAATAAAAATTTTAAAACAAAAGTACCACATTAAAGAATTCCAGATTTGGGACGATAATTTTACACTCAATAAAGAACGAGCAAAAAAATTCTGCGATTTGTTGATAAAAGAAAAATTAGATTTAATTTGGTGGTGTCCAAATGGAGTTAGACTTGAAACTCTTGATAAAGAGCTTTTAATAAAAATGAAAAAATCAGGTTGTTATGCTATTGCTTTTGGGATTGAATCTGGAAGCGAAAAGATTCAAAAAGATATGAAAAAAAATATTAATTTTAATCATCTTAAGGAAATGGTTTCTTTTGCATATAAACTCGGCTTGAGAACGCAAGGTTTTTTTATAATCGGCTATCCTACTGAAACTCGCGAGGATATTATGAAAACAATAAAACTTGCAAAACAACTCCCATTAATGCGTGCAAGCATTTCTCTTTTTCAGCCACTTTTTGGCTCTCAAATATATGAGGATTTAAAAAAACAGGGTAAAATTCCTAAAGATTATTCAATAGAAAATTGTGATTACTCTAAAGCAAGTATTCTTCCAATTGGTTTTAAGAATATGGATGAAGTTAAAAAAATGCAACAAAAAGCAATGCTTGAGTTTTATTTGCGTCCAAGAGTGTTTTTTAGTTTTATCCGAGAAAATCTATCTATGAGCCAGATAAGAGAAATCCTTTTAATGATAAGAAAATATATCTTCAACAAATAGAAATGGCAAATAAGAAAAAATCAATAGTTATTCTGGGAGCAGGAATTACGGGGTTAATTACAGCCTACTATCTGTCTTCAGATTATAATGTTCTTTTAATAGAGAAAGATAGTAGCATTGGTGGAACTGCGGGCAGTTTTAATTATAAAGATTTTAAATTAGATTATGGCCCGCACAAAATTTATACAGAACTTTCAGGAATTCTCGAGGAAATTCAAAAAGTTTGTCCGTTGATTAAAGTAAAAAAGAAAAATTCAATATATTTGAATGGCAATTATTTTGACTTTCCACTTAAAATGAGCCAGGTAGCCATTAAAATGCCGGGAACAGCATTCAAGGCGGGCATAGATATACTTTCAAAACCCCTAAATAAATTAGTCGATGACTCTTATGAGAATTATCTTATTAACCGATTCGGCAAAACTCTTTACAATCTTTCTTTTAGAGATTATGCTACAAAAATTTGGGGAACAAATCCAAGGGAATTAGACGCAGAATTAGCAAAACGAAGAGTAGCAATTTCAGGAATATTTCAGTTGATAAAAAGTGTTTTATTTAAGGATACAAAACAGATTTCTGCAGAATATTTTCACTATCCTCCATTAGGAATGAATGAATTAGTAAGAAATTTAGCAAAAAAGATAATTGAAAATAATGGCAAGATAATGATTAATAATGAATTAAGTGAAATAAGCATAAAAGATAATAAGATTGAGCATATTCGACTAAATAAAGGAATGTTGAGGCCAGATTATTTAATTTCTACAATTCCCTTAGACTCTTTAGCAGAAATTATAAAGTTTAATGGAATAAAAATTGATAAACCAGAAATACACTATCAGGATTTAAACATTGTCTATTTTATTTTAAATAAACCAAAAGCATTGAAAGATTGCTGGATTTTTTTCCCAGAAGGAAAATTCATTTTTCAAAGAGTTTGTGAACAAAAAGCTTTTTCTGAAGCTACATGTCCAGAAAATAAAACCGCAATAATGGTTGAAACAACGCAAAGCTTATCCAAGGAACTTATCAATCAGATAATCGGACAACTCGAAGAAGCAAAAATCCTTCAGGGCTCGGAAATAGAGGAATATTTTTTCAAAACGATTAAAAAAGCCTACCCAATTTATAAAAAAGGCTTTGCAGAACAGATAAACTCCCTACTTTCTAAAGTAGAATCCATTGATAACTTTTATACACTCGGAAGACAGGGTCTATTCAATTATAATAATATGGACCAATGTTGGGATATGAGTATGAAACTCGCCGAACAAATCAAGCAGAATAAAAGCAAAGAAGATTGGCAAAATACAAAGAAATATTTTGATTCTTATAGGATTGTAGATTAAGCAAGTTTAAAAATAAGTTTTGCTTAATTAATTCATGGCTGAAGAAGGATTACGACAGAGAGTTTTCAAAGATAGTGTTTGGAATCTTGCAACTACAATTTTATCTCGTTTTGGAGGTTTAATTTTCACGATATTGCTAGCAAGATTTTTACTTCCAGAAGGATTCGGTGTTTATAGTCTTGCAACTTCGGTAGCTTTAATGTTCTTAACATTTGCAGATTTGGGAATTAATCAGGCTATGATAAGATTCGTTTCATTGGAAATGAATAGAAACAAGAAAAAGGCAACCGCATATTTTCAATATCTTGCTAAGTTTAAAATCTTTGCTTCAATAATAATTGCCCTATTATTATTTGCACTTTCTTATCCCCTAGCTTATTATGTTTTTCATAAACCTGAATTATTATTTGCATTTATAGCATTAAGTTTTTATATTTTCTTGCTTTCACTTCAGACGTTTTTTGAATCCTTATTTTATATAAATAATAAAGTTAGTATCATAACTTTAAAAGAGGCTTCTACCCAAATTTTAAGAATTGTTCTTTTAATTTTATTATTCTATATTTTTTCTAAATTTAATCCTCTAAGGGGGGTTTTCATAATTCTTATCATTACAACTTTCTTAGTTATTTTAATCACTCTTTTCTTATCTAAAAAATATTTTGGCTTTCTTTTTGAAAAATTATCTATATTCGGACTTATTTTTAGAAAATCATCGATAGTTATTAATCAAAAGTCCATAATAAAATTTGTTGGAAGTGTAACTTTAATTAACCTTTCATTAACTTTTTTTAGCTATATTGATACTATGATGCTTGGCTATTTTGTTTCTGCAGAATATATTGGGTATTATCGGGCTGCATTTACCTTAATTTTGGGAATAATGAGCTTACTAGCATTCACAAATATTTTTTTGCCAATTTTAGCAAGGATTAGTTCTGAACAGATTGGTGATGTTTTTAATAAAATTATTCACTATACTATGATTTTAGCTATACCTGCAGTAACAGGATTCTATTTTTTATTAAATTACATAATTCGAGCAGTATATGGATATGAATATCTAAACTCTTCCATTAGTCTGATAATTCTTTTACCCTTAATTGTTTTTGCGACAATCGTTGGAGATTTGCAAACTCTTTTTTCAGCAAGGGGAAAACCTGAAAAATTACTCTTCTTAATATTATCCATTACTATCTTAAATATATTATTGAACTATTTATTGATTAGTTATTTTTTAAAGTATTCAGAATTATATGCTATTGGGGGAGCAGCATTAGCAACACTTCTATCTTGGTTAGCATACTTTATAGGGGCATTATATCTATGTAAGAAAGAGTTTGGCTTAACTTTAAGACTAAATAATTTTTTAAGACCTATTATTGCTAGTATAATAATGGCTATTTTTTTAATCTCTTTTAATAGTCATTTTTCAGATTTGAATTTATTTTTGGGGATTCTAGAAATAATTTCTGGAATAATTATTTACTTAATTGCGTTTTTCTTGCTAGGAGGAATTAAAAAAGAAGATGTTGTTTTATTTAATCTCTTAATAAAAAATTATTCTAACTTTTCAAAAAGATAATTACCCATAGCTAAATATTTCAAATCTGAATTTTCAACAGTATGAATCGCATCTTCCGGCGTTAGCACATTTGGCTCTCCATGCAGATTAAAGGAAGTATTTAATATTCCGCCTCTGCCCGTAAGTCTGCTGAATTCTTCTATTATTTTATAGTAATCAGGATTGTATTCTTTAGTTACTACTTGAGGCCTTAATGTTTGGTCATAAGTATGCATGGCTGCAGGAATATCTTTTCTTGCTTGTTTTGTTGATTCAAAGGTTATGCACATATATGGCGCAAATACCCCTTTTGGATTTACGAAATATCTTTTAGCAAACTTATCTAAAATACTTGGCGTAAATGGCATCCAAAAATCTCTGTCTTTTATAGTTTCATTTAAAATTTTTATTGTTTCCATATTAGTCGCATTAGAAAGAATGCTCCTATTTCCCAATGCTCTTGCGCCCCACTCACTTTTTCCAGAGCATCTAGCTACAATTTTTCCATCGGCAAGAAGTTTAGCAACTTCTTTATTTATCTCTTTTATTTTTCTTATTTTATACTTTTGTTTTAGATTTTTTGTTTTTATAATATTCTCAATGTACTCATTTCCATATTCGGGACCTAAATATAAATCTTTTATTGGTTGAGTATTAAATGGGATATTATTCGTTTCGCAATATTTTTTATATCCGTAAAAACAAGAACCAATAGCATTAGACTCATCGCTACAGCTAGGCATTACAAACAAATTAGTTACTTCTGGGAGTTCGAGAATCCTTTGATTTGCTTTTACATTCATAAATACTCCTCCACAAAGGGCTACATTATGAATTCCTGTTTTCTTTATTGCATTTCTAACCCAATCCATTGTAAGTTCTTCAACTAATTTTTGAACTGCCCCTGCAATATTGTCAAATCTAGTAAATTTCAATTCTTTTTCAAAGAAATTTTCAAAGAAGAACATGTCGAATTTAGATTTAAATTCAAGATCCTCTAACCAAATTATTTTCTTAAACTTTTGATAGACCTCATTAACTTTGTCTTTTTTAGCATAAGGTGCAAGCCCCATGACCTTAAACTCATGCTCATTAGGCCTCATACCCAAAAAGATAGTAATCATTGTATAAAGAAAACCTAATGATGCTTTTTTATTAGACCTAGAAATTATTTTGAAATTTTTTCCATCATAAATACTAACTGCAGAACAAAATTCATTACTTTGTCCATCCAAAGTCAGCACAAGAGTTTTTTGTTTAAGATTGGAACATGTTGAAAATGCATGTGCTAAATGATGATCCACAATTAATATTTTCCTTTCAGGATAGTTTAATATGGTAGATAGCTCTTTAATTAATAGTCTAGATTGATTTTTTAATATATTCCTTTTATAAGTTTTAACCGAATTATAATAAAAATCAAAAAATCTTGGAAAATTGTAAGCTATTTTTGAAAGAAACCTTTGAGATTTTGATTTTTTAGTAATGCTCTCTAATGCCTGTTTTCTTTTATCAGGATTACCTCGGTTTATTCCACATATATCATCAACAGCTATGTAATCTACTTCTGAAAGTTTTATATTATTACTAGTTAGTAAATAGTTTATTGCCTTAAGAGGCACCCCCCAATGATTCTTAATTCTGGAAAATCTTTCTTCACTAACACAACCCACAATCTCTCCATCTTTTAATAAACATGCAGTAGAGTTGTGATCTATACTTATTCCTAAGATGTACATAAAAATCAATATTCTAAGACTTTTTTAAATCTTTATATACTTGAAAATATGATTGGATTTTTTAATCATAAATCTTTAAATACCTTCTAAATTATTAGGTTGCATGAACAATAAAGTATTTTTGCTAAGTCCTAATTCGATAGACCAATTGGACTCCAGTTTAATTTCTTACTCTATGGCTCTTGGCTTTTTAGCAACATATGCTGAAAAAGCAGGTTGGAGGCCAATAGTAAAAGATTGTTACTGTGGTAATTGGGAAAGCACTAAAAAAACAATATTAGAGGTTATAACTCAAGAAAAGCCAGCCGTAGTTGGAATTAATTGTATAACTATGAATAGATGGGCTACCTATCAATCCATAGATTTAATAAAAAAATTGAATCCTGCCATAAAAATTTTAGTTGGAGGAGTTCATCCAACGATTTTTCCAGAACATTTTTTAATTAGTCATAAAGCCGATATTATAGTTATGCATGAAGGAGAAGAAACCTTTGAAGAAATTTTAAAAAAATTTTCAAAAAACAATTCCATTACAAAGGTTAGGGGCATTGCTTATTCTGATAATGGAAAGGTTAAAATCACTTCTCCAAGAAAACAGATTTGTGATTTAAATAAAATGCCATTCATGAATCATGATTATTTTTTAAATAAAGAAAGTAAAAAAGCCTTTTTCTTTTCTTCCAGAGGTTGTCCTAATAATTGTAGTTTTTGTTCTGCTTCAGTTCATTGGGGTAGATATTGGAGAATGAGAACTCCAAAAAATGTAGTAGATGAAATCGAAATTGTTTTAAAAAAGTATCCAAAAATAAATGAAATTAGATTTATGGACGATACTTTCACTTTAGATAACAAAAGAGTGATTGAAATTTGCAAAGAAATGATTAAAAGAAAAATTAAAGTAAAATGGAGATGTTCTGGAAGAGTTTTTCCAATTTCGGTAGAAATGATAAAATGGATGGAAAAAGCAGGATGCATTATGATAAGTTTTGGTGTTGAAACAGGTTCAAAGAAGCTACTTAAAGATATTGGAAAAAATCAAACTGTTGAACAAGTTCTTAATACTTTTAAAATAGTTTATGAGAATTCAAGGATTACTCCAGAAATGTTCATGATTTTAGGATTTCCTGGAGAAAATGAATCTACGGTAAATGAAACTATAACTTTGATAAAAAAAATAATTGATATTTCTGGAAAACCTCTGAACTTAACTGCCGCGAGAGTTTTAGAACTCTATCCTGGAACGCGAATTTATGATTTGGCAAAACAAAAAGGATTAATTAATGATTCTTTTTGGCTTAATCACGCGGAGACTCCTCTTTATTTGGAAAAAAGTCAAAAATGGCTGAAAAATCAAAGAAATAAAATTCTTTATGCAAATTGGACTCACGCAGGTATTTTTCCAGTTATTAAACTTTTTTTAGAGAAAAAAATGTGGAAACCAAGAAAGATTTATAACATAATTTATCCGTATTTGCATGGAATTAATTGATTGTATTCTGAATAATCGAAATGCTTAAAATACCTATAAATTTCATAAATTTGTTATGAATATAAACTTAATAGTTCCACCAAATCCCTATTTGGGAGATGATAGAAGAAATCCTCCTCTAGGTTTATTATATCTAGGGGCAGTAACTAAAAATGCTGGATATGAAGTAACTATTACGGATTTAAGGGGGAAGAAAATAGAAGAATTTGAAGGCGCTATTTCTAATGCAGACATTTATGGTATAACTGCCGCAACTCCTGACTACCCTCTTGCTTTAAAAATCGCCCAATTATGTAAACAGAAAAATTCTAAATCTTGGACTGCTCTTGGGGGAATACACGCAACTTCAGTTCCCCATTCTATCGATGAGGTTTTTGATAAAGTTGTTATAGGTGAAGGAGAAACTTCCTTTTTAAAATTAATTGAAGATTATCCTACCGAGAGTCCCAGATTTTATAAAAGTGAAAGAATACAAAACATAGACTCAATTCCATTTCCAGCATGGGATTTATTACCTCAAGATTCTGCTTTTAGCAAAAATGCCTTTCAAGCAGGTTCAGAGGAGTATGCGGGAACTTTAATAACTTCTAGAGGTTGTGCTAATAAATGCAGTTTTTGTGCTAGTGATAAAATGTGGGAAAGACGAGTTAGATTCAGAAGTCCAGATAATGTAATTGCAGAACTTAGGGAGGTTATTGCTAATTATGGGGTTAAATGTTTTAGATTTCAAGACGATACTATGACTCTTAGAAAATCGAGACTTCGGGAATTATGTCATAAACTTGAACCCTTAAATATTCGATGGCGGGCAACAACTAGGGTTGATCAAGCAGAACCTGAAATACTTGAAATGATGAGGCAAGCAGGATGCGAAGAAATTGGGTATGGTGTAGAATCATTATCCCAAGAGGTTTTAGATAAACATTCTAAAATGATTAGATTAGATCAAGTTTATCGGGCTATAGAAAATACTCGTCTTACCGGTATGAAATCCCGTCTTTTTTTGATAGTAGGACTTCCAGGAGAACCTAGAGGTTTTTCATTAAGATTAAGCGAATTTTTAAAAAATGCCCATCCGGATGGAATTGATGTTTCTACATTAGTTCCTTATCCAGGTTCAGATATATTTCATAATCCGGCTAAATATGGTATAAAATTAAAGAATCAAGATTTTGGTAGGTATCACATGACTTTGGGTTTAATGGGTGATGAAGTAAGCAGACCTTTAACTTTCATTCATGATATTTTAAGTGAAGAAGAAATAATTGAAGAAAGAAAGAAATCTTTTGAGATTGTTAAGAAAAGAAAGATGGTGAAAAATTTTTAAGACAATTTTTAAACTCCCGTATCTATTTTTATTCATGAAAAAAATTTATTGTTATGGGCCCGGATTTCATACCTATATCAAGAATCTCGCTAAAAATCCTCCAGAGGGATATCAAATTTTACTCGATGAGGATTTAAGTAAAAAAGGTAAAATAGAAACTCTAAAAAAAATACCTTTTGTAAGATTTATTTATAAAAATTTTATAAAAAAATTCTTTAATACTTTTCATATTTTGAATAAAGTATATTCTTCTAACTCTCCAAAAGATGCGGATTTAATTCTTTCTACAGGACAGATAATATCTGAAAAAAAACCCTGGATAATCGAGATTTTAGATTCTCCTTTTTCAATGGCGGGAAATGATTATAATTTATTTTTAAAGAATTTGAAAAATATTAAAAAGGCATTAGAATCCGATTATTGTAAATACATAATTATTCATACTAGGGATTCGGGTAAAATAATGAAAAGATATTTTTCTGAAAAAATCATAAAAAAACTTGTTTTACTTCCGCCCTCAATAATTAGTGATAAACCTCTAAAGAATAATTTCAATAAAAGGCTGAATATTTTATTTTTAGGTTCTATAAATAATCCTGATGAATTTTTCATGAAAGGCGGAATAGAAACTCTGGAAGTTTTTAAAATACCGGCTATAAAAAATAAAGTTAGTCTAATTATGCGTTGTAGAATTCCCGAGGAGATAAAAAATAGATATGATTTATCTGGAATTAAATTAATCGAAAATGAACTACCTATTGAAGAATTAAATAATCTTTACTCGGATTCAGATGTTTTCTTGTCCCCCGGATATACTTATTTTGTAATGGTTTTCTTAGAATCCATGAATTATAGTCTTCCAATAATTGCTTTAGATACTTATGGTGTTAGAGACTTTGTAAAAAATAATTTAAATGGATATTTAATCAAACCTTCAAATAATCTTCCAATAAATATCCCGGAGTATCCTTCAAATATTCGTTCTCAGAAATTTTGGAATTTATTAAAAACTCCTGACAAACGAGTAATAGCTGACCTATCTAAAGCAATTTTAAAATTAGCAAATAATAGAAAGCAATTATCAAAATTAAGCAAATCTGGTAAAAAATTCCTTGAAAAAAAAATCTCATTTAAAAAAAGAAATTTAGTTCTTAAAAGGGTATTTGATAATGCTCTAGCTTAACTTCTAATTATTTCCAGACTTTTCCAAGATAAACTGCTCTAAAAATTCCAGAAGCAAAACCTGCAAATTTACAGCCATAGAACTTAATTAAATCCTTAAAATTAAATCTGGTTTTTTTGCTTTCTCTAAATGCTTTCATAATAATCATCACTGGAAGGATTACAAATAAGCCCAATACTGAAAAATAGTTTATTATTGGAACTTTGAAGAACCAATATCTTTCTTTCCAACTAGCGCCTATCCATCTTGCTTGTTTGTAAGTCTCTTCTAATGTTTTTGGGTTCCGGTGATAACAAGTTGTGTTTTTAGCGATTACTGGAAGTATTCCATACTTATAGAAGAAGGTTTGATCATCTGCATATCCATACTTTGAATCAAAACCCCCTAATTCAAAAAATTTCTTCTTCCAGATGGCTCTAAATATCTTAACATCTCCGGCGTATATTTTAGGATCTCTATCTTGAGTAGAAATT
>Ga0172375_10009766_pt1 | contig 12574 bp, 18 predicted proteins | sample LakKiv1m_FD_114537 | JGI IMG/M metagenome (GOLD analysis project Ga0172375, IMG submission 114537) | Freshwater microbial communities from Kabuno Bay, South-Kivu, Congo - kab_092012_11.1m | ecosystem: Environmental > Aquatic > Freshwater > Lake | place: Democratic Republic of the Congo... | reverse complement strand
AGTTCCAACCCTTCGCTCAGCTCCACAAGAAGCTGGTGCACAGCTACGTCATGGACGCCTTGGAGACTGCCTGGTCCAGCATCGAAACCAGACCAAAACCTTCCCGTGCCGCTGTGGAACGCATCCTTACCGAAGCCAAACAAGCCCCGGTCACACGCCGCGAATCCGTGGCCCTGGGTAGAGATCTCCGCCTGGAATCCGAAAAGATAGCTGCCGCGGGCCTGGAGTTCGAGGGCCAGGTGGTCCAGTTGTCTGTTTTCGGGAGGGAGGAGGAGGGACGAGAGCCAAGGAGGAGGGGGAGGTGAAGGGGGTGCGGGCAATACATTCTTCAATGGAGGAGGACAAACAGATGTCCGTATCGAACACGGTCACAGTCGACGATTCCATCCGCCACGATGACAAGAAAGAAATCCGTTGGTGGTGGTTGGTAGGGTTTCTGGTGCTCGTCCTGGCGTTATGGTTTGGCACTTTATATCTGACCCCTCGTTACTACCAACCTCCCGAGAACAGTGGAACTTTTGGGGACATGTTCGGTTCCGTGAACGCGTTGTTCTCGGGACTTGCATTTGCCGGACTTCTTTTTGCAATTCTGCTTCAGAGGAAGGAGCTGCAACTTCAGCGGCAAGAGCTCGAAGAAGCCCGAGTTCAATTCCGGAGGCAGGCTGATCAGTTGGAGGCCCAGGCAAGAACGTCGGTTAAACAGACATTTGAGGATACCTTCTTTCGTATGCTTGGTTTACTCGCCAAGCAGGCTGATGAAATGACCACATATCACCGTCGGACGCTCAAACCGCTCACCGGGCATGATGCTTTGAGCTATCTCTACTCGGAGTTCAAGCGCTCTTACTCCGAAGAGGAAACACCCGAGGGATCGTCCAGGATCGAAGAAGCATTTGGCATACTTCTCGCTTCGACTCCGCAATTGACCATTTATTTCGGCACCCTCGTGCACACTCTCTCACTGCTTGATAAGAGTGATGTCGGGGACAAGGTATTCTACGGTACCTTTATGTCGAGTCAACTGTTTCAACACGAGAAGTGTCTGCTATTTTACTGTGCGCTCCTCAACGGCATGCAAAGCACAAAAGTCAGAATAGAAAAATATTCGGTGCTTTACAGGATCGACAGGCGGGAGTTGGTCCAACTTTCCCATTTCAGTCTGTACAATGCGGGAGCTTGGAATCCGGTCAACGAGCCAAGTCCCAAGGAAACTGTGCAGAAGGCTGGCTCACCGCAATAGCAAGAAAGGAGAGTCTTGCCCCGGTTCGTGAAAACGACGGCCGCTAAAGGTGTCAAATCCTTGCCAAACCGGCTCCATTGCACCTGAAACGACGGCGGCGTTCGAGGGGCCGCGATACCGACGATTCCGGTTATGCCTGTCGATCAAAACAGTACAGACATGTTCGAGCCTGCGTCAAGAAACCTGTCCGATCCTGAAAGCAGCAGGCATCGGCCGTTAGCGAGGAGCCTGACAAAATGATAGATCTGCCGTACTCTCTCATAATTGAGGCAACGGAAGAGCCTGATTATTTCGGGTTCTATTCTCCCGAGCTGGAAGGGTTCTCGGGCATCGGGCACTCCGTGGAGGACTGTATCTACAAGGCCAGATGGGGAATGAAGGAGCACATTACTTTGCTTGAGGAGCAAGGTCTGCCGGTCCCGCCGTTCAACCCGCGGCCCACGATAACCATCCGGAACGAGGAGCGGGCCGTGGCATGAAGATCCGCCGGGGCAAACTAGTGTTGCGTTCCTTAAGTTAGGCACATGATTCCGGCCCCGGGTCGCCCAAGAGGGAAGCTGGGTCCAGAAATCGCCTATTGCAAAATCTGGTTCTTGTGGCTTTAATAAAACTTGCCGGATGGCCCCAAAATCATGGAGAGGCATAGGGTTGTTCCATGCAGTTCGAATGGGACCGGAACAAGGCGCGTCGGAATTTCAAGAAGCACGGCGTTTCCTTTGAGGAAGCTACCACAGCCTTCTATGATCCCCTGTCGGCGACGTTCGATGATCCGGATCAATCGGTTGGCGAGCACCGCTACATCACCATTGGTTATTCTTCTCGCGAACGCTTGCTCGTTATCTCGCATACAGACCGCGGCCAATCGGTTAGAATCATCAGTGCGCGACCTGCGACCGCGCATGAGAGGAAACGACATGAAGGATAAATCAAAAGACGCGACGGATGAATTGCGGCCGGAGTACACGTTCGACTATTCAAAAGCGGTCCGCGGGAAGTACTACAAGCGCCTGCTGGAAGAAGGAGCCAACGTGATCGTCCTTGAGCCGGACGTTGCCGCGGCTTTCAAGGATTCTGCTTCCGTGAACGAGGCGTTGCGGTCACTGCTCGATCTGACCCGCTCAACGCAGCGGCTCACCAAGCGGTCAAGGCGGAGACACAAGAGCGGTGATGCGGAGATTTGATCTTGTGAAGGGCGGCGCCGCAACAGCCAATTCCGGCTTCGCGTTAGCAGAAGAAATGAGCACGGTCTGTCCAGATCGTGAAAAGGTCCCTCCGCTGGGGAACCTGCGGTTGGACCTGGGATGGTCGGTGAAGATTCTACGTGGTCGGACAAGAACTCCTGTAACTCGTTCACGCGCTCACAGCCTTCACGGAATAGTCATCAACGGTCATCCGGGCAGCGGGTAGGATCACGTTCGTAAACCAATTGTGGAAGCCTCGGTTGATCCTCTCTATCGCGTCATCCCAGTCGCCCGCGTAGTCGGACTCTTCCAGGTCTTCAATGGTCTCTGGAGTCAAACCGGAGAATTCGGCGAGATCTTCTCTCGTCATATGCAGTTTCTCACGAATGTCGTAGATCTGCTGGGCGAGGTCAGCTTGCTTACGCACGAGTTCCAGATGAGCGATCCTTGCCGGATCGTCCTTGATATACCGGTTGTACATCCACTCAACAGCGTCAGTACTCAGTTTCTTGTCAGTCATTGTCTCGCTCCCAGTGCAGGGTGTGAAGCTCCGGGGCAGCTTCATATCTTGCCCTTCTCTCCTTCGCTCTGTTGATCTCAGCAGGAGGTACCTTCCTGGTGTCCTTATGAAATCCTTGAGCAATAACAACAGCTTCTTTTCGGTGAAAGAAGTAGAGCATCCGAAGTCGGACCTTCCTGACACGCGTTCGTAGTTCACAAATTCCATCTCCCAGGTGTTCGGCTACTGGGAATCCGAGTTCGTGCCCGTGGTCTCGTAGCCTCTTAAGTCGATCATAACATGCGTCTTGCTGGTCACTTGATAGCTGGCTTATCCAGTCCTGAACTGGGACCTTCTGTCCTTCCTGATAGAATACGACCCGAACCGGCGGCAATAGTTCGTCCTCCGCCCCTTTTATCAATGATTTTGCGGGAGACGTCAAGTCAGTGTCAGAAGTACTTCATCTGAATCAAAATGGCAAATGAGGAATAGAGGCCTCAGTACACATCCGACTATTCCCAGGCGGTCCGGGGGAAGTACTACAAGCGCCTGCCGGCGAAAGGAGCCAACGTGATCGTCCTTGAGCCGGACATTGCCACGGCTTTCAAGGATTCGGCTACCGTGAACGAGGCTTTGAGGTCGCTTCTCGATCTGACTCGCTCCACCCGGCGCCTCACCAAGCGATCAAGGCGGAGACACAAGAGCGGTGATGCGGAGGTCTGATTTGCGGTGGCCGGCGCCGCAGTAGCCGATTCCGGCTTCGTGTTGGCAGAAAAATGAGCACGGTCTCTCGAGATGTTGGAAAGACCTATGCGCTCGGGCGCCTGCAGGTCGCGGGTTCTCGGCGAGATCTTCAATGTGGGGTTTGAGTAGCGTCCTAACCTCTCCGCGGAGCTTTCTGAACTGCCTGGCGGCAAGCGGGCTGAATTCTATGGTGTAAGCCACAGTCTACAGCCCCAGCTCCTTCTTGATCTCTTCCCAGGGGACGGTCCCTTCCTCCTGAGCTTCCTTGCGGGCTGCCTCGATTTCCGCTCGCTCCAGGAGATCGTCCAGTTGTTCCAGGATCTCATGGTCTTCCAGAGGGACCACGGCGGCTACCTGCTCCCCGCGACGAGTCACGATAGCTCGGTCCTTGTCTTGCATGACCCGGTCCAGGACATCGGGAATATCGTTTGTCTCGATGCCGACCTGTATTCCTGACATGGCTTTTGCCCCTGACGAGTTTTCTTTATTCTAGCACAGAGTAGGAGAAGTGTCGGCACGGAAAGAAGAATCAGGGGATTCCGGGGGTGCGACAGGACAATTCCGGCCCCACGGCCCCATAGTTTATCTGCCCGCCAAGGGGGAAGTGGACGCCAAGGTTTGGCTTCTCCAACAATTCTCTTGACCAGGTCATAAAATGCTTTTAAACATATTAGTACGCTATAAGGAGGAGGGCCATGGTCGCGGGATTTGGAGCCAAGGTCGTCAAGCAAATTACCGGCGTGTCCAGGATGCAGCTCCAGCACTGGGACAGAACCGGCATTGTTCGCCCTTCAATGAAGATCGGAGCCGGCAAAGGATCAAGAAGAGAGTATTCATTCAAAGATCTGGTCCAGCTCAAGGTCGCCAAAAAACTCCGAGAAGAAGGGATAACTCTTCAGAAGATCAGGAAGGCCCTGGAATATCTGAGAAAGAACTTTCCGGACGTGAAGGCTCCTCTAGCGGAGCTTCGGTTCCTCACCAACTGCGTTGACCTCTTTATTTTGACGGGGGACCCCCAAGTCATCCTAGACGCCCTGAAAGGACAATTCGTTTTCTCTTTCGCTCTGGGAGAGCTGATCGTAGGACTGAAGGGCTCGATCAAGAGCCTTGAAGTTCCCAGAGTAGAAAAAGTTCCGGTAGGGGAAAGGGAATTCACGGCAATCCTTACTCCGGATTTGGAGGACGGAGGGTACACCGTGTCTTGTCAGGAGATCCCGGCCGCGATTTCCCAGGGAGAGACGATACAAGAGGCACTGGACAATCTCGTGGATGCGATCGAGATTTGTTTGGAGGCTGAGGCGGCATTCGGCGGCGATAGAGTCCGGGCCGGATGAACCTCACCGCCAAGCAGTCTAAGAGAGTTCCTATAAGAGTTCTCGACATGAAGCACAGTGGTCGGAACTACGTATGGGGAGGTCTGGAGGGGAGATGCATCTACCCTCCAAATCATTGCGCAGCGTGGCGCTCTTCATGCCCCTCTCCGAGGCGAAGCCCCGGAGTGCCGACCGAAGCCTGAGACTTTCATGGTTCGTTGTGCCCGAGAATGCGCATATAAATTGCCATCAAGCTCGGCTTTCAGATCAGAGAAGGAAAGAAGCACCTGCTGGTTTACAGCGCCTCGGGGCTGGTGACGACCGTCCCTCGGGGGCGGATAAAACCCGGGACCCTAGCCGCAATACTTGGGCAGATGGGCATCAGCAAGGAAGAGCTGGGAAAGCTACTCTAGGGGTCTCTTTTTGGACAGATTCGGATTCCGTTAACACGGCACGCCATTCCGGACCTGCGGCCGGCGGCCTCGATTTCCGCCCTCTCCAGCAGGTCGTCCAGCTCTTCCAGGATCTCAAGGTCTTCAGGCGCTCACAGCCTTCACGGAATAGTCATCCGCGGTCATCCGGGCAGCCCGTAGGACCACGTATTTCAGGGGCCATCGCAGAGGAAAAAGATTGACATTCTCTCTTGTTGAATTATTCTATGAACGGAGGCTTTGTGGCACTTCGGTGTTGCTTTGCCTTTTCTAGTTCTGGTCTTGGTCTTCTACGCCTCTCAGATCGTCTATGACCGCAAAACTCCATATCACGAAATTTGGGTTGTTCCCTACCTCTCGCACGGCTCGGTGTCTGAGGCGGCGCACTTGATTGACCAGGTCACCCATCTCCCGTCGCGCAGGTTCAGTCATATTGTCCAGACGAAATCCCCACGAGATTATGTAGGCTACCAAGTCCGCAATCTGCACCCCTGTCGTGAGATCACTATGGACGAAAAACGGTTCCGGGATGATCCTGCTCGACCTGGCCCGGCCTTTACCTGTTAGTCTGAAATATCGGTCCATCTGGTTAAGCAAGATGTGACTCCGGCTCTTTTCCAACTCGTCAAACACCACTATTCCCAGCGCAGACAGACCCGCATCCTCCAGGAAATAATCGAGTATGATCCCGGTCTTGGTGTGTTGGGCAAGGAGCGAGTCGCGGGTTGGATCGCCCGTCCCTCTACAACACCTGCGGCCCGCCGGTCGTGAGTGCGCGGCCTGCGACCGCAACTGAGAGGAAACGACATGAAGGATAAATCAAAAGAAGCGAAGAATGAACTGCAGCCGGAGTACACATTCGACTATTCCCAAGCGGTCCGGGGGAAGTATTACAAGCGCCTGCTGCAAGAAGGAGCCAACGTGATCGTCCTTGAACCGGACGTTGCTGCGGCTTTCCGGGACTCGGCTTCCGTGAACGAGGCGTTGAGGTCACTGCTCCATCTGACCCGCTCCACCCAGCGGCTCACCAAGAGGTCCACCCGTCGCCGCAAGGGCGCCACGGCTGAGGTCTGATTTTGCCGAGGCCGGCGACACAATAGCGAATTTGGGTCCCACAGCCCGGCGCTTCTGACAAGCTCTCTGAACATTGCCCTTTCATTGGTGTTCAGCGGATTCCCGTTATACACTATTCTGCCGGGTCATTACCCGCCTCGCAGCCTCAAGCAAGAATGCCGACCTGGACATATTGTGCCGCCGAGCATAATCGTCAATTACCTCCAGCTCGCTCTCCGGCAAGGCAATATTATAGAGGTTGCCGAAATTTTTGTCGTATTTGCGGCCCAACATTCCGTCATTCGGGCGGACGACGGATAGAAAAGGCTCCGGGAAAGTCCGACAGGGGGATTTTCATACTCCGTGGTGACTGGGAGTCCTCTGTACGTTCGTGTCGTTCTTCCAGTTTGCCTGTGTCATGATGAGGTTGAGGAGATGTCTTTGAGGTGTTGCAGCCAGATCTAACCGCAATGCGCAGAACCTCAGTACAGCTAACGGTTGCCGCGGTCTCAGTGCGTGGAGACGAGGAAGCCGAGCCGCGGCCTCCTGAACGGCATCCACACCACAATAACCCCGGGCAGGAATCGTGGAACGACAGCACTTTTCCCAAAGGCTTGAGGCCGACAGGACTTAATTACCCTCCCGGCGACAGAACGGTTTGGGATAGATCTTGATCTGCCACCGGCCGTTCTCCCCGCCAATTTGGAAAATATTCGAACGGCCGAACTCGTGGAGTATTTCACACATAGAGTACATCCAGCTGTCGGGCGATTTGAGCTGAACCACTTCGCCTTCCCCTACCGAGGATTCTCCTTTTACACGCAAGATTCCGGAAATCAGAAGGTTGTTTGCCAGTTCCCCTTGTATGAAGATGTTGGGATGCGGCCGAGAGTTCCGCACAGCCCGGAGTTCCTCTAGGGTTGTCACGACGATACCATTCATATCGGATAACCTCGCGAGCGCGTTTGACATTACTCATATCAGAGCCAATTGCATTAGGCTAGCTTATTTTTTGTGGAATCGGAGTCTTTTGACCATCCGGGCTGATGCCTCCTCTCCGTCACATTCTGCCGCTCCTATCTCACTGATATGACGCAGCATCGTGGTAGTGTCAGATGACGTCTTGGCTGGTCGGCTGGAGTGCTCCCCCCGATTTCGCATGAATTCCTGCGTGGGGTCAATGACCGGGCGGCAAAAGTCAGCAAGATTCAGGACACCTTCTACAATTTAGGATGTTCCGCCAGATGAATTCCAAGATATGAACACTCTCACGCAAGGTTCATCCGAAGCCACGGTACCTGAGCATGACACGATATTCAGTGACACTAATCAGAATTGAATCCAGAAATACTCGACTCGCTCAGAGGTGATGGATTCTTACGCGTAAACCAAGGAATATGGGCCTAAATCCCCTTGAAACATCTTGACAAGAGGATGTGCGGCAGGCTAATGACACGGTAGATCTGATTAGCAAGGATGACACTCGCTTCTTGTATCTACCCGTTACTCGAGCGAAACATCTTAAATCTCAGCCTGTTCGGAGGATTCCATGTCGTTTAGCAAACCAAACCGTAGTTCCGCTACCAAGTCCAAGACCAGAGTGGAAGCGGCCCCCATTTCAGGAATGTGTGTTACTTGCCTGGACGGTTGTCCCGGCACCTGTGAGATCGGCCGCTCTGCCATGAGAGGTCGCGAAGTGATCTATCCCCAGCCCTACGGAAAGGTCACTGCTGGAGCAGATAAGGACTATCCCGTTGACTATTCTCACTTCAATATCCAGGGAACCTGTGTCGGAGCCCACGGTGTCGCCGCGGACTCTGAAGTGGCAACGTTCCCCGCTGTTGATTGCACCACGAAGTTGGGCCGGCACGGCACCATCAATATGGATTTTCCAGTCTTCACAGGAGCTGTGGGCTCCACCCGCATCGCGAGGGTCAATTGGGAGGACATCGCCATCGGCGCGGCCATTTCCGGGATCATTGTCGTTGCGGGTGAAAACATTTGCGGGATGGACAAGAATGCGGATCTGAAGAACGGCAGGATCGTGAGATCGCCTGAAATGGAGCGCCGCGTCAACGCCTTCAAACAGTGGTACGATGGAAAAGGCGGAATCATCGTCCAGGCGAACGTCGAGGACACGAAGCTTGGGGTTCCCGAATACGTGATTGAGAAACTCGGAATTGAAATCTTCGAACTCAAATGGGGGCAAGGCGCCAAGGACATTGGCGGTGAAGTCAAACTGTCTACCATGGAACGAGCGCGCCAGTTGAAAGAGCGCGGGTACATAGTGCTTCCAGATCCCATGACTCCAGCAGCGGAAAGGGCTTTTAACAGCGGCGGAATTTCCGAATTCGAACGGCACTCACGCCTGGGCATGGTGACGGAAGACGGTTTCTACAAGGAAGTGGAGCGCCTGCGCGCCCTGGGCGCGAAATACGTTACGCTCAAAACGGGTGCCTACAGGCCGGCGGACCTGGCCCGAGCCATTCGGTTTTCTTCAAATGCTCACATAGATCTCCTCACCATTGACGGCGCCGGCGGAGGCACAGGAATGAGTCCTTGGAGGATGATGAACGAATGGGGCATTCCCACCGTTTACCTGGAGGCTCTCACCTATCAAATGTGCGAGCAACTGAAAGCACAAGGGGACTACCTGCCCCCCATCGCAATTGCAGGAGGAATGTCTCTGGAAGATCACATTTTCAAGGCCCTGGCCCTTGGCGCACCGTACGTGAAAGCCATTTGCCTCGGCAGAGCCCTCATGGCTGCTGCAATGGTAGGAAAAACCAACGGCCGTACGGCTCTGGAGAAAGAGGAGAAGGAAGAAAGGCAGGATAGCGAGCGAGTGTATCTCAACCTCTTCGCGGTGGGCGCACAGTTGAAGGAGCGCTTCGGATCGGACTTCAAACGCATTCCCGCGGGCGCCATCGGGATGTACTCATACGTAGATCGCCTGAAACAGGGATTGCAGCAACTTATGGCAGGGGCCCGGAAGTTCTCGCTCGGCTACATAGAACGTGACGATCTGGTGTCATTGACCAGAGATGCCGCAGACGTATCTGGAATACAATATGTCATGGACAGCGACCGGAAACTGGTGGGGGACATCCTCAGCGGTAACAGCCGTCCCTCCAATGTTGCTGCGAAGAGTCAGTAGAGCTAGTTGGCGGTCCAGTGCCATATCGAGTTTGGCCGTCTTGGGGTGTGAGTCCAGCTTTTCATGAAATCAAAGCCGGTCTCGTGCTTGCAGTGATTGCCGGAAACAATGCCCCATAACGGGGATCTTCTGATGGGGCAGGCAGGATGCCTGCCCCGTCGAAATTTGGCCCGACATCGCTACCCCCATCGCACATCGAAATCGGACAGAAATTTTAATCGGGACATTTATCGCGTGCCACAATACTGTCTTCAGTCACACGGGCTGCTTCTTCTCCCCGGCCTAGCCGCGCTCAGGTTTGGGCCGGCCGTCAGACTGTTCCGTCAAATGCTCTGTTCCCTGCGGTCCTCCTCGGAATCAAAGACGCTACTGACCGGACACGACCTTGCGAGATAGGGTGTAGATAATCGCGGACCACGATGCGCGATGGACGAGGCATGCGCAGCTCCAACAATAAATGGGTATTATGTCCCCAGAATTCCCTGGCGGCAATAGGGAGTCCTTTACAGCTCGACTTACAGCATTGGTCCCAATGTTTGTCATTGCAAACTCTTGCCTTGACAGCCGCCCCCCGACTTTCGGATCATAAAGCATCTTCCGTCGCAGTATAACATCCGAATTTAACAAGCCGCTAAAATCCTTCGGGATTTGGGCATAAAGAGGTAGGGATAGGGCCCTTCATGTCCCTATGGTCCGGGGGGCAGGAATCACTTACCGCAGAGCACGCGGAGGACGCGGAGGGGAATATAGGTGGCGCACAACACAAGAGGTAGAGCAGCTCGGACGCCTCGGGAGGGTCTTCGGGGGACGAACGCGGTCACCCTCCAAAATCTCCCGACGCGCACACGCCGCTCCCTTCAAGAGAGCGGCGACAGCGGAAGCCGCTGATATGTTGGGAGTCTTTGGAAAGAGGGTTCGGGAGAAAACTTTTCTGCAGAAAAGTTGTCTCCCGGCGCATTCTTCCCAAGGATTTCTCTGCGGTCTCCGCGGTGAACAATCTTCTCTGGAGGAAAACAGGTGTCAGACGGTCAGGAAAAGCAAGAGCAGCGGCAGGCCCTGCAGAAGCGGGTCGCGCTGAAAGAGGACGGATACTATTCCAACTGCACGATGGTGGAGATGACGCCCTTCGACATAGCCATACTCTTCGGGAAGGTGCGCCCCGTCAGGGACGCCAACGGTCAGGGGTCCTTGGTGGAGATGTACGATCGGCAGGTCTACCTGTCCCATTTGCAGGCCAGGGCCCTCTACGAAGCCCTGGGCAGGAGCCTTAACGCCTTGAGCGAGCGGGCTCGGCAGATTCAGACAGGGGGGACCGGAGGAGAAGGAGTTGGAGGGGAGCGCGTTGGGAATGGGGGTCAGCACGGGAGCTAAGGTTTTCTCCCCGAAGGACTACTGTGGAGAACGCAGATGAGCCATCACCTAGAGGATGGAAGGGGCCTCCTATAAAGAAAGAACAGACAGGATTCGTGCTCCGGCATTCTTGGCCGGGGTGAGGCAGCAGTGCCCCTACTGAACTTATGGGGCGCGTGCCCCCTGGGTGGCATCGCCGTTTGCGGCCCCGTTGGGCTCAGCGCCGCCACACAGCCAGCACGGGCCCGAAGACAAGGAGCAAGAGAGATGAAAAGGCGCCGGAGTAATACGAGCGGAGAGTCATTGAGGAGTAAGAGTAATGGTTGACAAAGAGCAACTAAGTGGCCGAGAGGATGACGTCATATATTCTGCGCGCTACTCTGGTTTAAGGCTTTGGTTTTCCATCATAGTCGCATTCATGCCTCTTATGTTGCTCTGTGTCGGTGGTGCCTACCTAGCGGCATTGGAAGGGAAATATCGTGGACTTGCGACCTTATTGCTACCCGCGGCTATTCTTCCATTCTTGCTTGATTCAGTACTGTTTAAGGAAATTCTGTTTTATCAAGACAGGGTAGTGAAAATCTGGCACTTCTTCGGAAAGAAAGCAATTCGTTACTCCAACGGAAGTGTGAGTTTTCCAGAGTGGTATATGCGATGGTTGTCGAGCGCACATTTCATTTTCGAGAGCAAGGAAAACGGGAGGCCCGTTCCAATGCGGATGCCTCTTCTGTATAACGCGTTCTTCTTTTCCGTGGATTCGGCTAAGCAAATTGAAAAGATTATGGCATACCTGACGGAATACGACGAGCGCCATTTGCGGAAGTTCAAGAAAGCCACGTTGCCCAAGGAGGTCTTATGCCAAACGCCGTGGTCACTGGAGTAGTTGTCAAGCTGCAGAATAACGCCCTAGGGTTTGGACTCAAGAATCAACTGATTCGCTGCGGTGTCACGGAACGCTTCGCGGCGGAGGCCAGCCAAGGTATCACCCTCACGCACAATACTATAACCAACTCCATTGTGGTGAACTACACTGATACCGAGGCCAAGATCGCGGACCAACCCTTGAGCGATGCTGAGCGAGTCGCCGTATCCACACTTTTACAGACCCTTGGAACAGCTGGTTTGACACCTGTGATAGAAGGTGCGTGTTTAGTAGTCGGTTGTGGTACGGGTGGCGCTGGCCTGGCGGCTGGCGCAGTAGTAATGGTTTTTCTCAGCCTAACTCAAGAATTCATATATCCGATGTATGCGTACCTCATGGACAACCTTGCTCTTCTTAACATAATTCTGGAGAATAGGGCCGCGCAACAGCCTACCTATCCTGAGCCGGGTTGGGAACTGTCCATGCAATGGGTCGGTCCGCCTGGCAGCAGCGATCCTATAGTCGAACTCATCAAGGCCCCGCCCGCCGCGATGAGTCCTCCTGAGGGATCGAAGTGCGGGAGGCCTCCCGGTGGTGGCGATTTTCCGCCGAGTGGCCCATTAGCGACCGCCCGCCGTGACCCTATGATACTCGATCTTGACGGTGACGGCATTGAGACAACTGAGGTGAAAGTCGGAGCATGGTTCGACCATGATGCCAACGGGTTTGCCGAACAGACGGGTT
>Ga0172375_10009763_pt1 | contig 12579 bp, 14 predicted proteins | sample LakKiv1m_FD_114537 | JGI IMG/M metagenome (GOLD analysis project Ga0172375, IMG submission 114537) | Freshwater microbial communities from Kabuno Bay, South-Kivu, Congo - kab_092012_11.1m | ecosystem: Environmental > Aquatic > Freshwater > Lake | place: Democratic Republic of the Congo... | reverse complement strand
TCGGTGACCCTGTCAGGATTTCCCATGACCTGCATGAGCCTTTCCTGGGTATCGACGATAATGAGCCCGGTGGCTTCCCGGGTAAGCAATGATATCTTCGTCATGGGGCGGAATCTTAGGTCAGGGACCTGTCAGTTGCCAAGAGGGAGATGGGGGGGGCAGGATGGATTTGCTTCCGGCGCAGCATGGATGGGCCGGCTGTGACAGCCGGTCAGGAACCATGATGATGGACGCAGGCGATTTTTCGCAGCGGCACTGCGATCACCATCACAGACCAGTTCAGGTTGTCTTCGACCGGCAGGATTTTGAGCAAGACGTGTTCGCCATTGACCTGAACAGGAAAGGGATCGATGGTTTCCGGGAGGCCGGCCCCGATGTCTTTCAGTACATTGGCGATCATCTGACCTTCGGTCCCACCAAAAAGATCGACAAATCGTTGCCCCAGGAGCCTTTCTTCAGAACCGCCGAACATGGACAGGGCAACATTGTTGGCGAAGATGACCTTCCCTTCGGGATTCAGTTCGAGGATGCCCTCAGAGATGTTATTCAAGATGGTTCCCAAGTGTCTTTGAACGGAGAGGAGTTCGTCGGTAATCCCCCGGCGACAAATTCCCTGGAGATCCGGAGCGCGCTCCTCAGGAGGGGGCGAAGAGGAGCGGCCCGCCTCGTCTACCGCAGCAAGTATATGCCTGGACATCTCGTCAAGCGGCCCCTTGGCGATGCAGGTGTTGGCGCCCAGCTCGGCAAAACGGGTCGGTTCCTCAGCCACGGTTGCCGCGACAACGGCAATGTATACATTTTTTAGATCCGGCGTTTTACGAATAATCCGGCACAGACTACCGCCGCTGATGTTCGGCATGATGAGGTCCAGAAACACCATATCAGGGATATAGGTTTTAAGGATTTCCAGCGCAGTGAGTCCGTCTTGTGCTGTCTTGACTTCGTGGCCCTGTTCTGTCAGCAGGTCGGTCATGAATGCCAGTATGAATCGATCGTTGTCGACTACCAGTATCTTTTTTCGCATTTCACGCCCTCTGTGATGACACGGAGATATAATCCCGCCATTTATTGTCCGCACGGTTCTTGAGACAGGCAGCATATTGAAACAACCTTCCTATAAACCGGCAGTTTCTGTCAAGGGCAATTTGCGCGTCGGAAGGCGCCAACAGCATTATTGAAGCTCCTGCACGATGAGAAGCGCGGCCAGCGAACCCAGCATCGCGATCGCGGCCGATCGGTAGAGAAGGTCAACGGCTTTCCGAATATGCTCCGGGCCGGGGTCGGCATAGGCCTCTCCCAGCCAGGGCTTTATCTTCAGGCCCTCCGAATACCGGGTGGGTCCCCCGAGCCGGACGTGAAGGGCCCCCGCCGCGAAGCTCTCTGGGTGGGCCGAGTTGGGCGAATCATGTTTGAGCCTGTCTCTCAGGGCAACCTTCAGGCCGTCCCTCGCATGAAGCCCGACGATCCACGCGGCCGCAAGGAGTATGACCAGGGAAAGACGCGCCGGAATGAAGTTGGCAAGGTCGTCGAACCTCGCACCGGCCCAGCCGAAGTCCGGGGACGGCCCTGTCTTGTATCCCACCATGGAGTCCAGGGTGCTGGCGACCTTAAATGCAAGCATCAGACAGATGGCCGGCATCACGGGGGACCATCTGAGAAGGAATGCGAACGACCCGCCCGTTACATACCAGAACAGGGGCGACAGAAACCCATCCACGAAATTTTCTGTCAGGGTCTCCACGGCGGCCCTGCTGACGCCCTCCTGATCCAGACATCGGACATCGCGACCCACCGTCATGGCGACGGCCTCCCTGGCCGCGATGATGCGACCGGCCGTTAGGGCCGTGATCACGGGTCGAATATGGACGATCAGGTCTTTGAAGGCAAGGAGCGAATAACAGATGAAGAGGTCAAAGCCAGACCCGATAAGGGGTGAGAGGGCAGTTAGAAACAGGTGCAGGGCGATGTAGGGGCCGAGGGTGCATACGAGGGTCATGCCCACGAGGAGGATGCCGCCCCCCTTCCCATTGAGGCCAATCGTCTTCAGCGCCCTCTCGCTCAGGGATAGGGTCAGCCCAATGATCCTGACCGGGTGACAGGGGTAACGAGGGTCGCCAAGAACCTGATCAAGGAGGTAGGCAGAAAGGATGATGGCGCTCAATTCAAGCACGCGGTTAGCCTCCGGCTCTCACTCATATCGACCGTCCGGGAAAGACGAGATGAGGGAGATCAACTGATTGTTCTCCACGGGGCTTCGAAGACCTACACGGAAGAAATTGGCCTCAAGGCCGGGGAAATTCCGGCAGTCCCTCACATACATGCCGTTCGATAGGAGGTGACGGAGCAGATGGTCGAGGGTCCTGGTTCGGGTCCATTGGCAGAGGACAAAATTGGCGGACGGGCGAAAGGGGGTGATCCCGTCCAGCCCTTCAAGTCGATGAAACATCCTCTCACGTTCCTTTGCATTCGCTATGCGGGTTTCCTGTTCGTACGCTGCGGAGTGGAGGAGGAGGGGGGCGATGGCGTCTGCTACCCCGTTGACGGTCCAGGGTTCTTTGGCCCGTTTCAGGCGTGCAATCAGATTTTTGTCTCCCACAATCCCCCCCAAGCGAATGCCGGCCAGGGCATAAAATTTGGTGATCGAGTGGATGATCAGGATATTGGGCCGCAATGCCTGGGTGAGAAGACTCTCCTGTTCCCAGTTGTCTGCAAACTGGATAAAGGCCTCGTCGATGATGAACCGCGTTTGTGGGCATCTTTCCGACAGTTCAAGGATGATTTGTTTGGGGAAGAGGGTTCCTGTCGGGTTACTGGGCCTTCCGATCCAGACCGCATCGGCGTTCGCCAGTCCTCGAATCAGTGCGTCGGGATTTGAAAGGGAGAATCCGCTCTCCGGCGACAGGGCATGGCGGGTGACCCGGGTCCCGGCCAGGATCGAGCCCCGTTCATAGTCATGGTAAGAGGGGGCAACCACCACGGCGTGCCTAAATCCAAGGGCCCTGGGGACCAGATAGATCAACTCGGTGGACCCGTTGCCGGCCAGTAAGTTTTCGAGGTGAATATGGAATTTCTCCTGATAGTAACGGCCGACGCCATCCCCTTCCACAGGGGGATAATGCGCTATGGTCTCAAGAAGCGCCCCCCACCTGTCCCTGACAATGGCCGGAGGGCCCAGAAAGTTGAGGTTGACGCTAAAGTCAAGGATCGGCCGATCGGGCAGGCCGAACCGATCCAGATCGGATCGAGGCGTGCCGCCGTGCCGGTATGCAATGTCGCTGTTTACCATAACCCTCTTCCCCTGCTTCCTGGAATTCGATGAGGCTTTGTATACCGTTCGGCAAGGTCTTGTCATCACAAAAACGGAAAGGCGCCACCTCTGATCTCGATCGCGAAGGAATCTGCTCATAAAAATTGCGGTTGTCAAATTATTGGTTTGGGTGTAGAGTTTGCCCAATTCCATCGTTTTGTCAGACCATCGCCCAGGGCCTGGGTCCATGGGGAATATGCAAAGGAGGAGCAGGATGCTGCTGATCGAAGACCTGAGGGTGCAACTGGGGGACCATCTCATCCTCGCCAATATCAATCTGGAGATCAAGGCCGGGGAGACGCATGTCCTTTTTGGTCCCAACGGGTCGGGGAAAACCTCGCTTCTCATGACCATCATGGGGTATCCCCAGTACCGCGTCATGGAGGGGAGGATCTTATTCAAAGGGGTGGACATTACCCATCTGCCCATCAACGAACGGGCGGACCTCGGCATCGGCATGTCCTACCAGCGGCCGCCCACCATTAACGGCCTCAAGACTCGGCAGATGGTGGAGATATGCGCCAAGACAGAGGGGGTCGCTGAAGACCTGGCGCGGTGCGTCAACTTCGTGGAGTTTCTGGACCGGGATGTCAACGCCGGGTTTTCCGGGGGTGAGATCAAACGTTCGGAACTGCTCCAGCTCATGGCTCAGAACCCTGACCTGATCCTTTTTGACGAGCCTGAATCGGGCGTGGACATGGAGAACATTACACTGGTGGGAAATACCATCGCCTCTCTTCTTCAAAAGGGGTATGCATCATTCCTGGACGACGATGGACCGTGCAAAATGGAATTGAGGCGCAGGCGAACCAAGATGGGCCTGATTATTACCCATACCGGGTATATTCTGGATTACGTGACGGCGGACAAGGGCCAGGTACTGTTCAACGGCGTCCTGAGCTGCACCAACAATCCGCGGGAAATTTTCAAACAGATCAGCAAGTGCGGTTATGGAGAATGTGTCAAATGCATGTCGGAACGGAGTTGAGGAGACAGGCCGAAGCAGCGAAAGACAAAAAGGGGTCCATCGGCCCGGATGTGGACCTGGGCTCATATGAAAAGGGACCTGTGCCTCACGCATATCTGTCTGATAAGGGGATGCAGGACCTTCCCGAGGAGGAACAGGCACGGTTGTTGATGTCCGGCCTGGACATCTCCAAGAAGGGGAGGGGGGGGACCTTTTTTCAGAAGGACACGGCCGTTGTCCACTGCGGAAGCGATCAGGAAGGGATCGAGGTCATGCCGATCCGGGAGGCCCTGGAGACAGAGGATTGGATCCAGGACTATTACTGGAAATTGATCTCTGTCGATACGGACAAATACACGGCGGCCGCGGAACTGGATCTTCATAACGGGTATGTGATCCGTTCCCTCCCCGGCGCCCGAAGCGTCTACCCGGTCCAGGCCTGTCTCTATCTGGATAAGGAGGGACTTCAGCAGACGGTTCACAATATTATCATCGCGGAAGAGGATTCGGAACTCCATATCATCACCGGATGCGCCACGTCCCCGCACCTGAAAAAAGGGGCCCATCTGGGCATCTCTGAGTTCTTTATCAAAAAGAATGCAACCCTGAGTTTCACCATGATCCACAACTGGGCCGAGGATATGATGGTGAGGCCTCGGTCTGCTGCGAGGGTGGAGGAGGGGGGCCTGTTCCTCAACAATTATATCTGCATGAAACCTGCGAAGAGCCTTCAGATGTATCCGGTCACCCATCTGGTCGGAGAGGACGCGGTGGCCCGTTTCTACAGCATCATCGTCGGGAGTCCGGGCTCTGAATACGATGTGGGGGGCCGGATCTTTCTTCAAAAGCCCCGAACTCGTGCGGAGATCGTAGCGAGGACCATCAGCAACGGCGGAAGGATTATCTCCAGAGGCCATCTCATCGGGGAGGCGCCGGAGATCAAGGCCCACCTGGAGTGTAAGGGCCTGATTTTGAACGGGGGCGTCATCCACGCCGTGCCGGAACTGGAAGGTCATGTGGACGGGGTGGAGATGTCTCATGAGGCCGCTGTTGGGAAGATCGCCCAGGAGGAGATTGCGTATCTCATGTCGAGGGGCCTTGATGAAGACGCGGCCACTTCAACGATTGTGCGTGGTTTTCTAAACGTTGACATCCCCGGTCTTCCCGACCAGTTGAGGGCCGAGATCGATAAGGCCATCGACACGGGCGACAGGGAGATGATGTAAGTGTTGATGACGAAGGGCTCTTACTCCTGGCGATGAGAATAGAAAGCAGAGAAAAAGCGGGAACATCGAACATCGAACGTCCAACATCGAACATCGAATGCGTAAGGACAATGCCTCAACTCCTGACCTTGGACCTTGGACTTTGGGCCTCGGACTCCACGCTTCCTGTCACTGTCGCAGGAGGGGGAGGAGGTAGAACAGGTTGTCCCCGGCAAACAGGTGGGCCAGATAGAACATGGGTCCGATCAGGATGCGGCTGATGATCCCGGTGTGGGCGAAGTTGTCGAGCAGCACAATGCCGATGAGAATGAATGGACCGTAGCGGCCGAACTCCCGGTACTTCTGGGCGGCCCTGGGCGACAGGATGTTTTCGAGGACATGCGAGCCGTCAAGGGGGGGAAGGGGGAGGAGGTTGAAAAGCCCAAGCCCAATGTTCATCATGATCAGCCAGAGGAGCGCTTGCAGGTATATCTCCATCGGAATCAGGAAAAACCGGATCAGGAGACCTGCGAATAGCGCCATCCCCAAATTAGCCGCCGGTCCGGCAAGCGCCATAATGATCACGTCACTGCGCATATTTTTGAAATATCTAATATCCACCGGCACGGGTTTGGCCCACCCGAAGTTGAAGAGGAACAGGCAGATCGCCCCCAGGATATCCAGGTGCTTCAAGGGGTTGAATGACAGCCTTCCCATGAGCCGGGCTGTGGGGTCCCCAAGGGCCAATGCGGCCCTGCCGTGAGCAACCTCATGAATGGTGATGGCAAACAGGAGAACCGGTATCTTGATGATCCACTGGGTAATGTCAAGGGACATGCGGGCGCCTTTCTACTGTTGGGGTTGAGCCCGATACATATCAATAAACCGAGGTTACGGCAAGAGAGAAAATTCCAAGGGCGTAACGTCAAAAAGTAAAAGCGCCTACATATAGTTCTTGACCGAAGACCCGGTTTTGGGTTCAGGCGCTATGAGGCAATCCAGGTTAGGGGGCCTCTCTGAATTGATTTTTTCTAAGGGAATTGCTAAGCTGAAAACACTTTTGAAGGTTGGGGGAAACGGGCCTTCCAACGTAGCGAAGAAGCAAGCGGATTCTGCCGCGATGGCAGAATCGACAGACAATCACCCGAATCGCAGAGGACATATGCCCACAGGTCGAGAAAGGATCAAAATCGATCTCCTGATTCATGATCTCAAGGTGCCGCTTGCGGTTATTGAAGCAGGGCTCGTCTCATTGATGGACAAACAGGACAAATACGGCCCTGTTACAGAGCAACAGGCCAGGGTGTTTGCCCGGGTCCTGAGGAACACAAAGGTGTTGAAGACACTGGTCAATGACGCCCTGGAACTGGGGAGATCTGAAAAAGGGGTCGTTAACATATCCCGCTTCAGGTTGTCGAGTTTGATCGAGGAGGCTCTTGAGGAGATTTTTGACCTGACGGATGCGAATGTCTCAGAAGAGATCAAGCGGTGTGACAAGTTATCCCGAATCAGGGACATGCTGGAGACACGGGGGGTCGTGTTGTGTGTGGCGGAGGAGCTCTGGGGAGAGGAGATCTGCCAGGACCACGCAAAGGTCAATCAAATCCTGAGAAATCTCCTGAGCAATGCCCTGAAATATCGCAAAAAGGTCGTGGAATTGAAGGTTGACAGGACGGACACGTCTCTCATCCTCTCTGTCAAGGATGATGGCGAAGGGATCCCCGCAGCCTATCACCAGAAAATATTTGAGTGTTATTTCCAGATGGAACCCGATTCAAAGGGATCATGCAGCGTCAGAGGGCATGGGTTGGGGTTGGCCGGTGTGATGGTTTTGGTTGAAGATCTTGGCGGCAACTTGTTTCTTGACAGCGATGAGGGGCGGGGTACACGGTTTTTGGTGAAGCTCCCGCTTCAGTAAAAGTAACCGTTCACGGGTCCAAAGGTCCACGGCGGCCTAATGGCCGCAACCAAATGAGTGGCCAGTGGCCCGTGTTCAGGTTTCAGCAAACAACCCCTGACACCTGAAACCTGACCTCTGACCCCATGAACGGTTGCTTCTATCCTACATCATATCTTCGATTTCCTCGCGACGGGCGCGGTATTTTCGATCAAAAACTTCCCAGAATTCCCTGTCCTTCTTCTTCCATCCCTTTCCGAATTTCTTGTCAAAGTAGGGTTCGAGTCTGTCGAACCATTTGGCGCCCTTTTCTGTGCCGCCTTTTTCTCGAAGTTCGAGTATGTCGCGGATGTAGATGGGAATATCGGAGATCTTGTCTTTGGGCACATAGGACTGGGCGCCCCCTTTGATGGATCGTACAAGATTGTCAGGACTGACAGCGTGGGCGGTGAGCATCAGGGAGGGGATGTCTCGTTCGTTGGCTAATTCCAGGAGGTCATACCCCCTGACGCCCATGATATCGAGGATCGCCAGGTCGTATGTATTCTTGTTGAGAAATTTCTGGGCTGTTTCAAAATCGGGGGCTGTATCGATTAGACACATATCAAGAATTTCTGCCAAGGTTTCCAGTATATCAGGCTCATCGTCAACAATCAGTATTCTTTTCCCTTTAAGAACATCCTCCATGTTTAGCCCTCCTTAGTTGGTGACCTGAAGATTTTGGCCTGGATATTAACCCTACCATCCATGATCCGTCAATAGTTTTATGGCCATGGCGGATTTATGTGCGCACCACCAAATTTCATTGACATTCGGGCATGCATTCTTTAACTTCAAGCTATCGAGAAACCCTAACCAGGGAGGGCAGACATGGATTTTGTTGAAAAGGCAAAGATTCGGTTGGAGCACTGGAAGACCCATAACGATCATCACCATGAAGAATACCAGATGTTTGCCGAACAACTTGAAGATGCAGGGAAAACAAAGAGCGCAGCGCATATCCGGGAAATGATTGAACTCTCTTCAAAGATGAACGACTGTTTGGGGAATGCGCTGAAAGAGATTGATGAGGAAGTGCCTAAAGTGAGCTAAAGTGCCTAAAGTGTGGAGTTAAGAGTTCGAAGAGGTATAAGGCGTTAGGTGTTTGGATTTCATCCAGAAACGGGTATCCCGTAAGCCAGTATCTCGCATCCAGCACCGAGCAATCTTGGGGATTGACTATTGATGATTGACGATTGACCATTGAAAAACCCGAAACTGGAAATTCGATATCACGAAGTGAGAACTCAACGAACCCGACAATCCAGTATCCAGCAAGCAGGACTGAGGGAGGTGGAAGATGTGCGAGGCCCATGCGTATCTCCTGAAGGATAATACCGAAGACAAGATCTTAGAGAGTGTTGACCTGGTGGAGTTTGACGACGACGAGGTAAAACTGGTCAACATTTTCGGCGAACAGAAGACCCTCAGGGCACGGCTCAGCCGGTATGACAGCCGGGAAGGAAAGATCGTTTTTGAATCGGTTTAGGTTCAGTCAGGCGCAGCAAAGACAGGTTTTGCTCCTATGATTCTTCGGGATAAACCTGGGATTAGGCCCTTGTTCCCTGGTTTTCTGTCACAAAAAGCAAGAAAACGCGAATTGAGGGATTCAGGGATTGAGGAATTGAGGTTCTACGTCTGAAACCTGCGGACAAGTGGGCGGCTTATTGGTCAACCGACTGTAAAAACAAGATATTCTTTGTGTGAGAATTTTTGGTTGTGGTTATGCTGCGTTATATGGATGAGATGCTATGGCAGAAGATCTCCTGAAAAGGCATTCGGCGATACAGGGACTGACAGAGGCGGCGGCGGATATACTGATCAGGTCGCAGGCGACCCTGGCGCTGACCGGCGCCGGGATCTCTGTGGAGTCCGGCATTCCGGATTTCCGGAGCGCAGGAGGGCTGTGGTCGCGATACGATCCGGCTGAATATGCGACCATTGACGCATTCAGGGCCAACCCCGAGAAGGTGTGGCAGATGCTCATGGAGATGGATGCCATCGTCGGCCAGGCCAAGCCCAACCAGGCCCATCTGGCCTTGGGGGAACTTGAGGCGATGAGGCTGCTGGATTGCGTTATCACGCAGAATATCGATAACCTGCATCAGGCCGGTGGGTCGAAAAACGTCATTGAATACCACGGCAATTCGAGCACGCTATCCTGTCTCTGGTGCGGAAAGACCTATAAGGCTGAGGAGAAGCGGGGCGAGACGCCTCCCCGATGCACGTGCCGGAACATATTGAAACCGGATGTTGTCTTCTTTGGCGAGGCCATTCCTGAGAAGGCCATGCGTCGATCCTTTGATCTCGCATCGTCGGCCCAGGCCCTGCTGATTATCGGGACGTCGGCGGTCGTTTCGCCCGTCAATACCATACCCTCCATTGCCAAACGGAACGGGGCCAAGATCATTGAGGTCAACAAGGAGCGGACACACCTGACCGATACCCTCGCCGACATCTTCCTTCAGGGAAATGCCGGGGAGATTATGCCTCGAATTGTGGCGGCGGCAAAGAAGAAAAAGGAGGGGGTTACCTCGAGTTGATATACTCGTCAAGTTTGATGACTTTTTCGCCTTTCTTTACGGCCCCCTTCATCCCTGTCCAGGATGCCCTTACCTTTGCCTTTCGGATCTCACTGACCATGGTCTGAAGCTCCGGATTTCCATCAATCAGCTCCTGGATCTGCCGATTCAGCTTTTTCCACTCGGTCTCCATCTCGTGGGTGTCCAGCTCAAATCCTCCAAAGAATGACAACAAATTCCCTAAGTGGGCCAATAAGCCGAAATGGACGGCCCCCTCGATGTAATAGGGGCAGTGGCACCAGAGACTCAGGCTCTGAAACCCTCTTTTCTGTGCCTCAAAATGGATGCTTGAATGAATGGCGCTCGGGCCTTGGTAGGTGATCGGGATGACCTGTCTCTGCTTGATCCTGGAAAAGAGGGCTTCATCTGAGGCAAGCCCCGATACAATCTTGTCCGAATGAAGCACATTGTCATACATGCTTCCTACGGTGAAGACAGATTTGACGCCCAGCTCATGGCTCAGGGAGAACAGGATATCCATAAAGTGGCCCCACCTCAGGTGAGGCTCTTCACATTTTAGCAGAACGATATCCCTTCCGCACGAGTAGGCCTTTGCGGCATAAAATGCTCCTCCCGGCGGGGAGATTTCCCTTAGAATTCCCTCCTTGATGTCCACAAAGGGCCGGCTTTTGTCGTAGCGATAAAAGAGGTCAGGATCCACCCTGGCAAAGCGTTTGGCGCCCAGTTTCCGTATCAGAAAGGAAACCATTCCATCTGAAACGTTCAGGGCGTTTCCCCAGCCCTCAAAACCCGCGATGAGCAACGGGTCTTTCAGCTCGGGCATTTCTTCTATATCAATTCCTTGTTCACGCATGATTCAACTTAGGCATTTGGCCATGGCCTTGTCAAGGGAATCAGACGAATCGATTCCGACAGGATGGTCCATTCTCTGAACAGTTTGTGTTCATTGGATGTTCAGGACGGATATGATCATTCTTATTGACAAATGCGGAAAAAAGTATAAAATTATCCAACTTAAGGTGACAGGGGAGATTCACCCTTAATCCGCTCTACGATGAACGAATGGAGGCAACGGGATAGACCCGAGGAAAGAGAATTGGCTATTCGAATAGATCATGAGGTGTTGGAAAGCGCATGCAAGGACATTATCGAAACCATCCTGATTTGCCTGCCCAACGCCTTTAAGGGTACGGTCTACCGGATCGGAGCCCCGCCTGAAATGATCGCAACGCGGATTACCTCCGGGATTATCGATGAGGAGAGGAGGAAAATATCGTGGGGTCTGCCTGAGAAGTCGGATTACAACCCACCGGGAAAAGCCTTCAGCGAATACAGGGATGAACCGGGCCGCGCGATGGAGGCTATGGGATGGTGTGTGGAAAGGCAGGTGAGCTGGACGGCAGAGGACCCCAGGAACGACGCCCGTAGCGTCCGGCTTCAGGTGGAAGGCATTTGGGCCGATTTCCACCACATGGAACCGGTCCTGATCCGCAAAAAGGACCTCTATTCTGGGAACGAACACCAGGTCGCCTATTCCAAAAATTACAAAGGGGAGGTTCTCTGGGAAGACAGCGAGTATGTGGTGGCAGCGGTGATAAAGATCCATTTTCGTCCGGATACCATTAAGATAGGGAGCCCGGAGACAAGGATCATCAAGAGGCTGTCCCGAGCATTGGGCACCGAGCTTCTATCGTACCAGTTAAGGGAGCAGTCCCTTGAGGCCATACAGCATCTCGCAGAAGACAGGCTCAATTCGTGCAACATCCTGGCCGATTCCCTCAGGAACGTCATCACGAAGTATGGTCTGGTTTTTTCGCTGATCAAGCTGGAACTGGGTTTTCTGAGAGAGCAATGGGAACGAGTCCTGCTGGAGAGATCTGACAAAAAGGAGATGCGGTATGATGCGGTTCAGGGGCTCAACGAGGCGGTCAAAGGCATTTCCGTCCCCAACGATGCGATACAGAACGACCTGACGAATTTGCAGAATCGGTTTCTGAATATCCATTTGCCCCCTGAGCAAGGGGAAAAGTGGCTCCGTATGCAGATCGAAGACAGATGGAATCTCCTGATCCGCGATGGCGTCGTAGAGGAAAAGAGCGTGAGATCGATTCGGGAGAAGATTGAGGATCTGAAGGCGTCTCTTTATTTGGGCAAGGCCCCGGATGTCCTCGCGGCCTACAACAGCATCCCCGAGCATGTCAAAACCGAGTGGGTCAATCTCCTTTACGCGAATTCAGACGCGGTTGATCTGGATATGGTCGACCGATTGGTGCATGTCCTTGAGAGCAGCTATCTCAAAATCCCTTTTAAGGATAAGTCCATCAAGAGTCTGATTCGGCTCAAGGCCGTTGCTGAGATCATCGGTCAAATGGAAGAGAAGACCAATGTTGTGCTCAGAGAAGTGCTGAACGGGCACCATGAAGACGAGATTCCCACCGTGTCTCTCAGGAGAGGCGCGTGCTAACCTTCCCCTTGACCATTTGTTCTCCTATTATCATTGGAAGCTGATTGCAAAAAAACACCTGTGCGCCTGTAGCTCAGTTGGATAGAGCAGCGGACTTCTAATCCGCAGGCCAGAGGTTCGAACCTCTGGCCTGCGGATTAGAAGTCCGCTGCTCTAT
>Ga0172375_10009761_pt1 | contig 12580 bp, 10 predicted proteins | sample LakKiv1m_FD_114537 | JGI IMG/M metagenome (GOLD analysis project Ga0172375, IMG submission 114537) | Freshwater microbial communities from Kabuno Bay, South-Kivu, Congo - kab_092012_11.1m | ecosystem: Environmental > Aquatic > Freshwater > Lake | place: Democratic Republic of the Congo... | reverse complement strand
CCTGCCGGAATAACTTCATTGAGCATCTTAAACAACGCTTCGTGGCATTCGGCAATATTCAGAGGCTCAACAGGCCAGTAGTTCATTTCTGTGTTTATGTTTACGGTATACTTGCTGTCCCATGCCGGATTAAGCTTATCGTTCCATATTCCCTGAAGGTTGGCAGGATATGTTCCCTCCCGGCTCGAAGCCAGCATAAGGTATCTTCCATATTGTACATAAAGGGCAGCCAGGGAATTATCCATTTTTTCTGCAACATCCCTTATGCGGGCATCTGTGGGAAGCTCCTCTTTACCAGACGGGCCGAAGCTTATCGTAAAACGATTGAAATACTTCTGATAATCAGCAATATGCTCCGATTTCAGCTTCCTGAACGACTTAACGCCGAGATCAGCAAGGAGCTTAGAGCATAGTGCCTCAGGGTCGGCGAATACATACTTCGGATTTACAAAATTGGTTGCAGCCACGAGAAGGATCATAGCCTCGTCAGCCTTTTCTACATGAATCCTGTTGTCGGGTGCCGATATTTTACCGCCTTTAAGAACTAATTTTAGCTTTGCCGTTCCGGTAAGTGCACCGTCTTTTACTTTAACGGAAAGAGTTATAAAACCATCATCCGTTGCAATCACTGATGTTTTCTCATGAAGGGAGGTCAGAACAACGTCGAAAGTGATAGCTTTCTTCTTATCAGAAGTTATATTGACGGCAATCATGTTTCCAGGATAACTTGCAATATATTCTCTGGAAAACAGTGTGTCTCCTTTTGAATATGTTGTTTTGCATACCGCGTTTGATATATCAAGCTCGCGTTTGTAGTTTTCAACTTTAAGATGGCCGGGAAAACTTATCCATATATCACCGAACGGCTGGTATTTCTGTTGTCTGAAAGGAACGCTCATGAATTCCTTAAAGGCAAGATCTTCAGCTTCTTTCTGCCTTCCGGCCCACAACAGTTCGCGTATCTCTCCCAGGTATTTCCAGGCGCCCTGATGTGAGTAATCATGAGGTTCTCCCGACCACAGAGTTTCTTCATTAAACTGAATATGATCCACGGCAGGAGCTCCGAAGACCATTGCTCCAAGACGGCCATTGCCTATCGGAAGAGCCTCTTCCCATACGGCAGCCGGCTTTTTGTACCATAGTTTAAGGTCCTTATCTTCCTGTGCATCAGCTGCAAGAGATGAAATAATACTGAGAATAAAAATAATTATGACTCTATTCTTTTTCATAAAGGGAGAGTTTGATTTAATCTTACTAATATACAAACTAATAATAACTGCCGGAAAGTTTTCGTCTGATCATGCAGCAATAAGGATTTCTTCTGGTCTTTAATCCGGAAGAAGTAAAAAACTAAAAAGGAAAATCATGAAAAAAGTAAGGTACTTACTATTTGGAGTTCTCTGCCTGACAATAGTGGGATTAGCGAACTGCCAGAACCGTCCGACAGTTTACGGAGACAAGAATGTCGTGAAAAAGGAAAGAAATACAGGAACTTTTACCGGAGTCAGTACAAGCTCGGCAATTGATGTTATTCTTACACAGGGGGATAAGATTAGTGTTGTGCTCGAAGCTGATGAGAATCTTCATGAATACATTAAAACTGAAGTGAAAGACGGAACACTCCGTATATACACTGAAGCAAATATCCGCGAGGCAGCCATGAGAAAAGTCTATGTAACCATGAAAGAAGTAAATTATGTCAGTTCATCGAGTGCCGGTGATGTTTATGGACAGACACCCGTTAAAACCGACAGGCTTAAATTGTCGGCTTCCAGCGCCGGCGACATTAAGCTGGAGGTTTATGCACAAACAATTGATGCGAATGTAAGCAGTTCAGGCGATATTACTATTTCAGGGGAAGCTGATAAGCTGGAAGCCGATCTGAGCAGTGCAGGCGATCTCAATGCCTTCAACCTGAAGCTGAAAGAAGCAGATGTCTCGGTGTCGAGTGCCGGTGGCGCTGACATTTATGTAACTGAAAAACTGTTAGCCCGCGCTTCGAGTGCCGGAGATATAAACTACAAAGGTGATCCGAAAAACGTTGATGCCCACTCTTCAAGCGCCGGAGGAGTCCACAGAAAGTAGCTTCTATATAATCATATAATTTCCATTTATTGTGAGCCGTCAGGGATATCCCCTGACGGTTTTTTTATATTTTTGTAACATACCAACCCAGTCTGTGGAAATACTTGTAGAAATGAAAGAAAATATAAACATCAACCTGAAAAATGCAGGCAGCTTTGTATCGAGCGAAGAGGTACTGGCGCTTGCTCAGCAATCGGTAAGGCATCTCGAATCGCTTGAGGCCGGAACCGGTGCCGGAAATGATTTCCTTGGCTGGCTCTCCCTCCATGAAGATATTGTGAAACAGCTCGACAGCATCGAAAAGTGTGCAAAACATCTGAGGTCAGTCTCTGATACAACAGTTGTAATAGGTATCGGAGGATCGTACCTGGGAGCTAAGGCCGTTGTTGAAGCATTATCACATTCTTTCTACCATCTGCAAAAAGCAAAGCACCATGATATTCTTTTTGCAGGGCAGAATATCTGTGAAGATTATATGTCAGACCTCCTTGAGATTCTTGACGGCAGAAATTACTCAGTCATAGTGATCTCAAAATCAGGCACTACTACCGAACCGGCAATAGCTTTCAGGATCATCAAGGACCATCTTGAGAAAAAAGTGGGCAAAGCACAGGCCGCCGACAGGATCATCGCAATAACAGACAGCTCGAAAGGAGCCTTGAAAATACTTGCCGGTCTTAACGGCTACGATACATTCATTATTCCTGATAACATAGGAGGCCGTTATTCGGTGCTTACTCCTGTTGGCCTGCTGCCGATAGCTGTTGCCGGACTCGACATAAGAGCTCTCGTAAAAGGAGCACAAGCCATAGCTGACGTCACCAGGAAAAATAAAAATGCAGCTTCAAATCCTGCACTTATGTATGCCGCTGCGCGCAACCTCCTTCTGCAAACCGGAAGATCAGTGGAAATCCTAGTTGGTTTCACTCCAAAGCTTCATTTCTTTTCGGAATGGTGGAAACAGCTCTATGGAGAAAGTGAAGGAAAAGAAGGAAAAGGAATATTTCCTGCATCAGTTGATTTAACAACCGATCTGCATTCCCTGGGACAATATATCCAGGAAGGGCAGCGGATCCTTTTCGAGACTATAATTTCTGTAAGAACACCAAAGAAAAAAATAACCATCCCACTTGAGAAAGAAGATTCAGATCAGCTAAACTACCTGGCGGGGAAGAGGCTCTCGGAGGTAAATCATAATGCAGAATCCGGAACAATATTAGCACATAATGATGGAAATGTTCCGGTCCTCAGAATAGATCTCCCCGAACTCGACGAATTCTATATGGGCCAGCTGATCTATTTCTTTGAGCTTGCCTGTGCAGTAAGCGGCTATATACTCGATGTTAATCCATTCGATCAGCCCGGAGTTGAAGCTTATAAGAAAAACATGTTCGCATTGCTTAATAAACCGGGGTTTGAAGAGGAAGGGAAAAAACTGAAAGAAAGACTGAAGTAGAAGATAAAAGACCAAAGACCCAAGAAAGAATTAAATCTTTAGAAATCCCCTCCTGGGAGGGGTATGGGGTGGGTTAGTAATTAACTGATATTAAATTTTTACAATTAAAGACATGAAAATAGAACTTAAGAAAGATTTCACATGGTCGCTTGTTGTTCCGACAAGCATGGGAGTACGCATCACTCCGGTAAACGGACAGCCTGTTCATTGCAGCAATATGTTCATGATGCACGTTTCAAGTGCTGAATCTAACGTAGCAAGTGTTTCATCATTTCTCGGACTTCCGGTGAAGGTTCTCACAACATTTGTGAAGGAGAGCCCCATAGCAAGGATGATAAAGGATAACCTTGCAGGCCGTCACATGGCTTATGAAGGCGTTGAAGTTGAACAGGGCGGCCCCTGGGGTTATCGTCACCAGTTTAATATTGCCGATGCCGGTTATGGCTCGCGCGGACCAAGGGTACAGAATGACCGTGCGGGTGAAGTCGGAAGAACATTGAATGTTAAGGACTTCGACCTGGAAAGGCTTTTCGGCAAAGAGGGTGTTCAGATACTTCATCTTTCCGGACTGATAGCCGCTCTATCACCCGAAACAAGCAACTTCTGCCTTGAGCTGGCCCGGGCTGCAAAAAAACACGCGACAAGGATCTCCTTCGACCTGAATTACAGGGCATCTTTCTGGAAGAACCGCGAGAAGGAGCTGGCGGCTACTTTCAAAGAGATAGCATCAATATCAGACATACTTGTTGGCAACGAGGAAGATTTTCAGCTTTGCCTCGGCATCAAAGGTCCTGAAGAGGGAGGGAAAGATCTGGCAGCAAAAATAGAGAGCTTCAAGGAGATGATAGGCAGGGTGAAAAAAGCGTTCCCGAATGCATCTGTCTTTGGCACTACTCTTCGCCAGGTCATCAGCACCAACGAACACCTTTGGGGCGCCATAATGCTTGAAGGCGATAACTGGCATGTTGTTGAGCCGCGCGAAATACATGTCCTCGACCGCATAGGCGGAGGCGATGGATTCGTGGGAGGAATGCTCTATGCTATCCTCAAAGGCTGGGAACCGGAGAAATGGATCCAGTTCGGATGGGCTACGGGTGCACTGGCAACTACAGTGGTAACCGACTACGGAGAACCTGCCGACGAAGAACAGGTGTGGAGCATCTGGAAAGGAAATGCCCGGGTAAGGAGATAATCAGAAGGAGGCGTTGCATGCAACGCCTTCGTCTACAAAATTATATATTATTTCCTCCCCTTTAGTTTGAATTTCTTAACGAAATCATCAATAACCTGTGTGAGATTGGGATCGCCTATTTCCTGGAGATCATAATAAACCCTCGTATTAGGCTTTTTAATCTTGATTATCCTGTTCAGATCGATAGGTGTGGCAATTATCACACTGTCGCATTTTGTGTTATTAATATTTTTCTCGAGGTCGTGTAGCTGTTCATCTCCATATCCCATTGCAGGAAGAAGAGTCCCGATATTCGGATATTGCCTGAAGGTAGCGGAAAGTTTCCCTACCGTATATGGCCGTGGATCAACAAGTTCCGCAGCTCCGAACTTGCGGGCGGCAACGACTCCAGCGCCAAGTTTCATCTCACCATGGGTAAGAGTGGGGCCGTCTTCCACAACAAGAACTTTCTTCCCTTTTATTAATGAAGGATCATCAACTTTGATTGGAGATGCACCATCGACAACTATAGCTTCCGGATTTACTTTTTCAATGCTCTCACGGACTATCTGTATTGCTTCCGGAGCCGAACTGTCCATTTTATTTATCACAACAACATCAGCAATCCTGAGAGTTACCTCGCCCGGATAATACTTAAGTTCATGCCCTGCCCTGTGAGGATCGGTTACTGTTATCATCAGGTCGGGCTTGTAAAACGGGAAATCGTTGTTGCCTCCGTCCCAGATGACAACATCACAACCGGCAGGGTCCTTTTCTGCCTTACGGAGGATAGCTTCATAGTCGACACCTGCATATATTACATTGCCGCGGACAACATGCGGTTCATACTCTTCCATCTCTTCAACCGTACACTTATGCTTTTCGAGATCCTTAACAACTGCAAACCTCTGAACCTTCTGTGCATTAAGATCACCATACGGCATCGGGTGCCTGATTGCAACAACCTTCAGGCCTTTTGCCATCAGCAATTCAATAACTCTTCTTGATGTCTGGCTTTTCCCGCACCCTGTTCTGATGGCACCGACGGCTATCACAGGTTTTGTGCTTTTAATCATTGTATCTGCTGGTCCGAGAAGTACAAAATTTGCTCCGGCGGCATTTACTATGGCGCTCACCGCCATCACCTTATGATAGGTAACGTCACTATATGAGAATACACAATCATCAACCCTGAATTTCGTTATTAACAGAGGAAGATCCTGCTCAGGGAAAATAGGGATTCCCTTTGGATATAATTTACCAGCCAGTTCTTTTGGATATCTTCTTCCGTCGATATCAGGTATCTGTGCTGCAGTAAAAGCGACAACATTATAATTCTCATTATCCCTGAAGCAGGTATTGAAGTTATGAAAATCCCTACCTGCCGCGCCAATGATTATGACATTTTTTTTAGACATAGAACCTCCTTGTTATTAATAACTTTATTAGCAATGAACAAAAATCATTTTAAAATGAACCAACAAATGTATAATTTGCATACCGAAATTCCGAGTGTTTAAGGGATTTTTTACTCTTATGAATGTACTCGCCCACATATATCTTTCAGGTGATTCTGACAAGATCATCATTGGTAACTACATTGGCGACTACGTCAAAGGAAGGGACTACCTCAATTATCCCGATCTCGTTCGCAAGGGCATTATTCTTCACCGTCATATTGACGGATTCACCGACAGTCATCCTGTCGTTCACCGGAGTAAAATATTCTTCTCAAGAAAATATCATAAATACTCAGGAGTAATAACTGACATTATTTATGATCACTTCCTGACGAGGGAGTGGAACCTGTTTTCGAGAAGGCCGCTTGAGAGCGTCACTTATAATTTTTACCGCGCTCTTGTTAATAATTATGAGATCCTTCCTTCCAATGTAAAGGAGATGATGCCCTTCTTCATAATAAACAACTGGATTGAATCTTATCAGACTTTACACGGCATCCGCCAGGTATTAAAAACATTAAGCAACAGAACCACCCTTCCAAAAGAAACAAGATTCGCAATGCGTGCCCTTAAAAAAAACTATGTTCCCCTTCAGGAAGACTTCATGGAATTTTTCCCCCAGTTGATCGATTACGTGGAAAAAGATTTCGGAATAGAGATATCGCACAGGATAACGGTCCCATTCTGATCAAACCAGATATTCTGTACGGCTTGCATCAAGCCTTAGAAAGATAAACAGCAGTATTGTAAAACCCCACAGTGAACTTCCTCCGTAGCTGAAGAACGGAAGAGGGATGCCTATTACTGGTACCAGGCCTATAGCCATACCGATATTAATAAAGAAATGAGTAAACAAAATCGATACTACCCCATAGCCGTACAATCTTGTAAACATTGATCTCTGCCGTTCTGCAAGTATGACAAGCCTGATAAGTAAAAAGACATAAAGTCCAATAACTGTAAGAGAACCCAGGAAACCCCATTCTTCACCCACCGTACAGAAAATAAAATCGGTACTCTGTGCAGGAACAAATTTGAATTTCGTCTGTGTCCCCTGGAGATAGCCCTTTCCGGCAAATCCTCCCGACCCGATAGAGATCATCGACTGGTTAACATTGTAACCGGTTCCATGAGGATCTGATTTGATCCCGAGCATGATCTCTACCCTCTCCTTCTGATGAGGCTGCAAAACATGGTTGAATGCAAAATCAACGGTATTAACATATAAAATACTCCCAAGCAGAAAAAGGTAAATCAGCAGAAATGCCATCGCCTTTTTGTTATAGATGTAATATGCGAATATAACGCCGGCAAGGATGACTGTAATGAGCAGAATGAGCTCATTACCAATTGATTTCACTACAAAGTGATCCAGCGCAAACAATAATCCTCCTGAAACAATAAGTATCCCAAGTCCGATAAGCCAGACTCTCATGTTCCGTATTGTGAACCATGAAAGAAGCATTGCTGTCACCACCAGTCCGCATTCGAGATAGAAGTTATCAACAATAAGCGTGAGGAAGAATAGAATGATCATAAGTATCCCCGATATAAATATGAAAGGGCTCATTCCCTCACGAAAGAGAACAATAAAGAATGCAAAGAAAACAACTGTTGATCCCATATCAGGCTGGAGGGCTGTAAGAAGTGCCGGGAAAATTATTATTCCAACTGCAGGCAATATGACCTTCAGCTTTGTGAGCTCCTGTCTTTTGTTATTCAGGTATCCTGCAAGCGCAAGAGCTGTGGCGAACTTGGCAAACTCTGAAGGCTGCAGACCTATACTCCCGAATTCGAACCACGATCGGGCTCCATTTATCTCCTTGCCGAATACAAGCACGAGGATGAGCAGCAAAATGAGGCTGGCGTAAATGAAATATGCAAAAAAGACATAGAACCTGCTGTCTACTATTACAATAAAGACAGCAAGAACAAGCGTTGCAAGTATCCAGATAAACTGCTTACCATACCTTTGTGAAAGATCAAGGATCTCTTTATGCTCTTCGTTATAGACAGCGGCATAGATATTGAACCACCCCATGATAACCATGAACATGAACAACAAGATCGAGGTCTTGTCGATGTCTCTCCATATATTAATTGTCCGCTTCAACTTCAGAAATTGAATCCACTAGGTTCAGGTCGAGCATTCTTTGTTCAAACCATTTTCTGTTTTCGGCTATCCCGTTTTTAAGGTATTTTTCGATCATCAGGCTGGCCACAGGGGCTGCGTAAGTTGAACCAAATCCTGCATTCTCAACATATACTGCAATAGCAATTTTCGGATTGTCTTTCGGAGCAAAGGCTATAAATACTGAATGATCTTCTCCAAACGGATTCTCCGCTGTTCCCGTCTTACCGCAAATAATAATATCACTCATAGCCACACTTCTTGCAGTTCCACCGGGACCACCATTTACAACAGCCTCCATTCCAAGTATGATCTCTTCAAAATTAGCAGAATCGATACTTATTAAATGTTTTTCAGTATACTTAGGATCTATCCTCTTATCAGCACCTATTGATTTTGCGATATGAGGAGTATAATAATATCCTCTGTTGGCTATTGCTGCCGTCATATTGGCCATTTGTACAGGAGTTGTTCCCAGCTCTCCCTGCCCTATTGCCATAGATATCACTGTAAGCGCTTTCCACCCTCCCTTTTTATGATAGCTGTCGAAATATTCTGAAGTTTTCAATATTCCGTTCAGCTCGTTCGGGAATTCTGTGCCCAACTTCTTGCCGAACCCGAACTCGTCAAGATAGCTTTTCCACTTATCATAAGCCTCTGCTACAGAGCCATAACGGGGGTTCTCCAATATTCTTCTGTACGCCTGGCAGAAATAGGAGTTGCATGAATTGGCAATAGCATCCTTCAGGTTGAGTGGTGAACGGTGAGAATGACAAGCCACCGTAAGCGATCCGGCGTGATACCCGTTGCTGCAACCGAATTCTGTTGAAGGTGAGATAACCTTTTCCTGGAGAGCTATTAGTCCGTTGACAGGTTTAAAGGTTGAGCCGGGCGGGTATGATGCCATTGATGCCCTGTTCCAGAGAGGCTTAAGAACAGTATCAGCCTGAAGTTTAGAAAAATTTTCTGAGCGTACCCTTCCCACAAGAAGCGACGGATCATAGGCGGGAGAAGAAACTAAAGCCAGTATTTCACCTGTTTTCGGTTCTATTGCCACAATGCTGCCTGTTTTATTCTTCATAAGCTTTTCACCATATTCCTGCAGATCGTAGTCAATTCCCGAAATAATATCTGTACCCTGAATTGCCAGAGTGTCGAGGGCTCCGTCGGCATAGGAACCCTTTACACGGCTGAACACATCAACCATAAATATCTTAACACCCCTTCGGCCGCGAAGCTCCTTTTCATAAGCCTCTTCAATTCCAAGCTTGCCTATGTAATCGCCCATCTTGTAATAAGGATCTTTTTTTATCAGAGCTTCATCGACTTCGCTTATGTATCCAAGTAAATGTGCCGCTACAGGTCTCGAATATTTGCGCAGCGTTCTTGGCTGGACATAGAATCCGGGGTAGAGGAAAATCTTTTCCTGGAACCTGGCATAAGTCTCGGCAGAGATCTGCTTAAGGAAGATAGATGGAGATTTCCGGTTATATGTTTTTGCAGCTTTAAGCCGTTCATTAAAGAAGCTCATTGTTATGCCAAGCTCCCTGCAGAACTGAGCTGTGTCCATTTTTCCTGTTTGTGCAGGCACTACCATCAAATCGTATGCTGCCTGGTTCGAAACCATCAGCTTTCCGTTCCGGTCATAAATAAGTCCACGTGCAGGATACTGCGTTACATACCTCAGAACATTATTATCAGCTGAAAGTCTGTAAGTATCCTTAACAACCTGAATAATGAAGAGCTTTATTATCAACGCAAGAGCCACCAACACTATGGAGGCGATTATTATGTATTTCCTGTTGGTAAAAGCATCCTTCATATACGGTAAGTTATTTCCCCTTCCTTATATATTCAAGAAGTAAAATAAAGGCGACAGAAAACAGAGTGCTTAGAATAACCCTGAACATCGTGCTGAAAAAATCAACAAGCCTGAACGCTTCAAGATAAAAGAGTGCAAGATGATGAACAAACACAACCATTGATGCATAGATAAGAAACCATCTGAATCCATAAACCATCATGGAAGGTCCTGACCCGGTTTCATATCCATCCCTGGGTGATGATATCCGCAAGATATAAGGCCTGATAAACCCTGCAAGTACTGTCGCTGATGTATGCATCCCGGGGGTGCCGGAAAAAAGGTCCATTGTCAGACCAGTGACAAAAGAGAGGATCAGAAGAAGCCATGAAGGTATCTCAAAGGGAAGAAGAAGAATGAACATTATATATACATACGGATTGACGTACCCGCTGAACTGAATATTATTAAACAACAGAACCTGAAGCAGGAACAGCAGAATAAATAACAGACCCGATCTTAATATCCTGTTGATCATTGAAATTGTTTTTCAAGTTCGAGTTGCTCTTCTTTCCTCAGGTTGCCGATCACGTTGACAAAATGAAGCTTTTTGAAATCAGTAGCCAGTTCAACCTCTATCCTGTAAAAATCGCCTCCTGATTTTTCAAAACCGCTGACGGTTCCTATCATTATGCCTTCCGGAAAGAGAGCCGAATAGCCCGTAGTCTCTATGGTATCCCCTATTCCGAAAGATACATGTTGTGGTATTTCGCTAAGTATAGCATGCCGGATATCGGCTCCGTCCCAGCTTAAAGATCCGAAATAACCATTTGATTTAAGCCTGGCGCTAAGCCGGAAATCAAGATTCAGGAGCGACATGACAATTGAAAAATTAGCTGAAGAGCCTACAATAACTCCTGCTACGCAATCTCCAGAGGCTACTGCCATATCGACCGACATACCCTGCAGCCGGCCCTTGTTAATTGTAAAGAAATTCTTTTGTCTGTTTACCGTGTTATTTACAACTTCAGCAGTCGAGTAGGTGTACTGTTGAGAATGTACCGTATCGGTTACAGAAAAAAAAAGTTGATTTTCTGCACTTTTAGAGCGCTCAACAGAGGTTCTGAGGGAAGCATTTTCCCGTGCAACGGACTGGCTTATTTCCCTGAGATGAAAATATGAATTTGCATTGCTGACACGCCTTTCCATTCCTTCAGTAAGTCCCCTTAATCCCTTTACAATAAGTGAATTGTGGTAACTGTTCCCTGTGCTCAGCAGGTAAAATGCAATCCCTTCAAGCACAAGAAAAATTATCAGGTTATTATACTTTGCCAGAAAGTTCAGCAGATTTCTCATTCACACAAAGGTGTTATCTCATGAGGAACGGAAATTTATCGACATTCTTCAAGGCTACAGCAGTACCACGTGCAACAGCATGGAGCGGATCCTCAACAACATTGAAATTGATGTTTATCTTATCAGTAAATCTTTTTGCCAGACCTCTCAGCAACGAGCCTCCTCCGGCCATATATATGCCTTTGTTAACTATGTCGGCATACAATTCGGGAGGTGTTTGTTCCAGTACGCTCAAAAGTGCAGCTTCCACTTTAGAAAGCGATTTATCGAGGCAATAGGCGATCTCCTGGTACGATATGGGTATTTCTATTGGAAGAGCGGTCATAATATTCGGACCTCTTACAACATAATCTGCCGGAGGATTCTCAATATCAGGAAGTGCAGCGCCAACACCTATTTTGATATCTTCTGCCGTTTTTTCACCAATCTTTATATTGTGCTGATGTCTCATATAAGCCTGAATATCAGATGTAAATCCATCTCCGGCTATCCTGATCGATTTGTTACACACTATCCCTCCCAGGGCAATTACAGCGATCTCAGTTGTTCCTCCTCCGATATCGATAACCATCGATCCTTCGGGAGCGAGAACGTCAAGTCCTATTCCGATTGCGGCAGCCATAGGTTCGTGGATCATGTATACGTCGCGGCCCCCTGCATGCTCAGAAGAGTCGCGGACAGCACGGATCTCAACCTCTGTGCTCCCCGACGGGATACCAACTACCATTTTGAGTGAAGGAGCAAAAAGCTGGGGTCCCTTGGTTATCATTTTTATCATTCCCCTTATCATCAGCTCTGCAGCGTTAAAGTCGGCAATAACGCCGTCGTGCAGAGGCCTGATGGTCTTAATATTCTCATGTGTCTTACCATGCATTTGCCTGGCCTGTTCCCCTATTGCTATCAGCTTCCCCGAATTCTTGTCAATAGCAACTATCGATGGTTCATCAACGACGATCTTGTCATTGTGAATTATGATAGTATTTGCCGTCCCCAGATCGATAGCAATCTCCTGCGTTAAAAATGAAAATAGTCCCATTGAAATATCTGAATTATATTGATTAATGTTTAAAATGTCTCACACCTGTAAAGACCATCGCCATCCCGTTTGCTGTGCAATAGT
>Ga0172375_10009756_pt1 | contig 12583 bp, 4 predicted proteins | sample LakKiv1m_FD_114537 | JGI IMG/M metagenome (GOLD analysis project Ga0172375, IMG submission 114537) | Freshwater microbial communities from Kabuno Bay, South-Kivu, Congo - kab_092012_11.1m | ecosystem: Environmental > Aquatic > Freshwater > Lake | place: Democratic Republic of the Congo... | reverse complement strand
TATCTTATCATAAAGATCATGATATTATCGACTTTTTTTATGCGTAAACCAGCGTACTCCTCATGGCGGAATTATATTTTTCTATAGAGGCAGGATCCATGCGGTGGCACCGGCCTAGATGTATCGTAATGCTTCTCAGCTTTTCGTTGATCTTGTCTGTCGAGCAAAGATCCGACTCATACAATAGGTGATACCCTGTCATTTCTTTATAGATATTCTTTACATATTCTAAAGCGCCGGAATATCTGGCCGTTATTTCCCTCGCATCCGTGCCGTCATGTATATTGGACACCATAAAGGCGATATTGAGCATGTCCACAAGCTTCAACACGTAATTACTTATATCGGCCTGGTACTCCGCGAGCTGAACGTCTATGCCGGCCCGGCCTACGACCTTCCCGTCTTCTTCATAAGCGATCATGCTGATCAGCTGGTCTTTGGCCCGTTTCGCCGGAACACACGGAACAATCTTGAACTTGGCGCCGTATTTTTTATTCATATAAGCGCAGTACCCGGTCAGCACATCAACTTGCGACGGGCTTAGCCTGGCGGCATCATACCTAATGACATATCCGCGTTTTCCAATGTCCAGCCCGTCCAAATGTAACGGCCTTCTCCCTGCATCCTGGGCCATATATTTTGCCAAAAGATCGAAGCGCGCCCGGGCCAAATATATTTTAAAATATCTGCCTCGCTCATCGCTCTCTAGTCTGGCAGCGTTTTTATTTACCATCTCTGCTTCTTTGCCGCTTAAATTTATTTCGTCCAGGTACACCTTTTCTTCAGCCAAAATTTCAGTCGCAAGAAATCTTTTTTTGCCGACAGCCTCTGCAGTCTTCCGGTCGGTAAGACTGGTAGAGCAATACCATAACTCTCCTCCTTCAGTCAACCGGTCCGCCGCGTTCGAGACAAGACCGCACAGTTCCTCCTCGTCAGAGAACGCCCATGGCTTTACAATAACATCCAGGCTGCTTTCGCCATAATAATCCGGCCCGGCATATTTCACCTGGTAACTTACCCCGATAAGACCGTTCAGCACGTAATTCTCTAAGCATAGCGCGTAACTGTCCGCATCATAAGCGACGCACTCGAACCCGGAAGTCCCTACCAACAATGCCCTGCTTACGACTAACGGCAACCCCCCGTTTTTGCCTCCGAGAAAAAGGGCCCTGTCGTGAGGGAATGAGCCCCGCAGCTTGTCCATGTGCCTCACAAAAAAATCCGTTTCCCATGAGTTTTCCTGTACGTTCCGACCGCTGTTTATGTAAAGGCGTTCCGGCTTAGAGTATTCTCCGATGTATTCATATACACGCTGCGTATAGCCTTGGCATGAGGAAAAATATGGCGCAGCCTGTATGACCGGTTCCGTCTCATTATCGATAAATAATCTATCATGGGAGATATAAAGCCTCATGCCATGCATCCACATCTTACGGCCGTTCATCCGCTCCAGTAACGGCTTAAGAGCGCCTTCATAGTCAGGAACCCGTATATTTTTCACCACATGCGATGCGTTTAGGCCGCCGTAATATGAAGGAATAGGATATGTGAGCTCTACATCCTTACGCACATAACCTACCTTTATGATCTTTCCGGCAAAAGCGCCCATGTTACTCTTGACGAATTCATATATATCCTCCGGACATAGCACATAATCTATCTCGTCAGAAGGCACATGCAAGAGATGCTCCGGATAACCTCCTGCCCTGGCATGCAACCTCTCGATCTTCTCGTTATCGGCCACAAAAACCACCGAACTGGCTATCCGCGCGGCTATCACGGCATCCGACAACCCTGTCGTATCTTCGACGCTCTCCCAACCGCGTTCAGCCAGAACCGGAAGCACCGAATAGGGCCCGCTGTAAAGATTATTTTGCAGATTGTCCGCTCCGGCTACTGCTCCGCAGACATCGTATCTGTCGTTCCCGCCGACCCAGCCTGCGGATGACCTTGTATAAGCCATAATATTATACATAGGCGACACAAGACCTCTGGCGTTGACCGAGACAAGCAGCGGTTTAGAGAGCCCTTCATACAGTCGTAACTCATCCAACCCGTCGGTATCCCCCTGCCTTTGCGTAATAATTTCCAGCAGCCGTTTATCTCCTTTCTTGATCAGGGCGTAATATCTCTCGATGATCTGACCGTCAAGCTTAAGGTCAGGCCTGCCCATACTTACGGCAATACCGTCGTACCTCTCATACACCTCCTTAATGACAGCGCCTATTTCATCCAGCGTCGATACGTCTTGCCCGCGCGCAGCCATATTTTCTGGATCACTGAGCGATCCGATAGTATCCGCAGCAACAAGTATCGCCAACGCCTCTGTCATCTGCTTTTGAGACAACGACAACTTCCCTGAGCATTCCTCCATTTCGGTCATAAACTGCCTATAATTGGCGAGCCCCGCGATCACGATCTCAATCTCTTTCGGTATATCGTAATATCGTTTCAGGATCTCCGCGGACAATATACCTTGGGCGGCATATAGTAAAACATTTCGCGCCTGAACATTTAACGACATTTTTTCGGACAATATTTGCGCGATGTCCGCGGTCTTCTTCATGCGCGCACTAACGGCCCCATTCTCTGTTTCAGCGATACCCGAGATCCTGCCCGGCATAGACATAAGCACGTTGTACCTTGAACGTCCTGTTGCGCGCCGCGAATCGAGGTCCGGCTTCACAGGTTTTATGGGGGACCGGAATTCTTTCGCCCACATAGCATTTTGGAATTGCTCGCGCAAAGGGGCCTTCGCAGGCCCGGCAGAAGGCAGGTCATCAAAGAGCGTCTTCAATGACGCACAATATGATGACTCACCATAGCGCTCGTGGGCTATTTCCGAGATCCTCAGCCTGTCGCTCAAAGGTTCGGAAATAAGCGCCCTTTCGTAACCGCCCTTTAACTTAAGCGCCTCTACCGCCTTTTCGAACTCATCCATGAACGCGTCGGCATCCATCTTTATGAGAAGTTCCTGCGCCGGATTTATCCCTGCGATCAGGAGAGTTTTTTTACCGTCGACCCAGGCGTCGATCAGTCCGGCGTAGCCCATGACAAGACCTGAGCCTTTATCATAAAATTCAAGGAGACGGTACCGGTCCATCGACCAGAGCTCCGGCCTGTTTTTTATGCATATATCAGACACATATCCGTATAGTGAGTGAGGCATGCCTTTGACTACCCTGAAGGTCAACGATAATGCGCTGTCATAGCTGTGACACGCCTGAAACTTTCTCTTCTCGGCAGCGATCAAGTCCAGGATTCCTCCAAAGATCTCGTTAAGAAGGTATTCTTTGTAGCAGGGCCTGGCCTCTGTGCTTCCGCTCATTTCGCGAAGTTTATCTCTTAAGGGTTTATTTTTGATCCTCTTACAGGCAATAGATATAGGCACAAGAAGCGCTTCCTGGTTAAAGAACATCTCCTCAAGATACGCTATGCCGTAATAGTCGCATTGCTGCGCCGCGCTAAGGCCGGCCCTCAAGCTCTCGTCGTTGGTCGCAAACAAGACACAAGTATCCATGAATGCCTTCCGGGTCTCGTCGTTAGGATCGCTCAAGAACCTTTCCAAAGACGGGCCTAATGACAGGCGGGCTGTCCTCTTGGCAAGGTTCCTTTCTTCGAGGCCGGCCTCCGAAGGCCTTAGTTTCCGGATGAAACCGATAAGCTCCGTATTTAAAATCTCACCGGGCCGCAATTCCCATTTATACGGTTCCAGGGGATCCGACTCATGCAGGATACCGCCTGCGATGTTCTCAGGAATATGACCCCTTGAGTCTTCGAAGCTCAGGCCCAGCATCCGGCTGATCCGCCAATCCAAAAGGTGCGTATTGTCTTCATACTGGCCGCGCCATGAAACATCTATGCCCATAGAAACCGCCAGCGCCTCACCAAGGACCTTGAATTTAAGTTCCTGGTCATCCTGGTAAGTCTTAAGGCACTGATAACCCGAAACCTTCTTAAAAAATCCCTCAAGCTCATCAGGGCCGGCAGTATCCCCGACCACTTTCTCTTTAAGGTCCGAAAGCAGTCTTGATATTTCAGACGTATTTTCCAGGTACAAACGAAGCAGGATAGGCGGTGTGCTCTTAAATTTCAGGAACATTTTTATATTGATCGCGTTCGCGGAAAACTCGGCGCCGGACAACGCATACCGCGGGCATAAGCACCAGTCGTTAATGACTCCGTATATCATCCGAGCCCAGGACCTCTCATACTCAGCGGCATCCGATAAAAACCCGATAAGGGCAGCCGCATCGTACCCCTTTGTCTTCAACTGTTCCAAGGTTTGCCTGTCTGTAACGGACTCAAGGATATAAGACAGCTTGTATTCGTCGAGCCGCTCAGAAGCTTTCGTAAAGACAACCTCGAAGTCCTTGATATTATCTTTCAGATAACCAGCGCCATAAACGGCCTCGATGCCGGCGCATGCCCTGTCTATCTGAGGATACGCGCCGCGAAGCGTGGCCATGTCAAATCTGCCGTCCATAACACTGGCGCACTCAAAGATCATCAGCTCATCCCGTCCGGAAAATACATCATGCGATACTACGGCCGCTCCTTCAGCGCCTGGAACAATGCCTGCGCCGCATTTATATATAGCCTGAAAATATCGTTCTTTTATCCCTGTAATCTGAAACGAGACATTGATCGTGTTCCCTATTCTCGGCACCTTGTGCCCAAATTTTACGCAAGGCTCAACGACCTCCGTGCGGTCAGGGCTCATTCTGGGCCGGTTGACCTCTATACTGCTTTTGCCCAGATAGAGCTGCCTCATGCCGGCCATCAGTTCGAACTTTATACGGGCCGTGTCGAGCGGCTCGCCTGTCCAGCTCTCGAAAATCGACGGAAGAGACAAAAGAGACACGCTTTCGGTATAAGTATGCCCGGTCCGGACATACGCACCCGGCGCCTCCGCGCAAACGATCGAAGCGCATATCATGACAGCAATGATCTTTCGTATATGCATAACCATCTTTCTTTATACCGACAAAAGGGCCTTCATCATCAAACGGTTCCTCTCTTCCAGGAGATCCGGCGGTATTTTGTACGCGCCGGGGATCACCAATACGATATTTTTAAGCGCTCTCAAAAGGCCGTCTGCCGGACCGTCAAGAGCCATATCGGTCCCGAGTATGGCCTTGTACTGGTCGGCGATATAATGGACAAGATGGCCGTATTTATTCTGGAGATCATTGTCCCGGCCGGCATCTTCCGGGATATTGGCCGCGACAAACGCTATATTCAACATCCCGGTTATCCTTAAAAAATAGTCGCTCTCTACGGCATCGTCGGGAACTTTGATATCTACATGCCCCTCGCCGCCGGGGCCATTGCCCCGGGAGTACACCGCGATCAATGACTCTTTTGAGCCATGCTGCCGGGAATGGGTCATACGCTCCACTGTTATACCGAACTTCTGTTCCAGGACACTTATATATGCCTCTATGATCTTAGCCTGCTCTTGAGACAGGCGCGACACATCATATCTTACAGTATATGTCCTTCCGGCATCGATCTTACCATACAGGTGATCGCACAAAAGCGCTTCTAAGCATTCGGTATCATAGTCCGTCAGTGTCCCGGCTCCGGGGGCTGAGCCATTCTGGGCGCCGACCATATTGTTCATAAGCGCATAGGCGTATTCATATGCGTCATTACGGCTGACCTGCCCGTAGAGCCCGTCCATGATCCTCTTTTTCTCTTCGCGGGGCATCGTGTAAGCTTCGTATAATTTACGGGCCGTGCCCGGGACATCGAACGGATCCACAGATACGGCACCGCCCAGCTCGTCACTGGCCCCGGCGAATTTACTCAACACCAGAATACCGGGGTCAGTTTTTAAAGATTGAGTCACTACAAATTCTTTCCCTACCAGCGCAAGGCCGTCTATAAGCGAGTTCACCCAAAAAATATCAGCGCGTTTTTCCAGCGCCATGAGCTCCGGGAACTTTATGCCGTGTATTGTATATACAGGGTCGTACCCGAAGCGGTCCCTGAATTTATCATTTATCCTTGCAGTCATTTCATGTATATCGCGGTTAAGACGTTTAAATGCCGGAGACTCCTGGCGCACTTCGACAAGCACCTGGGCAAATATGATCTTGCCGGCCAGCTCCGGCCGTGAATCCAGGAGGGCTTCTATGCTCTTCAGCCGGTTCATGGCCCCTTTTATATAATCGCTCCTCTCGACGCTGAGACATAACGCCCGGTCTTTCCTGTCGTTTATGGCCGCCTTTATATGCCGTATCGACTCTTCCACCTCGTCGGAAGGAAAACTGGAATCCATCATGACCTTGTCCGAATCAATACCGATAGGATCTGTCTTTAAATATGTCCTACGCCCGTTAAACGAGACCGTATACCCTCTGTCTATCGTAAGGCTGCCGCCGAATTCATTACGCAAACACTCGGCAAAATTTTCGCGGTACCCGTCCGTATGGAACGAGACCGTATCATACGCAAGCAGCCCTTCGAGTATTCCCCTTCTGACTTCCGGCTCCATGGAGGATAAATACTTCCATTCAGGGAACGGCACATGAAGAAAGAACAAGGATGTTACCTCGGGCACAGCCTGGCGGACATATTTACCGGTAAGTATGGACTGATAATCGTGCACCTGGAGGATCGGATCCGGTGATCGTTTAAGCTTTTCTATCGCTCCTTCGGCCAATACCCTGTTGGATCCCTGATAAGCCGCCCAGCCGCGATAGGCCCTCCGGTCCACATATGCGGAGAACTCACGTTCGGTCCCTTCTGTCGTATGAAAATACGGCCACAGAATATCGTTGCAAAAATCGCGATAGAGCAGGTTCCGCTCTTTATCCAGTTTCACCCGTTTGACCCTGTACTCGCCGTCCGTTCCCTTGACAGCGTATTCGTTATTACCATCGACGACCCCGGTGTCGAAATCCGCGTCGCCGTATCCTATCGCCACCCAGGTCAGACGCTCCGGGTCTATACCGTAGCCCATATTGCATAAAAGGTCATGTATGACATGCGGAACTGCCCCTGAAAGCATGCTGTCTGACCTGATAGCGCCGTCTTTATACCTGTGTATGAACGGCTGGTTATGGAATATCGCCACAAAATCACCGTCTGTCAGCCTTGTCTTACAGAGTTTGTATAACGGGTTTCGCCTGCGCGCGTAGTTCTCCAGGTAACTGAAAAAGTCCGGATCGCTTATAACAGACTTCAGGATAAATCCCCAAAAATCATTAAGTACGTCTTTGTTCCCGGTAGTCCCCCAAGTTTCTTTCGCATTCAGTTCCGCGAGCACGTCAAGAATGCGCCGGGCATCAGAACCCGAGCGGTACATTGTCTTAAAAAGCCCCCAATGCTTGAAAAAAGACCGCTTCACTTCATCGTAACCTGACCTGAAACGCGAGAACTCTTTTATCAATACGTCTGAAAATGTATGCGACTCCCTGTTCTTGACCAACTCGTCTTCCAGCATCTCTTTGAGTTTTTGTATAAAGGTAATGACGCCCGTCTCTCCTGTGCAGGAAGCTTCTTCCAGGGCCTCATCAAGATACACATTCAGCTCCGGCGCCAGGTGCGCCAATTGTCCCGGAATGAACGACCCCGCGAGCACATCAGCCGAAGATTTTTTGGGATAAACGAACCTTTTCTCGGCGTCACTTATCGCCGGCCTTGCCCGCAGAATATCTATAGCCCGGGCGCCGCCTTTACGTTCTTCATGAAGTATCTTTTTAAGGACCCTTATAGGCTCAGGCGCGTCGATAAACACTTTCAGGCAATTCTCCCGGCCGAACAGCGACACGACCTCATCCTGCAAGGCAAATATCGATTCCACTATCAATATATCCCCTTTACCAAAACGGACGTTCTCCCCGGAGCGGCGCTTAGAGACGCCATTGGGATTCTCACGGGTATCAGTATAGAACGGCAAGTCTACAGTCTCTCCTCGTAACAGCGCCTCTATGTCCTCCCTAAGCCAGTCCATGTGAAGCGACCCCGGATTGTCCGGATCAGGTGAACCGTCGGGCTTGGACGGACGTTCCGATTTGACCTTAAAATACCTGTCGAGCCTCAAGATCACGCACTTTTTTCCGGTAAGGCTGCGTATCCGCGCGCCTAAAGACAGTGAAAGCGTTGTCTTCCCTGTCTTTGAAGGGCTGCCTATCAGTACGATATCTTTTCCGGAAGGGCCGGTAATTCGTTCAACTAGATCGTGATACAACAAGTTCGAAAGCATATTTCGTATCCTTGGCATGTCTTTTTTTGTGCGGTAGAACCCGAGAGCTTTTGCGATCTGCGGATCGATATCCGGCTGCGTGAACTTTTCGATCTCGGCTATCCTGCCGGACCTGTCGCGATACAGCGCGACAAGGCCCAGTTTCTCAAGAATGCCGAAACTCCGGACGACGGCATCGTACGTCATATTAACGCCGCGCGTGAACTCCCCAACGGTAAACCGTCCCCTGGGCATGCGCAGGAACACATAAGCCGGGTGCTCATTATTCCATGCCGGGTTTGAGTTTCGTTTAAGCCGCGCGTTAAATTTACTGACAGCATCTCTGTCTATGTTCCGCGAAATATACTCAAGCGAACAACCGTCGAACAAAGGCTCTTGCCATTTCGCTTTATGGTCCATGTTCACGTCCATCGAGATCCGTATTTTTTGGCTTTTGCCGCTCCTCTTGATCCTGACATCGCACAGGACCTCGCCGCTGCCTACTGTAACAATGGAAAGTCCAGATTCTTCCAGAGATACGGCCATGCTATCCGGGCCTGCCTCAATATGCTTTACCAACGGATCGATGACGATCGCGCCTCTCTCTATCCTGGACGTACCGGATATGCATCCTGAGCCCAATATTGCGGCCCCGCTTTCTACCATTACATCATGCCCAAGTTTGATGTTACTGCCTATCAGAGCGCCGTTGGCGGCCAATTCGACACCGGTCACGGCGCGCAGCATAGAGTTATGGAAAAGCTCTTCAACTGCGGACCTGAATTCAGAAAGTTCCCCGACATGCCTTAGAAGAACGTCACTGCCGCAGTCCACGTATCCGAACCTTACTCCGTTGTATCGATCCGCCCGTTTGAACAGGTTCTGATCTACATCCAGTACTCCTTCCGCAAATCCTGTCATGAGAGCGGTATTCTTTACCAGGGCGTCTACTCCCGCGGCATTGATGCGGAAAATATTCAAATTATTGACCTGTATTTCACGCAGTCCTTCGAGATGCCTTTTCTCTTCATCACTGCCTCGTTTAAGCAGACTGTCAAGGCTGTCTCCCGGGCCGGTAACGATCTTCCCATATTTGACCGCTTCGGGATCCTCCGCAGCCAGACTGCTGCCGAACAACTCTATGTCACCCGTCGAGCGATCAGGAAGCGGCCTGCTTATGGAGACTATTTTATCTATCTGGCTCACCAGGAACCCGCGAGCGTCTGACTTATAGAACTGCATGATCTGACGCAAGGTCTGATATATATAATATTCACCATTTATGGTTTTCGTAAGCCCCTTATCGCCGTATCCGTTGGCGGCCGTAAGAGGGTAAAGCCGCTTTCCCATCCCGGCGTCTAATATAACGGCGCCGTTCACTTGAGAGCTCTCCGGTCGGGCATAATGTATCTCCCGGAATATCCTTTCCAAGGACGAAAGCGTTCCGCTGATGTTCTGATCGATAACGTAGACAACTATCAGTGGGCATCCGCTGTTCTTCTCTTTATGATCGTCCAAAACACGCGCCAGCCGGTCATCTCCGGCCTGCACCATGACTATACGGCTGTTCTTCGGGATAACCGCCCCGCGTCCCTCATCCAGAACGCCCATCATATATGGCGCCGATGCCTTGGTAACGGCTATCGTCACCACGTCATAATATTTACTTGGGTCCGCCAAAGCGCTGGCGAGCCGGGCATGCTGCAGGTTGGCTCCAAAAAAAGCCGTACCTTCTCCCTGAACGCCCCCGGAACCGGCAGCAGATCTTTTCTTTACATCGGACGCAGGCATGGCCTGTCCGTAGAACCGCATGCCCCGGCCTGCAGCTATACTAATAGCTGTCCGTCTTTTATCATGGTTTAAAAAGTGTGTTTGGTCATCCTCAAAATATGACCTGTGCAGGCTCGTGATCCGCCTCACATATGCTACAAGTCCGGACATTGCGGCAGGGATGTCGCTGTCTGACACTATCTTATCGTCTTCCAGCTGTATCCATGCGATCGCTTGAGCATACAGATGGTACACGTATGATTCCTGGGAGAATTGAGAAACTCTGTTATAAGGGCAGTATTGGCGCACGTTTTTTCTATTTGCGGGAAACTCCCGGAGCATGAGGTCTTTTATAGCGGCATACCTGAAGGGATCATTGTCATTTAATAAACCGCTTGAAAGTATCCGCATCAAGGCGTAGTTCTCAGCATATAAAATGGCATACAGAGACTTTTTATAGTCGCCTTTAAGGCTCGCGTCCACCAGGTACTGACCTGAGCTGAGGATCGCGCATCTCATCCCGTCAGTTCCTGAAAGTATTTTTTTCTCCGAGGGGTCATGCGCATACCTGACGGTCGATTGCCGGTCATCAAGCATGCCAAGCATCTCGTTCTTTAGATGCGCGCGCTGCGCGGCAGGGATTATACCAAGCCCGTAAGTAGAAGTGTCTGTCAGCAGTACAAACGCCACAAAGGCGGACATGAGAGCTGTCAGCTTCTTTACCCGTTTGTTCATATTAAAAACATATCATTATTAGGGTATATACGGGTAACAGGAATGTAATATACTTGTAACATTAAAGCCGTGGAATTCCGGTCTATAGACGTTGGTAGGCGTTGGGTGGACCTAACGGTGTCTCACCCCAGCACCGTCTCGACTATCCTGAGGTTGGTCCTCTCGTTCAATGCAGTGATCTCTGAAAGAGAATATTTGGATGCTTCGATCATCTTTGGATGGTTCCACCTGAGCATGATGTCTTTAAAAGCATTGTCGACCTTGACCGGGGAATAGTCCCCGGTTATGTCCATGCCTATAATATCGCAGCGATCCTTTATCACCTTTAGTATCGCCAGGACATGTTCGACCGCCATCTCGCCCTGGTCCCAGTTCGTAAGGGCCGAGCGGGCGTCCATACAATCCTTGTCGATCGTGATATATACCTTCTTTACCGGCAGCCGTTCGATCAACCCGGAGAAGAACGCGGACAGGTCCTGGCCCTTCAGCTCTTTCCAAAAGATATTCGTCATAAGCGGATATCTTTTGATATCGAACGATATGTTCCGCGGCACGTGCCGCATGAATACCATTCCGGTTTTAGAGGTATACGGGTAAAGCTCGAGGCGGTCATTCTCAAGGAGCCTGAGATATCCGGCCTGGAGTGAAAAGAATTCCATGGTTTTTGCCGACGCGCCCAGGGTAACGCACTTTAAGATGTTGTGCTTCTTCCTGAGAACCTTGGTTACCCAGGAACCGCAGTGTAGGAGCGGGCACGTACTATCCCAGTCCTGATGAAAATCAAAGTGGATCACCGCTACCGGCTCGTTGAACCGCTCCAGCAATATCTCGGTCATGTGATGGAAATCACCTGAGCCCATGAAGGTCACGCGCGAGTTGCCTGTATCCGGAATGCGGGCTGCCAGAAGACGCCTCACGTTCCCGCGCGCCCAGAACCGCGCCTTCGGCCCGATGTCAGTTAGATCAACGATCTCCGGGTCGTACCTCGCCAATAACCCTTTTTGCGCTGTCACGCTGCCGTCAAGGTCCAGGATACGTAACGGAAATTTCTTTACGTTGAGGTGCCGCTGGTAGAGATAAAAACACCAGCTCCCAACAAGCTCCACGCCTTCTTCAAACAAATCGTTCTTGGCTAATATCTTAAGAATGCTTCGAACTGGCTCTTCCACGTTTCCCTTCTGATCGTATAAGTATTTTTAATGCCTCTTTAACCTGCTTTAGCTCATCCTTCAGAATTTTCCTTTGAGCAATTTTCTTCACAAGATCTTCTGGATTATCTTTCCCAAGATACTTTTGCTCTACTTTCACGCCGTTCCGTTCCTGATAATAATAGTATTTCTTACCGCTTATGACTCTTTCTTTTATGCTTCCAATGGGTAAGGATGCTAGACGTTTTTGAAGGTCTTTTTCCGCATGGACATAATATTCCTTGCTCTCACTAAGAATATTCTTTAATATCTTCATTGCCCCACCCCCCCCTTTTTTTACACTACATTATATCATATTTAACGATTTGTAGTGTAAATCATTCATTCCATTGGCTCGATTCTTTTAACTACCCCCACCAAATACGCAAAACTCCTCTTCGGATTATCAGGTCTCTTCTTAGCCACCACACTCACGGCCTTCTTTATGGCGTCCTCGCCGTACTTCGTCTGCAGCTGAAGTAGTAACTCAATAGAGGCTGGGTCGTTCTCGCGATATACTACATGCGCATACTTCCGCATCTGCTGAACGATGGCTTCACCGTAGCGTTCGGACAACCCTTTGAATTCTTCGTCGACTTTCGCCGGATCGTATAGCCCCAGTATCTTATAGGCATTCACCGTCCTGGGAATATGCGACATTTCCTCAAACTTCGAATACCGTATATCTAGTATCCCG
>Ga0172375_10009754_pt1 | contig 12585 bp, 14 predicted proteins | sample LakKiv1m_FD_114537 | JGI IMG/M metagenome (GOLD analysis project Ga0172375, IMG submission 114537) | Freshwater microbial communities from Kabuno Bay, South-Kivu, Congo - kab_092012_11.1m | ecosystem: Environmental > Aquatic > Freshwater > Lake | place: Democratic Republic of the Congo... | reverse complement strand
TTTTTTGAAGAGGGGGCATTTTGCCCCCTTTTATTATGTGTTTTGCCAGGAATGAGAAATCTCTCGCGAAGACGCAAGCCTGCCTGCCGTAGGCAGGGACGCAAAGAGGAAAAGATTAAGCCACGAATGTACGGATGGGGGGAAGATAATTTATTTGGGTGAAACCAGCGGCAATTGGTATAAAACGGTTTAATTTAGCAGAACTATCAAAAGTGAAAAGGCAGCATTTGGTGCAGGTGAAAGTTATCCTAAACTAAAATCCCATTCTTAATAACTTCTTTAACAAAGCCGCTGTAATCATTTGATTCCTCAAGGAGAACCGGTTCGATACGGTCATCAACTTCCCTTCTTATCCGCCATAAAATAGGGCGTGTCGAAAAAAAATCTCCGCTGATCTTATCAACGATGATTGCAACATCAATGTCACTATCTTCTCTCGGGTTTCCGCTTGCATATGATCCAAAAAGGAGCATTTTATTAAACTTCATTTCTTTTGATAGAAGATTTTTGTATTTCTTAAGTATTATTAAAGCTTCTCTCTGATCCATTTTTGTAAAGTCTTAGATTACTTAAGAATTTCCCTGCATTTTTCCTCAGTCAAAATTTTCAGCAGTTCTGCCTTATGGAGAGGATATCTGCATTCTATGTTTAACGGTTCGAGTATATCGAGAAAATATTTTTGTTCTTCTGAAAAATGCTCATATATACCGGCTTTTTTAGCTATATAGGATAGACTGTGAGAATATGGAGGTGTTTCTTTGTGGATGTTAGCGAAATATGCCTTCAGAATTTTTTCGATTGCCTGATGTGCCATGAATCCAACATAAAGAAACCGTTTGGTTTCCAGCATTGCCTCAGCAGTGCAAATGTCATATTCTGAGAGATCAATCCGATATGTCACACTTTCGGGCATAATAAGTTTCCTTGAGAATAACACCTATCCGGATATATTTAAAAAATAAATCTAAAGCATTAAGGAAGAACTTGCAAGTTAGAAAGTTGAAAGTAAAAAGTTGATGGTAAGGGGTTACAGAGGGGATTTTTTAAGATTGCGACCCTGCCTGCAGCAGGCAGGTTGGCGGTGAAATCTTCTATGGAATTAAGCCACAAATGGAGGATGATATTTTCTTATTTTTTTATGCGATGATTTTCTCAGACCGTTGGCTGAAGCCACCGGCAGTGGGGCATCTCGCTTCAGAGTCTGGTTGATTTGCTCGTAAGTGCCGAAGGTGCGGGAGCAATAGCCTTGGGCGAAGTCCAAGGCATAAAAGTCACGGATCATTAATAAGCACCGAAGGTGCGGAATATCCGGCAGAAGTGAGAAAGTAGAAAGTGAAAAGTTGAAAGCAGAGGGTAATGGGTACAGACGTGATTTTTTAACTTTGCGACCCTGTCTGCCGCAGGAAGGTATGCGGCTTAACTGTGAAATCAGGGGGGTAATTGAACAATCTGAATATATAAATTGACTAAATAAGAAGTAATTCATATATTTGTAGTCTGTTTTTTATTTTGGGAATAATAGAGACAGTATATTGGAACCGAAAATATTTTCGGGCAGATCAAATCCGGAATTTGCCGCTAAAATTAATAAATACCTTGACTTACAGCCGGGTGAAGTAACTATAAAGACGTTCAAGGACGGCGAAATATGGGTCAAGTATAAAGAGAATATTCGCGGAAGGGACATATATATTGTTCAGTCAACGATGCCGCCGGCGGATAATCTCATCGAATTGCTGATAATGATCGATGCTGCAAAAAGATCATCAGCAAAAAGAGTGACGGCAATTATACCCTATTTCGGGTATTCGAGGCAGGATAGAAAAGATCAGCCGCGTGTTTCTATCACAGCGAAACTGATTGCGAATCTGATAACGACTGCCGGGGCTGACAGGGTAATTTCTATGGATCTGCATACACCACAGATTCAGGGTTTTTTTGATATTCCTTTTGACCATTTATATGGGTCAAGAATTTTCAGCCATGTTCTTAAAGGTTTTTCTGAGAATCTTTGTGTCGCTTCGCCTGATATAGGCGGAATAAAAATTGCAAGAGCGTATGCAAAAAGATTTGATGCAACGCTTATTGTAATAGATAAAAGAAGACCTGAGCAGAATGTTGCCGAGATAATGCAGATTATCGGCGATGTTAAAGGTAAGAATGTTCTTATTGTAGATGATATGATTGACACTGGCGGAACATTTGCAGCCTGTGTTTCAGCGCTTAAAGAAAACGGCGCTCTGAAAGTTTATGGTGCGGTAACTCATCCGCTGTTATCGGGAGATGCGGTGGAAAAGATTGAAAAATCTGAATTGGAAAAGTGTTTTGTTACTGATACTATCCCGCTGAGACCGGGAACAACAAAATTTGAAGTTCTTACTGCATCGGAACTGTTTGGTGAGGCAATAATAAGGCATTATCGGAATGAATCGATAAGCACATTGTTTGAAGTTGATAAAAGTTAGAAATAAACCGGAGTTATATTAAAAAAATGGAAGAGATAAAACTTAAAGCGCAGAAAAGAGAATCGGCGACCAAAGGCGAATTAAATCAGGCCAGAAAGGCAGGCAGAGTACCGGGAATATATTATGCAAAAGGAGGCGATCCGGTTCACTTTTATACAAGTGAAATTACATTGAAACCATTGGTTTTCACTTCTGAAACCCATATTATTATGCTTGAAGTTGAAGGAATGGAAGCAAAAAGAGCTATCATTAAAGATGTGCAGTTCGATCCGGTTTCAGACCGCGTAGTGCATTTCGACCTCCAGGGAGTAACCGTCGGCGAAAAACTTACAGTTCAGGTACCGATCTTGTTCACAGGCAGAGCAGAAGGACTCAAACAGGGAGGCATTTTCCAGAGTCCAATACACAAACTGGACGTTGAATGTCTGCCGAAAGATATTCCCCAGCATCTCGAAATAGATATTACACATCTTAGTCTGAACGATTCAATATTTGTTAAAGATCTGAATTTCCCTGATCTCAAAATATTAAATAACGAAGACGTACTTGTTGCAACTGTTCAGTTGCCAAGAGGTGTCGCTGAAGAGACTACTGAAGATCTGTTATCAAATGAACCGCAGCAGCCTGAACTGATCAAAAAAGGTAAATCAGGCGAAGACGAAGAGTAGTCGGAGTCTTGAAGCTGATAATGGGGATCGGCAATTACGGCAGCCGTTACTCACTTACCCGTCATAATGCCGGCTTTATCATTCTGGATATGTTTGCCGAGAAACACGGCATCAGGTTCAGAGAATCTAAATTTGATTATCATGAAGCGGAAGGTTCTATCGGAACCTTCCATTTTTTATTGGTTAAACCGGTTACTTACGTCAACCGCTCGGGTATTGCAGCCATCGATGCACTTAATAACCACGGGCTTTTACCTGAAGATATGCTTGTTGTGGTTGACGATATAAATCTTGAACCCGGACGCATCAGGTTCAGAAAATCCGGAGGGGACGGCGGGCATAATGGATTATTCTCGATAATCTCTGCCCTGGCAACTGAAATGTTCCCGCGTTTACGTTTTGGAATTGGTTCGGAATTTGAGCATGGAGATATGCCTGACTATGTTTTAAGCAAATTTTCTGCAAAAGAGATGTCCAACCTTAGATCATCATTCGAATTTTGCGTATTATTGCTGGAACAGTTTATTTCCGGTGGCTCTAAAATGCTGCTGGAATTTTACAGCAAAGAAATAAATAAGATTTTACCAGAATCAAAGTAAATTCACCAGGGAGATAACTTTATGGGTTCACTCGTTTATGTCGTTCCATTTCTGGGACTTTTGGCATTGCTGTATTCCTACTGGAAAATGTCATGGATTAATAAGCAGGAAGTTGGAACGGATAAAATGGCGGAAATTTCAGGTCATATCCGTGACGGCGCCATTGCATTTTTGAAAACAGAATACAGGGTGCTGGTTATTTTCGTTTTTTCTGTAGCAATTCTGCTTGGATTTGCCAACAGCGGAAATGAAGACTCATCTTGGATGATATCGGTATCATTTATTGTCGGCGCTTTTTGTTCTGCACTGGCAGGTTTCTTAGGTATGATAGCCGCGACAAAATCCAACGTAAGAACAACAAACGCAGCAAGAAAAGGACTGAGCGAGGCTCTGAAAATTGCATTTTCAGGCGGATCGATCATGGGCATGAACGTTGTTGGTCTTGGGATAATCGGTTTGAGCAGTTTATTCATTTTTTATCAGAATCTTGCCTGGGATATTCCAAAAATTATCAATGTGATATCAGGCTTTTCGTTCGGCGCTTCTTCGATTGCACTGTTTGCAAGAGTGGGCGGCGGAATCTATACCAAAGCTGCCGATGTCGGCGCTGACCTTGCAGGAAAAGTTTATGAGGGAATTCCGGAAGATGATCCGAGAAACCCGGCTACAATTGCAGATAACGTCGGAGACAACGTGGGAGACGTTGCCGGTATGGGCGCTGATCTTTTTGAATCATACGTCGGTGCAATTATAGGTACAATGGTTTTAGGCGCAATTTTTATAACACCCGATGTTCCTGAGCTTTCACTGGAAGCTGTACTGCTTCCTCTTGTTATTGCAGGTGTGGGAATAGTTATTTCGATTATCGGCACTTTTTTCGTAAACGTAAAAGAAGGCGGCAGTCCTCAGAAAGCTCTGAATATGGGAGAATTCGGCGCTTCCGGATTGATGGTTGTTGCCTCCTATTTTATTATTGACATGATGCTTCCAAAAGTCTGGAGCTATAACGGTTTTGATTATACAAGTCTCGGGGTATTCTATGCAACTTTAATCGGTCTTGCCGCAGGCACTCTGATTGGACTTGTTACCGAATATTTTACAGGCACAGATTATAAACCTGTTCATGGAATTGCCAGCCAGTCAGTAACAGGAGCCGCAACAAATATTATTGCCGGACTCGGCGTTGGAATGATCTCGACGGCTATTCCTATAATCATAATTGCTCTTGCAATTATCGGAGCATTTTCATTCGCGAATCTTTATGGTATTGCAATTGCAGCATTAGGAATGCTTTCCACAACAGGAATTCAGCTTGCAGTTGATGCATACGGACCTATATCGGATAATGCAGGCGGTATTGCAGAAATGGCTGAACTTCCTAAAGAAGTGAGAGAAAGAACAGATAAACTTGATGCAGTTGGAAACACAACCGCAGCTATCGGTAAAGGTTTTGCTATCGGAAGTGCAGCTCTTACGGCTCTTGCTCTTTTTACTGCATATATGCAGCAAGCTGATATAACGGTTATCGATCTTGCAAAACCTGTTATTATGGCAGGACTTTTCCTTGGTGCAATGATACCATATCTCTTCTCAGCGCTTTCGATGGGAGCAGTAGGAAGAGCAGCAAAGGAAATGATCCTTGAAGTCGGAAGACAATTCAGGGAAATCCCGGGTTTAAGGGAAGGTACTGCAAAAGCTGAATATACCAAATGCGTTAAGATTTCGACCAAAGCGGCAATCAGGGAGATGATAGTCCCCGGATTAATGGCGGTGGCTATTCCGGTAGCAATAGGATTTACGGATAAACTGATGCTGGCAGGTCTTCTTGCAGGTGTAACTGTGAGCGGTGTGCTTCTTGCAATCTTCCAGTCGAATGCAGGCGGTGCATGGGATAATGCAAAAAAATTGATTGAACAGGGAATAACCCTTGATGGAATCAAATACTCGAAAGGCTCGGATGCACACAAAGCGGCTGTTGTCGGCGATACCGTCGGCGATCCGTTCAAGGACACATCGGGACCTTCGCTGAACATATTAATTAAGCTTATGTCAGTGGTTTCACTCGTTATTGCGCCATTGATAAAATAATTTTATATTTATAACTTGTATTTTAATTAACCCTGCTCTCCGGGCTGAGTGAACGGAGAGCCTTATGTCCATAGGGAGGATATATGAAACTCAAACACTACGAGAGCGTAGTAATAATAAACGCTGCTCTCGAAGATGATCATGTTGAAGCAACAATCAGCAGGGTAAAAGAGGCAATACTCACAAACGGCGGCGAAATAACAGAAGTTGACGTTTGGGGAAGAAAAAGGCTCGCATACCCGATCCAGAAAGCCAAAAGCGGATATTATTTAGTACTCCGTTATCTTGCCCCGTCCGATATCGTAGTAAAAGTCGAAAGATTGTTCAGCCTTGACGAAACCGTCATCAGGTTTATCACAATCGCCCTTACTCAGGAAGCATTGGATTACTATAAGAAAGCTAAAGAAAAAGCAGCGGCAGAAGCAGAAATAGCAGCAGAAGAACAGAGCAAAGCAGAGAGTGAATCTGAAAAGGGAAGTGAAGGATAAATCAGTTTGATGATGGAGGAAACGAATGGCTGAATTAAAAATGCCCGAAATAAACAGCGTTGTGGTAGCTGGAAATCTCACAAAAGATCCCGTATTCCGGCAGACGTCCAATAACACACCGGTAGTAAATTTTCACGTAGCAGCGAACCGAAGATACAAAGACAGCGGTAATAACTGGCAGGAAGATGTTTGTTATGTCGGGGTTGTCGCATGGAATAAACTTGCAGATAGCTGCCGCGACCGGTTGAAAAAGGGAAGCGCTGTTCTCGTTGACGGCGAGCTTCAGTCCAGAACCTTCAAAACTGAGGACGGGAAAAGCAGAACCGTCGTTGAAATAAAAGCGAAACGTATTCAATTTCTCAATAAGTACAGCAGACTGACAGGAAACGGCGATGAATTCACCGATTCAGTAATTTCTGATGATGAGGATCTGAATTACGAAGACAATTCGTTCGATAAATTCCTTTCGGATGAGGAATCGAACTTAATTAACGACAAATAAGAAATTGGAGTAATAGAATGAAATCGAAAAGAGTAAGAAAAGTAATTGATGAATACATCGATTACAAAGACGCAAAAAGGCTGCAAAAATTTGTTACCGACCAGGGAAAGATAATTCCCCGCAGGATAACGGGCCTCAGTGCAAAACAACACAGGGAATTAGTTCAGGCAATAAAAAGGGCAAGACACATTGCCATTATGCCGTTTATTTCCGAAGCAGTTAAATAATCGGGAGTTAAAGAAAGATGAAAGTAATATTAAGAAGAAATCATGAAAAACTCGGAAAAGTCGGACAAATCGTTGATGTAAAAGACGGATTTGCCCGTAATTTTCTTATTCCGCGACAGATTGCCTATTATGCGACACCTGGAAGTATAAATGCACTCGAGGAAGAAAAGAAATTATTTGAAAAGAAACAGGCAAAAGAGTTCCAGGCTGCTAAAAAGCTTGGCACCGATCTGGAAACCGTTTCAGTTACTATACCGGTAAAAGTTGGTGAAGAAGACAAAATATTCGGTTCGGTAACTAATCAAATGATTGCAGATGCTCTCAAAGCCAAAGGTTTCGATATAGACAAGCGTAAAATTGATATTGAAGAACCAATTAAAGCGCTTGGGATTTATACAGTTAATATCAAACTTCACCATGACGTTACCGTTCCTGTTAAAACCTGGGTGGTCAGGGAGTAGTTTTCCACAAGGCTAACTAATGCATAATCATAATTTAAGACAGAAATTATAATGAAAGAATTCAGATTCAGAATAATTATTGTTGCATTATCGGTGCTATTCGGATTATACTTATTATACCCGACCTTTGCGGATTATAACAACAACCGTAATATTGCCGATCAACTTGCAGCATATAAAGACAGTGTTAAACAGGCTTCTCCGGCTATATCGGATGATGAGCTTGGAAAGCTTGTGATCATAAAGGAAGAATTGATCAAAGAAGCTGATCCTTCAATAGCTAAGGATCGCGAGAAAAGGGTCAAATTAGGACTCGATCTTCAGGGCGGAATGTATCTCGTTATGGAAGTGAATACAGCCAAACTGATTGAGAGAGTTGCAAAGGATCCTGATAAAGCATTCAAGGATTACCTTGCTCAGGCAGAGCAGGAATCGAAACGTTCAGAACTGAACGTTGTTAACATTCTTGCTGAAAAGCTTAAACAGAATGGCATCAGATTGAACAGATATTTCGGTACAATCCGCCAGGAAGAAGCGGAAATTATTGCAGAACTTGAAGAGCAGGAAAAAGATGCAGTTTCCCGCGCTATCGAGATCATCCGTAACAGGGTTGACCAGTACGGCGTTTCCGAACCGACAATACAGAAACAGGGCAGCAGAAGAATTATCGTTGAGCTGCCGGGTATTGCAAGGGAAGAGGAAGCTAAACAGCTTTTACAGGGAAGGGCTTTGCTTGAGTTCAAACTTGTAAAAGAAACTGAGTTTACTTACCCGGTGATGTACAGAGTTGATGAAGTACTCGCAAGAGTGCTGAATCCTTCGGATACAGTTGCAGTTAAAGACAGTACTTCCGAAGCTGATACATCGGCAGCAAATCTGACAGATGAAGAATTTGCCAAAAAGCATCCTTTCTTCTATCTTGCGCGCCCAATTGAGCAGAGTCAGTATGCCGATGCTTACGTAAAAGAATCGGACAAAAATAAGTTGATGAATTATCTTAATCTCCCGCAGGTAAAAGATGCTATTCCCGATAATGTGGAGTTTGTCCTTACCGCAAAAGCTGAGATTATGGGTGAAGGTCAGAAGTACCATATATTATATATGGTAAACAAAAAACCGGAACTAACAGGCGGCGTAATAGTGGATGCTCTTGCAAATCTCGACCCCTCCACAGGCGCTCCGATTGTTACAATGCAGATGGATACCGAAGGATCGAGGGACTGGGCAAGAATCACAGGAGCCAACGTTGGAAAAAGATGCGCCATTGTTCTTGATGGTCTCCTTTATACTGCTCCGGTTATCCGCGGTAAAATTCCTACCGGAAATTCACAGATTGAAGGTATGGCTGATCTGAACGAAGCAAAACTTCTTGAGATCGTTCTTAAAGCAGGCGCTCTGCCGGCTCCTATCGATATCATCGAAGAGAGGATAGTCGGTCCGTCACTCGGACAGGATTCAATCAATGCCGGAGTAAGTTCAACCTTGCTTGCACTTTTGCTTGTCACAATCTTTATGATTTTCTACTATAAAAAAGCCGGCACGGTTGCTGATTTTGCGCTTCTGTTTACAATCATATTTATTATGGGAATTCTTGCCGGATTCCAGGCAACTCTTACATTGCCGGGTATTGCAGGTATGATTCTTACCATAGGTATGGCGGTTGACGCTAATGTTATTATTTACGAACGTATCAGGGAAGAACTTAGTACAGGAAAAACAGTTAAAGCAGCGATTGAGAGTGGATTTCTTAATTCTTATTCTGCAATTTTCGACTCCAACATAACAACGTTTTTCACAGGTATCATTCTTTATCAGTTCGGCAGCGGTCCTGTTCAGGGATTTGCTCTCACACTGATGATTGGTATTCTTGCAAGTTTATTCAGCGCCCTATTTATTACAAGGTTGATTTTTGACATGATGGCCTCTAAAGGCGCTAAACTAAATATAGGATAATTTCCTACCAGGAGTGAAGTTTTAATGAGAATCTTTGAGAATTTAAATGTTGATTTTATAGCCAAAAAAAAGACTGCGTATATTATTTCTACAACGCTCTTTATTATTGGACTTGTAAGTCTCTTCGTCAATGGATTGCAGTTAGGAATCGATTTCAAAGGAGGCACGGAAGTTGCGCTTCAGTTCGAAAAGCCTATAAATATTGGTGATGTAAGGGATTATCTTATAAAAGCCGGAATCGGCAATACCGAAGTTAAAACCTTCGGAGGCGAAACAGGCGTTCTGGTCAGAACTGACATGCAGGAAATTCCGGCAGTCGTATTTAGCAGAGTGCTCATCCCTATCGAAGATGAGATACGGAAAGGATTTCCGGAAGTTACTTTCAGGCGGGTGGATTCAACATCTGCTTCTGTGACTTACGAATTCCCGATGCCGGAAGTTACGAACGAAGTTACCACTTATCTCGAGAGCAAAGGTTTCCAGAGCGGACGCGTCAGCCAGGAAGCTGAAAATCTCCAGATGATTGTGAGAGTTGGCATAACTGACTGGATTGAAGAGATCATCCGCGAAAAATTACCGGATAATTCTTTTTCTTTCCTTAAGGAAGATAATGTCGGACCGAAAATAGGACAGGAATTAAAACGCGATGCAATTATTGCAGTTCTTCTTGCTCTGCTTGTAATTCTTATTTATCTCGGTTTCCGGTTCAAGTTCATTTTTGCTCTGGGCGCAGTGCTTGCGCTTTTCCACGACGTATTTATAACGCTTGGAATGTTTGCGCTTCTGCATAAATTTATCCCGTGGCTTAATCTTGAAATATCGGTTAACGTGGTTGCGGCATTCCTTACGCTTGTCGGGTATTCGATCAACGATACTGTTATCGTGTTCGACAGGATAAGGGAATATCTGAAAATCCACAAAACCGCAGAACTGAAGGATAACATTAACCGCGGTATCAACAGAACGATGAGCAGAACGATTATAACATCAGGTACAACAATGCTTGTTGTTGCAGTTCTCCTTATTTTCGGCGGGGATGTGCTCCGGTCTTTTGCTTTCGCACTCACTTTCGGTATTCTGATCGGTACGTACTCGTCAATTTTCGTTGCAAGCACATTCGTTTATGAATACGCTACCAAATACAAGAAGAAAATTCAGTTTTAATTTTTTCGCAATATAGTTTTACTCATAGAAGGCTGCCTCAAAAGGGCAGCCTTTTTTGTTTATCAAAACCGTTGGAGATGAATGGGATTTTTTGATTTCATGCAAATATTGTGTTATCTTGCATAATAATCAAGAAACTAAATAAGTTAGATATCGGAGATAGAATGGAAATTGGAGGAAGGTGGGGGCATTGTAAAAACTGCTAAACAAGTAATTTGTCTAATTTTATAAATAAACTCATTTTGAAAATGAATGATTTAATATCTCCCCGATATCAAATGAAATTGGTGAAATCTGTTGAATCAGCGATAAAAGCTGAGTATAATTCGTATAAGAAAGTAGAATTATATATTAAAAAATGGCATGAAGCTGAATGGAATATTAACGGCGGATGGGAAAATTTTGCAATCTTTTATAAAGATAATGCAAAAAAAAGTATTGATTTATTCTCAACACTGCACAATATGAAAGGTGAAGTGCTTTTAAAAGTTGCGATTGATCTAGGAGTTGAGACACCAGACTTTATTCCTAGCGTCCCGAATTTTAAATATTTAATAAAATCAGAGTATAAAACAGCTTACGACACTTTTACTAAAGCATTTAAGCAGATCGAGACTGATCCGAGCATAGCTGTTGGTCTTGCCAATTCAGCACTAGAAAGTATAATAAAAGAAATTATCAATGACGAAAGGATGAGCAGTAAAGTAACAGGAAACGAGACCCTGTATAAATTGACAACTTTAATTTTAAAGGAATTTAATATTTCAAACGACGAACTTCCAAGAGAATTCAAAACCATTGGAAGTTCCTTGCTTGCAATAACTCAAGCAATTGAAAAACTGAGGAGTGAAAAAACAGATTTTCATGGGAAGACAACTGAAGAGAAATTAATAACAGAACCAATTTTTGCTTATTTTATAGTGAATTGTGTATCAACACTTGGATTGTTTTTTCATTCATATTACAGAACAAAATATCCGAAACCTGAATATGAAATAAATAACGAGTTTGATTTACCTTTTTAAAATAAATGTTTACAACTTATTTGCAATATAATTATAGGTGATTAATCAGACAGTCAATTATTGTCATATATCAAATGTAGGGCATCAAATTCATGAAACGCATAATTATCACCAACTTTGCCTACACAAACGATTACATTTTTTTGTGAAGAACAACTGAGGACATTTTGCCAAATTTTGAGGAAAAATGAAAAATACCTCCGCACAAAATAGAACAATAATAAGCCCAGACGTTCAAGCAAATGCTGCAATTTGAAAAATGTCTTTTTTCTTGAAGATGTACGACAAAACAATTCAACCAGAGAATATTAATATTAAGAATTTACAGTACATATGGGACGTTCAACAGTTCATTACGCAGACAACAAGACAAATAACGCATTAAAGGCGTTACACAATAAGCTCAGGCCAGCAGGGACACCTGTGCAAAGGGTTGAGTATATTATTGAATTGCTTTTACTTCGCATTTTTGAAACAAAAATCAAGCAGGACGATGAGTTTAAACCGCTGCGGGAATTATTTTCGATTGATTACAAGTGGTTGAACCCAAAAACCGGAAAAGAAGAATCAAACGAAAATCGTTTGTTTTCATATTTACCAGCAGTTTCAAACGACCAAATATTAACTGAGTTAAATGATAACTTTTTCCCTTTCTATTCTGCTATTTTACACAGCGCCAGAAAGGTTTTCAAAGGAAATTTACCGCAAAAGGTACAAGACCAATTGGTTTTGATTGAAGAGGTATTTAGTAATTCGAATTTCACGAACAACGTAAACAGCGGAAACCTTGGTGAAGTTATTTCCATTATTGCTAACGATATTGACGAAAACCGGCTTTTACAAACCGACCTTTTAGGTGACGCTATTGAATCGGCTTTAAGTGAAACTGGTGGAACAAAAGATATTGGGTTGTTCCGCACGCCCGACCATGTTCGGCAGTTTATG
>Ga0172375_10009752_pt1 | contig 12587 bp, 13 predicted proteins | sample LakKiv1m_FD_114537 | JGI IMG/M metagenome (GOLD analysis project Ga0172375, IMG submission 114537) | Freshwater microbial communities from Kabuno Bay, South-Kivu, Congo - kab_092012_11.1m | ecosystem: Environmental > Aquatic > Freshwater > Lake | place: Democratic Republic of the Congo... | reverse complement strand
GTATGTGGAAGATTTCGTCTGGCAGGTACAACTTTTTCAACCTGCTGAAACTGAAAAATTGACTTGGGAAATACGGATCCAACGCGCTGTAGGTTCCGTCCGTGATATCTTAAGAAAGGTTTGGCTGTATGTGATTCTGGGGATTGCCATCGGCGCTCTGATTCACGGTTTCGTCCCCGCGGAAGCTTTGGCGCAGGTGATGGGTAAAAAAGCCTGGTGGTCCGTACCGGCGGCGGTGCTAATCGGAATCCCACTATACTCCAACGCGGCTGGCATCATTCCGATCGTCAGTGCATTGATGGAAAAAGGTGCATCCCTGGGAACAGCATTGGCCTTCATGATGGCGGTTGTCGGCCTTAGCCTTCCCGAAACGATCATTTTACGACGGGTGTTGAAGCCACGACTTTTAGCGGTTTTCGTTGGGACGGTCGCCATGGCCATCATCTTGATCGGTTACCTCTTCAATCTACTCTCATTAGCTTGACCGTTATCGGGATGGGAAAGAAAACAGACCATGCAGTTCACAAGCACGGTCTGTTTAATGATGGTTGGTGTAAATCCGATCAAACGCTTGCAGAGGTAAAAAATCTTTTCTTCATCAAAAAAGCGACATTTACCAGCCCAATCATCACCGGCACTTCCACCAGTGGGCCAACGACCGCTGCGAATGCCTGCCCGGAACCCAACCCGAAAACTGCTACTGCCACAGTAATCGCTAATTCAAAATTATTACTGGCTGCGGTAAAAGACAGTGTAGTAATCTGACTGTAATTCGCTCCTATAGCTTTACCCATCATAAAGCTGACAAGGAACATCACCACGAAATAAATCAACAGCGGGATGGCAATGCGAACAACATCCCGTGGTATAGAAACGATCAAATTCCCCTTGAGCGAAAACATCACCAGGATGGTAAAAAGTAAGGCCAGTAAGGTAACCGGGCTGATGCGCGGAATGAACCGGTGGTAATACCATTCGCTGCCTTTCCAGCGCGTGAGCACCTGGTTGGTAATGAAACCGGCGATAAATGGGATGCCCAGATAGATGAAGACCGATCTCGCGATCTCACCGATGGTAATTTGCACGACTGTTCCCGAAAGTCCGAACCAGGTGGGTACCAGGGTAATAAAGAAATATGCATAGACACTGTAAAACAACACTTGAAAGATGCTGTTAAAAGCCACCAATCCCGCGGCGTAATCTGTATCTCCCTGTGCCAGTTCATTCCAAACAATAACCATAGCAATACATCTTGCCAGCCCGATCAGGATCAGTCCAGCCATGTATTCCGGGTATCCCCGTAAAAAAACGATTGCCAGCAAGAACATCAGAACCGGGCCGATCAGCCAGTTCTGTACCAGGGAAAGCCCAAGCACTTTCCAGTTCCGAAAGACCTTACCCAATTCGTTATAGTGAACTTTGGCTAGCGGAGGGTACATCATCAGGATCAGCCCAATAGCAATCGGTAGGTTGGTTGTACCCAATGAAACTACACGATTGAAGCTTTCAACAGTGGCTGGTGCCAGATATCCCAAAACAACGCCCATTGCCATCGCTAGAAAAATCCAGAGAGTCAGGTATCGATCCAGAAAGGATAGTTTCTGAATCACATTGTTCGTAGTCATGGGAATCCTCACATTTTAATGCCTGATAAAAAAACGTTCTTCGTAAATTGGTGAAGGGTAGTTCATAAATATTATAAGAGGATTTGATTTTTCGGCATAACAATAGAAATGCCAATAACCTGTGCCAGAGTATGGAATAATACCTTTATTAAAGCCAAAAGCCCCAGGCAAACCCAGGGACTTCTTTTGTCGGGGCGGGGGGATTTGAACCCCCGGTCTCACGGTCCCGAACCGTGTGCTCTAGCCGGACTGAGCCACACCCCGAACGAGCGGTATTATACCATGCAGCGGGGTTGACGCAAGGCTGTTCCCCCAGCAATAAGGTAAAATACCATTATGGATGAGATACTATCTCGGCGAGAATTTTTTCAACTGCTGGCAGGCGCAGGTTTGGCAGCCGGCACTTCCCTGCTAGTGCACCGCGGAGCACAAGCCGCATCACCCACTACCGACCTGTATGCCAACCCCACTCCCACGATCGAGCCAGCCGCGATGCCAGCCATCCCTATGGAAGAACAGGCTTTTCTTGCCAGCCACGAGCTGAAAACCGGTGATACCTCCCGCCCGGTCATCCTCATGTCGTATGATGACATACTGGACCCCATGCGGCTTTCGCATCTGCTGGATGTCTATCTCGAGCATAGCGTACATTGCACATTTTTCTTCATCGGCGTGGATCTGGCCACTAGCGCGGATGTTTTACCTCGCTTGATAGCCGAACGACATGACCTGGGCTGTCACGGTTGGGTCCATGACAGCGCCTTTACTACCCTTTCTGATGATAGTATCCACCTGCAATTCGCCCGCTTCTTCACCCAGGTGGAAAAATATCTTCCCGGTTACAAGGTGCGTTACTTCCGTGCACCGTATGGAGACCGCAACCAGCATGTTCGCGACCTGGCAGCCATGTGGGGGATGCAGCATGTTCTCTGGTCGCTTGAGTCTGGCGGGCTCGACCTGCTGACTGAACATTATGTGGTGGACCGAGCCGGTAATGGTGATATTGTCCTGAGCCATGCTCACCGGCCTTTTGACGTATCTGAAGCAGATGTCATCGTCCGTGAACTGGTGCGTAAAGGCTTCCATCTCGAGAACCTGACTGACGGAATGTCACCGGCAGACCGTTGGCCTCGGATATCGCTATGAGGGTTATGAAATTAATGATAAAAGTATCTATGATCCTGATCATTGCACAGTTCGCGCTGGCTGCCTGCAGTGTCCTGGCTCCTGCGCCTACCGCTACTCCGGTGCCTACTGCCACCAACACACCAGAGCTGCCCACCGCCACATCCACCCCCACGGTCACACCTTCACCCACACCTATCCGCACACCGCCGGCGCTGCCAGGGATGTTCCAGAGCACAATCCTCAATCCTCTGGATACACCGCACAGCTATATCAGCGATACCTGCCAGTATCTGAAGGATCGCTGGGATCCACAGAAGAGCACACCGGGTACAGTAGTGATGGTCATTATGTACCATTCCATCACCAACGACCCGCCCCCGTATAAAGATAATCAGATTGGGCAGGATTACCATTTGCAGACTATGAAGCATGCAGCTGAGAAAGGTTTTATCGCTATCTCACCCGATCAATTGCTGGGCTTTCTCGAAACTAATGCACGTATACCGGCCCGCTCCCTACTATTAATATCCGATGATCGGCATCAGGCGGATTTTTTTACCACTCACTTCACTCCCTATCTGCAGCAGTTCGGTTGGGGACCGGTGACCATGTCCTGGATCAGCACGGATACCACCCCGCAGGAATATTATGATCCGCTGCGCGAGTTGATCCAGCAGAACCTTCTGGATATTCAGGCGCATGGTGTGGTACACAACACACCGATCACAGAGTACTCTACAGATGACTACATCCGGGGAGAATTGAACGGATCCATCCAGTTTATTCAGGATCACTTTGGCACAAAGCCAATTGCTTACATCTGGCCGGGGGGAGGCTTTACGCTCCGTGGTGTACAGCTGGCAAGAGAAGCTGGATATCAATTGGGATTTACCATCAATCCACGTGGACCATTGATGTTCAACTGGATTCCATTGAGCGATACGAAAGACCCGATGCGGCCTTCATACTTACCTGAAGGTGGGCTGGCGGATCCACTGCTAGTCTTACCGCGCTACTGGAGCACAGATGCTGACCGTCGCTTGGACGAGGTCATAGCGATTGGGGATTCCGCTGCGGCTAATGCTGCCGCGACTCGCGATATTGAAATGTTATACTATGATATTGTCTGTAAGGAAACTTACGGGCCGATCCCTTCGCCATAAGGAGTTATGATGACTGATTGCATCTTCTGTAAGATCATCACCGGTGAGATTCCCGGCCAATTTATCTACCGTGATGATGAGATTGTGGTATTTCGCGACATCCATCCGGTCGCCCCGGTACATCTATTGATCACACCGATCAAGCATATTGCTTCCAATTCCGAAGCTACCCGGGCAGATGAAGCGCTGCTTGGGAAAATGTTCACGGTTGCCCGCAACCTCGCCGCAGATCACGGGCTGGATACTTCCGGTTACCGGCTGATCATCAATACCGGAGCAGGAGCCGGTCAGACGGTTTTTCATTTTCACATGCATCTGCTCGCGGGTAAATCTATGGGTGAACGCCTGCTGTGATCCATCAAGAGATCTTTTTCAAATCTCCGAATGGCTCCATTGGAGCCATTCTTTTTTTCGTTCAATGGGTATCATACTTGCATCTATCCTGATGATTACCAGCGGATTCTGTCAATTCAGCGAATCTGGAAATGACCTGTCTGAGGATAAAAATGTCTGGATCGATTGCCCGGAACATTAAATCAACACGAAACACAACGCGGTTTCGCCTGTTGAGTACGCTATCTGTTTTTTGCCTGCTCCTGCCAGCCCTGTCTGCTTGTGCCAATGATTATGTATCACTGGACCAGATCCACGAACCGATCAGCTCATTACCGGCTGAGAAGCAGCCCACCACCGAACCATCCACAGCGGATAGCAGTGTGGATATCCAAAAGACCACACAGGCGATCATCCACCCGGAAAATAACCTAGATTCCGCTACGGTTCTCATTTCTGCTCCATTAATAACCGGGATTGGCGGAAAACCTCTCGGTGCTTTACAACCTGAAGAAAACAACCCGGTATCAGACACGCCGGTTTTTATTAGCCAGGATGCACAGGCTGGGAGTACCACCGCCATCCTAACGACCACTGTTCGGGCTCCTTACCAGTACACCATCCAATCCGGTGACACGCTGCAAGGCTTGACCCGTCGTTTCGGGGTTCAGGCGAGCGATATCCTTTCTACCGATGCTCTTCCGACAACTGGTCTGTTGGAACCTGGCATTCAGCTTACTATTCCTGCCAGGAAAACTACACAATCATTCTCATACCAGTTGCTCCCGGATAGTGAACTTATATATTCTCCTTCCGCTCTGGATTTTGACGTAGACCGCTACATAGTTGATTCCGGGGGATACCTGGCTACCTACCGTGAATACTTGAACAGCACCGGCTGGATAAGTGGTGCGGCCATCATCCGAAAAGTCGCTACCGATAATTCCATTAATCCGCGCCTGCTGCTTTCGCTGCTTCAATACCAGAGCAATTGGGTAAAAGGTCAACCAGCCGACCAGGCAGCCCGTGATTATCCGTTGGGATACCAGGATCCTCTCAAGAAGGGTTTGTACTCACAGCTTACCTGGGCAGTGAACCAGCTTTCATTTGCCTATTACGGCTGGCGGGAAGGCCGGGTGACCGAATATACATTCTCTGACGGCACAATCCTACCCGCTGCGCCTGAACTAAACGCAGGAACTTTCGCTTTAGAATACCTGCTCAGTCAGGTGAATACTCCATCAACCTTCGGGGACACATTGTCCACATCGGCTGGCTTGCCAGCTGAACACCAGGGAATGTTTGGCGATCCCTGGGCTCGCGCCTCAGTGTACGAGCCGGTGTACCCTGCTTCCATCGAACAACCCAGCTTAATCCTGCCGATTGAGCCGGGGGTCGAATGGTCGTTTACCGGCGGCCCACACCCCGCCTGGGGTAAGCAAGGCGCGCTGGCAGCGATCGACTTTGCCCCTTCCGGTGCCAGTGGCTGCTCTGCTTCCAGCGAATGGGTATTGGCGTCCGCCAGTGGTATCGTTGCCCGATCTGGCGGAGGGGTAGTCGTCCTGGATCTGGATGGCGACGGGAATGAACAAACCGGCTGGAATCTCTTGTATATGCATATTTCCTCTCAAGATCGTCCCGCGGTTGGAACCTGGCTGAAACAAGGGGACCGTCTCGGACACCCCTCCTGTGAAGGCGGCGTGTCGACAGGCACCCATTTCCATTTTGCGCGAAAATATAATGGGGAATGGATCCTGGCTGATGGGCCACTGCCATTCAACCTGGATGGATGGATCGTCTCAGCCGGATCGGAGGCCTATAAAGGCACCCTCAGCCGGGGTGATCAATGGGTTACAGCCTGCACCTGTGGCACTTCAGAGACATACATTTTCCGCGACACCCCATCTGAAAACTGAATGGAGTAGGTTACAATTAGCCCCGATGCCTGCGAATCATAACCGTTCCCAGCGAGGGGTAACGAAGCACCGACACCCATCCATCCTCTCGGTGATGATGTTCACTGCCATTTTTTCTGCCTGCGCGCCAGCTTTACCAACCACATCCCTGCCAACCGCGACTCCTTCGTTTTTTGAAGGGCAATCATTACCTACGCTTCTTCCGACCCGTGAAGAGTATCAACCGGGTCAGCTGGTGGATTACACAGTTCAGGATGGGGATACCGTTCCGGCACTTGCAAGACGTTTCAACACCAGCACGGATGAGATTCTAGCTGCTAATTCAGTACTCCCTCAATCCACTACCACACTTCCCCCTGGCTTGCCGCTCCAAATTCCCATTTATTATCTCCCTCTCTGGGGCTCTTCTTATAAGATCCTGCCAGATGCCCTTTTTGTCAATGGCCCGGCCGCGCGAAATTTTGATACGATCAGTTATGTGACGAAATCCAACGGATGGCTGAAAAATTACCGTGTATGGGCCTATGGAGGATGGCGTGGAGGAGCGGAGCTGGTAGACTACATCGCCACCAGTTACAGTATCAGCCCGCGGGTGCTGCTTGCCTTGCTCGAATACCAACTGGGTGCACTGACCAACCCGTCCATTCCTACCTGGGTGGATAGCGAAGCGCTCGGCTTTCACCGCCTGTATCATGAAAACCTCTATCTCCAATTATTGATGGCGGCGGATACCCTGAATGCCGGATATTATGGCTGGCGCACAGGGGATTTACTATCCACCGAATTGCAGGACGGAAGCCTTGTCCGTTTTGACCCCTGGCTGAATGCGGGCACTGTCGGCCTGCAGAATTATTTTTCTAAAACCATTTCGCCAGACATCTATGCGCATGCTGTATCCGGCATTGGCTTGAATCACACCTATAAGGAGCTATTCGGGGCACTCCCTGAAGAAATATCTGAACTGATACCTGGCAGCCTGACTCAACCCGAAATGCTGCTGCCTTTCACCCCTGGAAAAGTCTGGTCATATACCGGTGCCCCTCACCCGGCCTGGGGAGAGAATGAACCCTGGGCAGCCATCGACTTCGCACCGCCAGCTGAAAAAGGCGGTTGCGCGCCATCCGAAGAATGGGTGACAGCTGTTGCGGATGGTGTGCTGAGCCGCGCAGAACTCGGACTGGCAATGTTGGACTTGGATCGCGATGGGGATGAACGTACCGGGTGGGTTGTGCTGTACCTTCATCTCTCCCGGTATGACGCCGCCCCGCAGGGAAGGATCGTATCGGCTGGCTCGGTCATTGGGCATCCCTCCTGTGAACGTGGGAATGCCACAGGAACTCATGTTCACATTGCGCGTAAATACAATGGCGAATGGATCCCCGCTGATGGTTCATTACCTTTCAATATGGAAGGGTGGATACCACATTCCGCTGGTACCCCCTATAAAGGGACGCTGACTCGTTTTACAAAAACACTGACGGCCTGCACTTGCGCAGACGCAGAAACACAGCTGGAATCCGGGAAATAACCTCTTCTAAAAATCCAAGACAGGATCAGGTTTACGGAATAGTATCTTTATATATTAGAGTGGGGTATGCCCGCTCTGAAATCTACGGATATTTCCTTAGCCCTCGCTGATCTCGTACCGCACCTGAATCGGGAATGATTGACTGAGCATGGCGAATGCCGGGCAGTATTTTTGGTTGGAAAGTTCGATCGCTCTCTCTACAGAAGCCGGATTGATATGGGTACCCTTCAGATGATACACAATTTCTGCACGGGTAAATACCTTCGGGTGATCATCCGCTCGGTCTGCATGAACAGAAACCTCGAAAGAGGTTACACTTTCTTTCTTCTTCTGCAGAATGGAAATTACATCCATCGCCGTGCATCCAGCCAGGCTAACGGCCATCAGTTCGATCGGTCGAAAACCTGCATTTTCAGTACCATCCTCCTCCTGACTACCTAGTGAAATAAAGTGTCCGGTATTTGCTGTTCCATTAAAAGCTAACCCACTGTTCTTCCATATAACTCTTGCATCCATCTCTTCATGTCCTCCAGTTTTTTACAGTTTCAATGCCTGCGCGATAGCCGCAACCAACTGTTCTTCAGGGCCAGAGCCAACAATGGTTTCAGCGCCACTGTTGATCGTCGTCTGTGGGACTCCACTCACATGGAACTGATTGGATAAATCAGGAAATTCGATCGCTTCCACCATCTCGGCTTGAATATGCGGGTTTTCTATAGCAAATGCATGCGCCAGGTTCACGGCTGGCGGACAGTACGGTCAGGTGGGTGTAACAAACACCTGGAGCAGTACATCCTCCTTCACCCCTGCCAGAAAATCGAGCGTCTCTTTATTTAATCCTCCAGAACGTTGGGATACCATGATGATCGAGTTTATGAAAGAAGTAAATTCATGCCCGGATGGCATTCCAGCATAGCGCACACCCAGATCTTGAAGATCTCCCCCAATTTTTGCAGTGAGGACGATAGTGGGGGATTTATCCACACGGTAAGCACTTGCGAGCTCATTCTCTTTTTCCAAATCATGATAAGTGGCGGAAAGCTTACCTGATAATTGAACAACTTCCTCAATCAGCTGCCGGGTCGGTTCACAATATTCACATCGTTCTTCAGAACTAAAAAACAACAGATGAACAGGTTGAGTTAATTCCTCTGTGAAGACTTCGCTCACCTGCTGCGCAATGGCATCATTCAATAATCTTTCCATAACCACCTCGAAATAAGTGATCCTGGCACGCCAGGGTGGATCGCTATCAGGTAAAAGAACCGGTGTCAGAGTGCCCGCAGCTCTGGCAAACCAATTCGGCACTGCAATTAATACTCATCGCAGTAGATCCACAAACGGGGCAATGGATCTTATATTTCTCAAATTCATTATCTGCTATGAATGTTGAGGTCTGACTCTTCTCATCCGCGATTTCCCGAGGTACATGAGGGCTCAAAATTACTCCCTGGATCGCGGAAGGTAATCCATCAGGTTTAGCTCGATGTATAAATGTTCACGCATAGCCTCCGGCATTACATCCTGACGGGCTTCATCGTGATAGAGTGAAATAGTCTTGCGTAGCGTATCTACCACGATGCGGCAGTTCTGGCAGCCGCGTATATGTTCTTCCAGCATCGTGCAGACCTCTGGCTGAATATCACCATCCAGATAATCTTCAATAGATTTGAGAAGTTCACTACAGTTTTCGTGGTCCATATTGCTATCCTTGCGAGGAACCTTGAAAATAATGGGTTAGCTCTTCCCGTAAAATTAAACGAGCGCGAAGTAAGCGCGTCTTTACTGCGGATTCTGTCAAACCGAGCACCTGCGCTGTTTCACGAATGGAGAGATCTTCCATATCTCGCAGTTGAAATACGATTCGTAGCTTCTCCGGCAAGCGCGCACTCGCCTGATCCATTTCTCTGCGGAGTTCTGCATCCATAGTTTCTACTTCTGGCCTGCAGCACCAATCTTCGATCTCCACAGGGGAGGTTTCACCTTCACCTGTATCAGTTTCTGCATCGATCGAAACCAGGGTCCCTTTCATCCGGCGTGTCGCCATTAAAGCCTCGTTCACGGCAATCCGATATACCCAGGTTGCCAGGCTGCTGCGTCCCTCAAAGTTCTGTATTCCATGGATCACTTTGATGAAAGTCTCCTGAATAATATCTTCCGCATCCTGTTCTGAGTGGAGGATGTTCATGGCAATCCGGTAGACCGGGTTAGAGAACTGCTCCACCAGGGCCGCCAGTTCACCTCTATCTCCCTGTTTCAACAAGTTTAGATCGATCTCTCGTTTACTGACTGTGCTATTCATTAGATGATAAATCTCACTAATAGTTGCATCAAACCAAACTGCTTAATGGCCAAACGGGCAGCGCGTCTAGGTCCAATTGGGATCTTTGACCCGCTACATAACGGTAGTAACCAGCTGCTCCGATCATTGCCGCATTATCCGTACACAAAGAGAACTGTGGAATATGCACAGTAAATTCAGATTGCCCGGTAAATGCTGCGCGTAATGCCCGATTTGCGGAAACACCTCCAGCAACAAGCAATTGCTTTGCTCCAAAGTGTTTGGCTGCAGCAAATGCCTTGCTGGCAAGTGTATCGACAACAGCATACTGAAAACTGGCGGCAATGTCAGCTACCGGCAAGGTTTTCCCCACCTCTTCATACCCCTTGACCGTCCGCAGCACAGCTGTCTTGATACCGCTGAATGAAAAATCCCAGGGATTATCTAACCTGGCTCGAGGGAACTTAAAGGCGTCCGGGTCGCCGCCTTCCGCGCTCTTTTGAATCGAAGGTCCACCCGGATATGGCAGACCGAGTAAACGGGCTACTTTATCAAAAGCTTCGCCTGCCGCATCATCCTGCGTTCGACCAAGGTGCTGATATTGAAGATGCCCGGTGATCAAGATCAACTCAGTATGCCCGCCAGAAGCCAGCAATGCCAGCAAAGGGAATTGCGGTTCCGCTGGAACGTTTTCCGCTGCCCCATAACGATCCGCGTCATATACCCAGGCTGAATAGATGTGTCCTTCCAGGTGGTTTACACCCACCAAAGGGATTCCCCGCGCCTGAGCCATTGCTTTCGCCATATTCAGTCCGACGACCAGTGAACCTGCCAGACCAGGTCCCTGGGTAACAGCCACAAGGTCCACATCCTGTGGGGCCAGGTGAGCCTGTTTCAGGGCCTGATCCACAACGCCATAAATGGTAAGAATATGCTGGCGCGAAGCCACTTCTGGAAAGACCCCCCCATACTGAGCATGCAGGTCGATCTGCGTGGCGATCACACTCGAGAGTAAAGCCCGGCCATTTTCGAGAACTGCAGCTGCGGTTTCATCGCAGGAGGATTCGATTGCTAAAATTCGAAGAGGTACAGGCATACAGTCCTCTCAGCCCTTCCTTGTCGGTAGAACCAGATTCATGGGAAAATCTGCCATTTTTGAGAAAGAACCATTACTTTCAGCCAGATAAGTATCTTCCAGCCGAACACCCATGGCTAGATCCGGATAGTAAAGGCCCGGTTCAATGGTAAAGACACTTCCAGGCAGAAGAGGATCATTCGTAGCCATATTCATACTAAACCAGGGCGCTTCATGGACAGCTAATCCGAGACCATGCCCCAGACTGTGCACATACCCATCGGTGGTGCCGGGATGCGTGAGAATGGTGGGATGTCCCATCTTGCTGAACAGATCACACGTGAGGTTCTGATAGTCTTTACAAAGCCTGTTGGGAGCAAGTTGCTCAACAACCGCCCGATAAACACTGAAGACATCCTCATATAACTTCGCAACTGGATCCGGGGCATACCCCAAACACCAGGTACGGGTAAAATCATAAAAATAACCACCCTGCTCTTCGCAGGGAAAAATATCGAAAACGATCGGTTTACCCAATTCTAAAATGTCCTCTGCGGACCCGGTGCTGTGCGGAATGCCTGCATCTCTTCCGATGGAGAAAATCGTTCCCTCCGGGTTTTCAGCCCCTTCTTCTGCCAGCCAGAGATTGATCTGCTTTTTCACAGCGCCAACCCGCAATGGATCCCCATTCGAATTAAGCAATTGGGTCCCACGCACCTGTGCCGTACTGAGCATATCCGCGACCCGGCCAACCACCCGAGTGGTCACTTCACCCATCCGGCGAATACGCTCGATCTCCCCGGGTTCTTTGGTAGCCCGCGCAGCCATTAGAATCGTATCCTGTGGTTCTCCAACGAGCTCGTACTCCGGCGCGATACGCTGCAGTTCCTGAGTCATTGAGAGGAATTCACCCGCGTCCACCTGCCCGTAAAAAGCTACCCGTCCAGTACGCAGCCCGTTATCCTGCAACATCCAGCGAATTTCAATAGCCAGCGAAGCCGGATCAGTCTTAAGTGTCTGGTGGAGTTTTGCCCGCAAGCCGGTACGTGCTGCTTCCTCACGCTCCATCGGGTAACAGTAGATGACTGGTTCGCTGCCCCTGGCTTTCACCAGACTGGCTTTAAAATGCCCACCGCCGCTCATATAGATCATGGCAGGATTGTGATCACCTGCTCCGTTTACGAGCACGGCGTCCAACCGACGCGCTGCCATCAGTTCATCCAGTTGCTTTTTCATTCACTCATCCTGTAGGCTGGGTAGTATTTTTGCAGGGTTGCAAGCAGCATCCCCTCTTCTTCTTTTTGTACGGTACGAGGATCAAATACTGCATGGCCATCAACGATCCTGGCAATTACCGGAATATCCGCACCCCTCAATTGTTTCAAAAAACGATCCACCGAATCCACGGGGAGCGAAAGTAACCAGGTTGGAAGGGTTTCACCGGGCAGGCTGCCACCACCGACCGTTGATTCACCCGAAATTATATCCCCGGCATTCAATTGGTCTTTCCAATAGAGTGCCCGCTCATGGACAACTGC
>Ga0172375_10009751_pt1 | contig 12587 bp, 11 predicted proteins | sample LakKiv1m_FD_114537 | JGI IMG/M metagenome (GOLD analysis project Ga0172375, IMG submission 114537) | Freshwater microbial communities from Kabuno Bay, South-Kivu, Congo - kab_092012_11.1m | ecosystem: Environmental > Aquatic > Freshwater > Lake | place: Democratic Republic of the Congo... | reverse complement strand
TCGCCTGCTGGGAGGCCATCACGACCAGCACCGCCCCCGCGAGGACGGGCAGCGGGTTGTGGGGGCGTGCGGCAGCGGCGGACACGACGGACCTCTCGTGGTGCTCCGGCCCGACGGCCGTACGCGCGGTCAACTAGTGGGAAGGTACAAGCGTACCTGTCCCCGCTGTCAGAGGCGCTCGCGTCCGTGCGGCTCGTGCCACCCGGCGAGGTCGGGCCCCTTGGGCACCACCCCGGTCGGGTTGATGTCGGTGTGGACGACGTAGTAGTGCGCCTTGATCTGGTCGAAGTCGATCGTGTCGCCGAAGCCGGGCGTCTGGAAGAGGTCGCGGGCGTACGCCCACAGCACCGGCATCTCCGCCAGCTTGTTGCGGTTGCACTTGAAGTGGCCGTGGTAGACGGGGTCGAAGCGCGCCAGCGTGGTGAACAGCCGGACGTCGGCCTCGGTGATCCGGTCGCCCATCAGGTAGCGCCGGTCGGCGAGCCGCTCCTCGAGCCAGTCGAGGGCGGAGAAGAGCCGGTCGTACGCCGACTCGTAGGCCGCCTGCGTCCCGGCGAAGCCGCAGCGGTAGACGCCGTTGTTGACCTCGGTGAAGATCCGCTTCATCACCGACTCCATCTCCTCGCGGACGTCGTCGGGCCACAGGTCCGGCGCGTCGGGGCGGTGGTGGTCGCGCCACTCGAAGAAGAGGTCCTGGGTGATCTGCGGGAAGTCGTTGGTGACGACCTGGCCGGTCGGGACGTCGACCATCGCGGGCACGGTGATGCCGCGGGGGTAGTCCGGGACGCGGGCGAAGTACGCCTCCTGGAGCCGCTCGATCCCGAGGACCGGGTCCTTGCCGTCGGGGTCGAGGTCGAAGGTCCAGCTGTTCTTGTCGTGCGTCGGACCGGCCAGGCCCATCGAGATGACGTCCTCGAGGCCGAGCAGCTGGCGCACGATGATCGCGCGGTTGGCCCACGGGCAGGCGCGGGCCGCGATCAGCCGGTAGCGGCCCGGCTGCACCGGCCACTGCTCGGAGTCGCGAGCGATCCGGTCCGCGATGTAGTTCATGTCGCGGTTGAACTCCGGCTCCACGTACGAGCCCTGCCCCGCCTTCGAGTCCGCCTTCGCGTCTGCCTTGTCGTTCATGGTTCAACTATCCCCCATCGACCCAGGGATATGCCTGACGGACGCCCTCGCTCGATGACAGCTAGGCCAACGACTCCACCCAGGCACGGTGGAGGTCGGCGTAGCGGCCGTCGTCACCGGCGACGAGGTCGGCAGGCGTGCCGTCCTCGACGACCCGGCCGTGCTCGAGGACGAGGACGCGGTCGGCGATCTCCACCGTCGAGAGCCGGTGGGCGATGATCACCGCCGTGCGGCCGGCCAGGACCGTGCGCAGCGCCTGCTGCACCAGCCGCTCGGACGGCACGTCGAGCGAGGAGGTCGCCTCGTCGAGGATGAGCACCGCCGGGTCGGCGAGGAAGGCGCGGGCGAAGGCGACCAGCTGGCGCTGACCGGCCGACAGCCGGCCGCCCTGCTGGGTCACGCGCGTCTCGTAGCCGTCGGGCAGCGCGCGGATCAGCGTGTCGGCGCCGACCGCGCGGGCGGCCTCGACCACCTGGGCGTCGGTCGCGTCGGGACGCCCGAAGCGGATGTTGTCGGCGATGGTGCCGGAGAAGACGTAGTTCTCCTGCGTCACCATCACGACCGCGCGGCGCAGGTCGTCCTCGGCCAGGTCGCGCAGGTCGACGCCGTCCAGCACGACCCGGCCGGCGGCCGGGTCGTAGAACCGCGCGAGCAGCTTGGCGATGGTGGTCTTGCCCGCGCCGGTCGTGCCGACCAGCGCGACGGTCTGGCCGGCCGGCACGTGCAGGTCGAGACCGGGCAGGACGGGCACGTCGTCGACGTAGGAGAACTCCACCCGCTGGAGCCGCAGCTCCCCGGGCGTACGCCCGTCGTCACCGCGCGGCAGCGGCACCGGCGAGGTCGGCTCGGGCACCGACGGCTCCTCGGCCAGGACGCCGGAGATCTTCTCCAGCGCGGCCGACGCACTCTGGAAGGTGTTGTAGAACTGCGAGATCTCCATCATCGGCTCGAAGAACTGGCGCAGGTAGAGCAGGAAGGCCGCGAGCACCCCGACGGTGACCTCGCCCTCGAAGGCGAGGTAGCCGCCGTAGAGGAGCACGACGCCGATCGTGAGGTTGCCGATCAGCTTGATGCCGGGCATGAACCACACGATCAGTCGGAACGCCTTGAGGTTGGCGTCGCGGTTCTCGGCGTTGAGCTCGGCGAAGAGCTCGGCGTTGCGCGGCTCGCGACGGAAGCCCTGCACGGCGCGCACGCCGCCCATCGTCTCCACGAAGTGCACGATGACGCCCGCGATCGTCTCCCGCGTGCGGCGGTAGGCCCGCGCCGAGGAGACCCGGAACCAGTTGGTCAGCCACGCGAGGAACGGCAGGCACAGCAGGGCGACGAGGCCCAGCTTGAGGTCCAGCACGAGCAGGAGGACGGCCGTGCCGAGCAGGGTGAGGACCGCCGAGACGAGGCCGTCGAAGCCGGTCTCGAGCATCTCGTTGATCGCGTCCATGTCGGAGGTCTGCCGCGAGATCGCGCGCCCCGACGTGTAGGAGTCGTGGAAGGCGGGGCTGAGCCGGCCGAAGTGGCGGAACGTACGCCGGCGCAGCTCGAGCAGGACGCTCTGGCCGATGCGCCCCGACATCCTCAGGAACATCTGGCGGGTCACCGCCTGGACGACGGTCGCGACCAGCACCGCGCCGACGACGGCGTAGAGCACCGACGAGTCGCCCCGCTCCTGGATCGGCGGGATGCCGGAGTCGATGCCGACCTTGACGAGGTAGGGGATGGCCAGCCGGGCGGCGTTCTCGACGACCACGATCGCGAGCACCAGCCACAGCAGGGAGTGGTAGGGCCGCAGCAGGTCGCCCAGCAGCGCGCGCGACCGCTTCGCCAGCCGACCGGCGGTGACCTGGTCGAGCTCGTCGTGCTCGGCCTGCCCGCGCCAGTCCGGCTCGCGGCCGGGCTCCGGGGCGGGCGGGGGTGCGGTGGTGGTGGTGCTCATCGGCCCACTCCCGTCAGCTCCGCCGCGCGGCCGTCGCCGCCCGGACCGTCGTCGTCCCCGGAGCCGGGCGGTGCCTCCCGGTCGCCGGCGTCCGCGGCGAGCAGCTCGCGGTAGGCCGGGACGGTCTCGAGCAGGTCGCGGTGCTGGCCCACGTGGGTGATCCGCCCGTCCTGGAGCAGCGCGACCTTGTCGGCGAGCAGCACGGTGGAGGCGCGGTGGGCGACGACGATGCCGGTGGCGTCGCGCAGCACGCGACGCAGCGCCTCCTCGACCAGCGCCTCGGTGTGGACGTCCAGGGCCGAGAGCGTGTCGTCGAGGACGAGGACGCGCGGCCGGGCGACGACGGCGCGGGCGAGGGCGAGGCGCTGCCGCTGACCGCCGGACAGGCTCATGCCCTGCTCGCCCAGCCGGGTGTCCAGCCCCCAGGGGAGGTCGTAGACGAAGTCGGCGCGGGCGACGGAGATCGCCTCGCGGACGTCGGCGTCGGAGGCGTCGGGGCGGCCGAGGGTGAGGTTCTCCCGCGCGCTCATGGAGAACAGCACCGGATCCTCGAAGGCGGTGGCGACGAGGCGTCGCAGGTGGGGCAGGCGCAGGTCGCGCACGTCGACACCGTCGATCGTGACCCGGCCGCCGGTGACGTCGTGCAGCCGCGGCACGAGCGCGGTGAGCGCCGTCTTGCCCGACCCCGTGGCGCCGACGATCGCGACGGTCTCCCCGGGGGCGACGTCGAGGTCGAGCCCGCGGAGCACCGGCGGCTCGTCGGGCCCCTGGTCGGCGAAGCGGAACTCGACGCCCTCGAAGCGCAGGTGGCCACGCGGCTCGGCGATCTCGCGGTCGCCGGACACGATCGCGGGCTCGAGGTCGAAGATCTCGAAGACCCGGGCGCTGGCGGTCATCGCCTCCTGGGCCATCGCGAGGATGACGCCGAGCACGGTCACCGGCCACACGAGCGAGAGCATGAGGGTGAGGAAGGCGACCAGCGTCCCGAAGGTCATGTCGCCCTGGCCGACGGCCCGCGCCCCGAGCAGCAGGACGACCACGACCGCGAGGTTGGGGATCATCCCCAGGAACGACCAGAACTTGGCCGAGAGACGCACCTTCTCGATCGAGGTGGCGTAGAGCCGCTGGGCCGAGCGGTCGAACCCCTCGGCGGCGTAGCGGGCGCGACCGAAGGACTTGATGACGCGGATGCCGACGGCGCCCTCCTCGGCCAGCGTGGCCAGGTCGCCCTGCTGGTCCTGCACCTCGCGCGAGACGACGGTGTAGGCCTTCTCGAAGCGCATCGAGAGCCACACGATCGGCACCGACGCGGCCGCGACGACCAGCCCCAGCGGCCAGTACATCTGCAGCAGCAGACCCGTCACGGTGAGCAGCTGGAGGATGTTGACCACGAGGAAGATCGCGCCGAAGCCGGCGAACATCCGGATCGCGGTCAGGTCCGTGGTGACACGGGAGAGCAGCTGACCCGAGCCCCAGCGGGAGTGGAAGGACAGCGGCAGCGCCTGGAGCCGGTCGTAGAGGTCGCGGCGCAGCGCACGCTCGATGTCGAAGATCGTCGCCGACTGGATCCACCGGCGGAACCAGATGAAGAACGCCTCGAGGATGCCGAGGACGAAGGCGAGGCCGACGAGCCAGAACAGCCCGGACCGGTCCTGGTCGGCGATCGGCCCGTCGATCAGCTCGCGGATCACCAGCGGGATCGTGAGCGAGAGGCCCACCGCGATCCCGGCCGCGAGCAGGCTCGCGATCATCGCGGCCGCGTGCGGACGGACGTACGACCGCAGTCGCCACAGGGCCTTCACGCTGGCCGGCGGTGGCCGCAGCGGGTCGGGTCCGGTGGGCTGCGAGTCAGGGCGGGTGGGCGGGTGAGCCGTGGCCGACATGAGTCGCGAGAATCCCCTCGTTGGTGTGTGCAACGAGATTACGGGGCGCCCCCGACAGGGCGCGAATCGTTATCCGACGGAGCGTGATCGGGCGGGACTCAGCCGAGGTCGCCGCGCAGCCGCCCGGCGAGCTCGAGGAAGCGGGTGTTGCCCGGCTCCTCGCCGATCGACACCCGGACGCCGTCGCCGGCGAACGGGCGCACCATCAGGCCGACCTCGTCCGCCGCTGCCGCGACCTCGAGGGCGTGGTCGCCGACCGGCAGCCAGACGAAGTTGCCCTGCGCGTCGGGGACGTCCCACCCCTGCTCACGCAGCGCGGCGAGCACGCGGGTGCGCTCGGCGACCAGCGCCTCGACCCGCTCGAGGAGCGCCGGCTCGGCGTCGAGGCTCGCGACCGCCGCCGCCTGGGCGACCGAGGACACCCCGAAGGGCAGCGCGCACGCGCGGATCGACGCGGCGACCTCGGGATGGGCCAGCGCGTAGCCGACGCGCAGCCCGGCCAGCCCGTACGCCTTGGCGAAGGTGCGCATCACGACGACGCGCTCGTGGGCGCGGTGCAGCGCGACGCCGTCGACCGGGTCCTCGGAGCGGACGAACTCGCGGTAGGCCTCGTCGACGACCACGAGCACGTGCTCGGGCATGCGGGCGCAGAACGCGTCGACCTCGGCGTGGGTGAGCGCGGGGCCGGTCGGGTTGTTGGGCGTGCAGAGCACGACGACGCGGGTGCGCTCGCCGACCGCGGCCGCCATCGCCTCGAGGTCGTGCCGACCGTCGGCGGTGACCGGGACCTGCATCGAGGCGGCGCCGGTGACGGTCACCGCGATCGGGTAGGCCTCGAAGGAGCGCCAGGCGTAGACCACCTCGTCGCCGGTCTCGCAGTAGGCCTGGAGCAGGTGGTAGAGCACGGCGACCGACCCGGTGCCCGCGGCCAGCGACTCCGGCGCCACCCCGAGCCGGTCGGCGAGCGCGGCGTACAGGCCGGTGCAGCCCATGTCGGGGTAGCGGTTCATCGTCGCGACCTGGGCGACGGCGGCCTCGACCACGCCGGGCAGCGGGGGGTAGGGGTTCTCGTTGGAGGACAGCTTGTACGGCGTCAGGCCGGGCCGCGGGGTGGGCGGCCGGCCCGGGACGTACGGCGGCAGCGCGGTCACCGCTGCGCGTGGGGTGGGGAGCGTCATGACCCGCACCTTAGGCGGGCAGGACGACCTCGCCACCGGCGACGAGCGGGACGTCGCGACCGAGGACGACGTCGAGCGGGTTGGTCAGGCACCGCACGGAGCCGCCGCCCTTGTGGAACTCCCCGAGCTCGAGGAGGACCACGCGGAAGCCCCACTCCTCGAGCTGCGCGCGCACGCGCGGCGGGCAGGCCGGCATGACGACGGTGTCGCCGACGACGACGGAGTTGGCGCAGAACGTCATCGCCTCGGCCTCGTCGATGACCAGCGGCTCGGGCACCAGCGCGAGCAGCGCCTCGGCCGAGGCCTCGTCGAAGGCCTCCGGGCAGACGATCGCGCGCCGGTCGTCGAGCGGGCAGAACGCCAGGTCGAGGTGGTACATGCCCGGGTGGGTGATCCTCAGGCCGCGGACGCGGACGCCGAGCTCGGTCGCCAGCGCCTTGAGGCCGAGCTCCTCGGTCCGCGGGCCGTAGCCCACCAGCAGTGCGTCGCCCCAGGCGAACGCGTCGCCGGCCTCGAACATCGGCCCGACGCCCTGCGCGCCGACCTGGTGGACGGTGTAGCCCCGCGTCGCGAACCACGGGGCCGCCGCACGCCGCTCCTCACGCCGCTCGGCGTACCGCATGTGGCTGAGGACGACCCGGTCCGCGCCGCCGTCGGCGGTGCCGAAGGCGAGGCCGAGGTTCATCGCGTAGACCATGTCGGGGGAGTCGGCGCGCTGGTCGATCACGTCGACGCGCGCGCCCAGCGCGCGCAGCGTGTGGACCATGACCTGCCACTGCTCGAGCGCCTTCGCGGCGTCGGGCTGGTGCGTGGGGTCCATGAACGGGTTGATGGCGTAGTCGATGCGGTAGTGCGTCGGCTCGACCGCGGCGTAGTGACGGCCCCAGGCCAGCATGCTCATGTCCCACCTCCCAGTCCGGCGACAACGTCAGGTTGTCAGACAATCTGACACACCCAGTGTGGCGGGACGGGTGGCCGCGGTCAACCCGATGTCGGACAATCGGACCCGTGACCGGCCCCCCGCTGCCCCCGCTGCACCTCGCCGCGGCCTCCTCCACCGTCGACCGGGTGGTGGGCGAGCTGCGGCGTGCGCTGTTCGCGGGGGAGATCGCGGCCGGCACCCCACTGCGCGAGCAGGCCCTGACCGACGCGATGGGCGTCGCGCGCTCCACGGTGCGCGAGGCCCTCGGCGTCCTGGTCGCCGAGGGGCTCGCGGTGCGCGAGCCGAACCGCGGCGTCCACGTCACCGCGCTGGACCCCGACGCCGTCCACGACGTCGCTGCCACGCGCGTCGTCCTCGAGTCGGCCGGTGTCCGCGCCTGGCCCGACGCCGCTCCCGACGACCGCGCCGCCGTCCGCACGGCGCTCGAGGCCTTCGTCGCCGCCGCCCGCGAGAGCGCCGACGACACCGCGCCGGCCGACCCGGGGCGGCTCACCGCCACCCACCTCGCGCTGCACCGCTCGATCTTGGCGCTCACCGGCTCGCCGCGGCTGCTCGGCCTCGCCGACGCGGTGTACGCCGAGATCCGCCTGGCGCTGTCGAAGGTCGACCGGATGCGTCAGGACGCGGCCGTGCAGATCGAGGCCCACGAGGAGCTCGTCGGGATGCTGGAGACCGGTGACACCGAGCGGACCCTCGCCGCGTTGCGCGACCACCTCGAGGACGCCGCCGCCTCCATGCTGCTCGCTCTCGAGCTGGTGGAGCCGCACGCCGCTCCGTAGCGCGCGTCGGTGCGGCGAAGCTCGTCGACTCAGCCCTGTCGCTCGAACGCGTTCTTCCAGGACAGCACCACCGGGGCGCTCCCGATCTGCAGCCGCTGGTCGTCGAGGAGCCCGCGGACTCCGTCCAGCCGCAGCGATCCCACTGTGCCGTCGGCGGAGACCCGCCGCAATATCCGGTCGCCGTCCTCACGTTCTTCCCACACGACCAGATCGTCGTCGTCGAGGCCGGCGGCGATGTAGGCCACGGCATCGTCAGCGCGATATCGCTCCCGGACCACTGCGGTGTCGAGATCGATCTCCCACACACCATGGGCGTCGTCCTGGTACCACAGCGCACGATCACGCAGGCCGAGAACGGCGTAGATCCGCGGCTGCGGCGCCGCAGTCTCTTGCCACCGCACCATCTCGTCGGCAAGGGTCCCCGTTACCAGCAATCGCTCGCGCTTCACCGAGGTGGAGGCGACCACGACCGGGGCTCCGTCGGCGCAGTACAGCCCTTCCGGAGTCATCCGTCCGTACGGATGTTCGACCGGAGCGATGATCTGCGCCCGCACGTCGGAGGGCCCGATGTCGAACCGGACCAGTTCCATCCCGTCGCGGCCACCGCGCGGCCAGTCGTCGATGAGACCCACCAGGTCCTCGCCGCACGCGGCGAAGCCACGCGGGTCCCCGGTGAAGTGGCCCTCGACGACGTCATCCGAACGCCACGCCGAGATCGCGTAGTGGTAGTCGTCGGTTCCGTGGGTGCCGGCGTTGAACACCTGGACGGCACCACGGGACGTGGCACCGCTCCACTCGGTGAGGAACTCCTGACGACCGCGCTCGACGCGCTGGACCGCGTCGGACCCGATCCGGATCTCGGCCCACTGGTCCGAGACGTGCAGGCGCCCGTCGGCGAGGGTCAGGTCACCGCCCCAGATCCCCTCTGTCGGGACCTGCTCGACGGAGCCGTCGGGTTGGATGAGCAACAAGCGTGCGCGGAGCGGCTCCTCGTAGTCGTAACCGACCGCGTACACAGCCGCCACCGTGTCACCGAGACCGCGAGCCGTCGGTGCCGACGAGTCGCCGAGACACCCGACCGCCAGGGGGACGCACGCCAACGCGGCCGCCAACCGCAGCGCTGTGCGTCTCACCGACCACACGATAGGCGTACGACGACGCGCGATGGGCACCCCCGGTGCTGTCATGATCGGGTGATGAGCTTCCTGTTGAAGGTCCTCGCCAGCGCCGCCGGCCTCGCCGCCGCTGCCTGGCTGCTCGACGGCATCACCATCACCGGCGACACCGACAACGACCGCGTCATCACGCTGCTGGTCGTCGCGGTGATCTTCGGCGTGGTCGACGGGTTCGTCGCGCCGGTGATCAAGGTCCTGGCGATCCCGTTCATCGTGCTGACGCTCGGGCTGTTCCTCCTCGTGGTCAACGCGCTGATGCTGCTGCTGACCTCGGCGATCGCGGACGCCGTCGGCCTCGGCTTCGCGGTCGACGGCTTCTGGACCGCCGTCATCGGCTCCGTGGTCATCAGCATCGTCGGCTGGATCGCGCACCTGGTCCTCCCCGATGGCCGCTGAGGGCGGCGCGGACGTCGCGTCCGGGCCGGCGACCGTCGCCCTGGTGTGCCTGGGCAACATCTGCCGCTCGCCGATGGCCCACGTGGTGCTGGCCGACCGCGTCTCCGAGGCCGGGCTCGAGGACCGCATCCAGGTCGTGAGCGCCGGCACGGCGGGGTGGCACGTCGGGAAGCCCATGGACCCGCGCGCCGCGACCACCCTGAGCGAGGCGGGGTACGACCCCACCCGTCACCGCGCCCGCCAGCTCGACGAGTCGTGGTTCAGCGGACCCGACGCCGTCGACCTGGTCCTGGTGATGGACGAGAGCAACCGCACGGACGCCCGCGCGGTCGCGAGCGCCGTGGGCGGCGACCACGCCGACCGCGTCCGCGCGTTCCGCGAGGTGGATCCCGAGGGGCCCGGCGAGGTACCGGACCCCTACTACGGTGGGCAGGACGGGTTCGACGAGGTCCTGGCCATGGTGGAGCGGTGCGCGGAGGCGTGGGTCGCGCGCTGGTCCGACGGCCGGGTCGGCTGACCCGCGGACGACCCGACCGGGCAGCGACCACCAGCAGGACCGGAGGAGGCAGGCGATGGCACGACACGCGGCGCTCGCCCGCCGGGCCGAGGAGCTCCTCGACGCCGCCGTGGTCTCGACGCAGCCGGTCGCCGGCGGCGACATCTGCACCACCACCCGGCTGCGGCTCTCCGACGGCTCGCTGGCGGCGATGAAGACCCGCCCCCACGCACCGCCGGGCTTCTTCACGACCGAGGCGGCCGGGCTGCGCTGGCTGGGCGAGGTCGAGGGCGGCGTCCCCGTCCCCGAGGTGCTCGCCGCGGAGGACGACTGCCTGATCCTGCGCTGGGTGGAGCCCGGCCGCAGCGGCCCCGACGCCGCGCGCGACCTCGGCACCCGGCTCGCGCTGACCCACGCGGCGGGGGCGGAGGCGTACGGCGGCTTCCGCGGCGAGGCCGACGGGTTCATCGGCACCCTCCCGCTCCCCCAGCGGCCCGCGCCGACCTGGCCGGAGTTCTTCGCCGTGCGTCGGGTGCTGCCCTACCTCAAGCTCGCCCGCGACCGCCACGCCATCGAGCCCGACGACGCGGCCGTGGTCGAGGACGTCGTCCGCGTCATCGTCGACCGCTCGGGCCCCGCGGAGCCCCCCGCGCGGCTCCACGGCGACCTGTGGTCCGGCAACGCCGTGTGGGGAGCCGACGGCGTGTGGGTCCTCGACCCGGCGGCGTACGCCGGCCACCGCGAGACCGACCTGGCGATGATGGCGCTCTTCGGCTTCCCCCAGCTCGAGCAGGTGCTCGGCGCCTACCAGGCCGCCGCGCCGCTGGCCGAGGGCTGGGAGGAGCGGGTCGGGCTGCACCAGCTCTTCCCCCTGCTGGTGCACGCCTGCCTCTTCGGAGGCGGCTACGGCGCGCGGGCCGCCGCGGGCGTACGCCACCTGCGCTGAGGCGCGCGTCGGCCCGCCGCATCAGCGTCCTCTCAGGGCGGGCTGGCACCCTGGGGGGGTGACCGAGCACTCCGCGACCCGCCACCACGTGCTCGTCGTCGACGACGACCGGGCCGTGCGCGAGTCGCTGCGCCGGTCGCTGGAGTTCAACGGCTACGCCGTGGCGCTGGCCTCCGACGGGGCCGAGGCGCTGGCCGCGATCGGCAAGGCGCCGCCCGACGCGCTGGTCCTCGACGTGATGATGCCGCGCCTCGACGGCCTCGAGACGACGCGCGCGCTGCGCGCGGCGGGCAACGACCTGCCGATCCTCGTCCTCACCGCGCGCGACTCCGTGGGCGACCGCGTCGAGGGGCTGGACGCCGGCGCGGACGACTACCTCACCAAGCCCTTCGCGCTCGAGGAGCTGCTCGCACGCCTGCGGGCGCTGCTGCGCCGCGCGCGTCCCGCCGAGGACGACCTCGAGGCCGAGGAGCTGGCCTTCTCCGACCTGCGGCTCAACCCCCTCACCCGCGAGGTCCACCGCGGCGAGCGGCTCATCGAGCTGACCCGCACCGAGTTCACCCTGCTGGAGATGTTCCTCCGCCGCCCCCGCCGGGTGCTGGAGCGGTCCTTCATCCTCGAGGAGGTGTGGGGCTACGACTTCCCCACCACCGCCAACTCGCTGGAGGTCTACGTCGGCTACCTGCGCCGCAAGACCGAGGCCGAGGGCGAGCCGCGGCTGATCCACACCGTGCGCGGGGTGGGGTACGTCCTGCGCGAGCAGCCGTGAGCGAGCCGCTCGCCACGCGCGTCCGCGAGCGCGCCCGCGACCGGACCACGCTGGCCGGTCGCGTCACCGCGCTCGCCACCCTCGCGGTCGCCATCACCGTCGCCGGCGTGGCGCTGTCGGCGTACTTCACCGCGCGGGTCCAGATGCAGCAGAGCCTCGACGAGTCGCTGCTCACCCGCGCCGAGCAGGCGGCGGGCTCGAACCGGCTCAGCATCCTCACCTCGCAGCAGGTGCCGAGCTGGGCGCTCGGCGCGGCCGACGTCCGCATCGCCTTCGTCGTGCCGGGCCGCTCCGTCCCGATCGTCAGCGCCGACCAGGGCCGCGAGGGCGAGCAGCTCGTCCTCGGCGACCCGGAGCTCGACGTCGCGCTGGGGCGCAGCGAGTCCTCGGTGCGGACGATCGCGGCCGCCAACGGCGTGCGCTACCGCGTCGTGGCGGTGCCGGCCGAGGGGCAGGCGGCGCTCGTCCTCGCGCAGTCGCTCGAGCCGACCGAGCGGACGCTGGGCAAGCTGGGCCTGGTGACGCTGCTGTTCGGGGCCGCGGGCGCAGTCGCCGCGGGGCTCGTCGGCTGGGCCGTGGCCCGCAACGGCCTGCGTCCGGTACGCCGGCTCACCACCGTGGCCGAGGACATCGCCCGCACCGAGAAGCTGACCCCCATCGAGGTGGAGGGCAACGACGAGATCGCACGGCTCGCCACGTCGTTCAACGCGATGCTCGCGGCCCTGTCGGCCTCGCGCGACCGCCAGCGTCAGCTGGTCGCCGACGCCAGCCACGAGCTGCGTACGCCCCTCACCTCCCTGCGGACCAACATCGAGCTGCTCCGCCAGGCCGACGCCGCCGGCGGGCTCGACGTCGACGCGCGGCGCGAGCTCCTCGACGACGTCGGGGCGCAGCTGGAGGAGATGACGACGCTCATCGGCGACCTGGTCGAGCTGGCGCGCGACGAGCCGCTGGCCCACAC
>Ga0172375_10009750_pt1 | contig 12587 bp, 16 predicted proteins | sample LakKiv1m_FD_114537 | JGI IMG/M metagenome (GOLD analysis project Ga0172375, IMG submission 114537) | Freshwater microbial communities from Kabuno Bay, South-Kivu, Congo - kab_092012_11.1m | ecosystem: Environmental > Aquatic > Freshwater > Lake | place: Democratic Republic of the Congo... | reverse complement strand
TCAGCAGGACGGCGTTCTCGTAGACCACGGAGCCGCCCGGGGAGTAGTTCTCGAAGCCGATGACGGTGCCCACCAGGCCGCCGTTGTTGTAGAGCAGGTCGCCCTCCTTCAGGGAGAGCGGGGCCCCGCAGAACAGGCCCGTGTACAGCGCGTCACGGGTGGTGTCGGTGCCATCGTGGAACAGGACGCCGATGGCGCTCCCGCCGACGACCTGCACCGAGGAGTCCAGGCCGCGGCGGCCGAACTCGCCGGCGACCGCGGTGCAGTCGGACGAGTTCAACTCCAGGTACGTGTACGTGATGGGGCCGGCGACCGTCCAGGTCCGCTTCTTGGCCACCACGCCCGGGAACCGCGCGTTGATGGTGTCGCAGATGACCTGGATGGTGTCGCCCCCGGCGGCGATCGTCGAGAAGGCGATGTTCTGCTCCTCCCCGCCGTTCACCCGCAGGATGAGGTTCTTCCCGTTGATGAGGGTCCGAAGCGTGTCCGCCGGGGTCACGAGCGGGTTCAGGTCGCGCTCCCCGACGACCACCCCGTGGAAGTAGTTGTTCGTCTTGTCGAGCTCGCCTTCCTTGAAGTTGATCGGGTCCCACCCGCCCGTGAGCCGGGAGGAAGAGACCGCGTTCACCGGGCAGTTCGCGTTCCAGGTCGACCCCTGGCTGGCCAGGACGTTGTGGTCCGCCTGGGCATTGACGACCGTCTGCACGGTCCCGCAGCTGGCGGGGTCGGCGCCCGCGGCGATCTGGTCGCCGTCCGTGCCGATGACGTAGGAGCCGGCGGGGACGACACCGGTGCCGTCGCTGTTCGTGACGGTCAGCAGGTCCTTCGTGAAGGTGCTGGCAGTCTCCAGGGCCGTCTCCAGCTCGCTGAACAGGTGGGTCCCACCGTTCGCGTACTCCCACGCGATGTTCACGGCCAGCTTGCCGGTCGTCTCGTTGTGGGTGAACGTGACCGTCACGACCTCTCCCGCGACCGCCTCGGAGACGACCAGGGTGACGGCCGCGTCGCCGTTGGCTCCGCCCCACGGGAACCCGATCGCGTCGCCGCACTTCCCGGACCCGTTGTTCACCTCGATGGTGCAGGTCTTCACGCCGTCGGCGATGACCGTCTTGGCGTTGGTCACCGGCTTGGCCGCCAGCGTCCACGTGCGCAGATGATCCGGATCGGCCCCGGTGGCCCCGTCGTTGGTGAAGGCGACCGCGCCTCCGGACTCGGCGATGGCCAGCTTCAGGAAGTTGCCGGTGGAACCGTAGAAGCCTCCCACGGGGTCGCCACGGAAGACCAGCGAGGACGACGCCCCGTTCGACAGCAGGACGCCGCTGTCCGGCGTGACGACGTCGGGGGTCATCGTCTGGTAGTCGGCGACGACGGTGTCCACGGCGCCCACGGCGTAGGCCGTCAGGATCTCGCTGATCTTCAGGTCGGCCGTGGAGCCGATCGCTGTTCCGGTCCCGGGAACGGTGACCGAGGAACGGGTCAGCGCATCCGCCGCGCCTCCGACCGTCTCGGAGACGGCATAGAACTCGAAGGAGTCGCCCACCAGGAAGTCGCCGGGCGCCGCGCCGACGAACGTGATCTCGCAGCCGGTTCCGGTGAGGGCGACGCCGACGCCGGTCAGCACCTCGGCCGACAGCGCGCCGTCGTCGATGCTCCACTTGAACTTGGAGACGCCGACCGCGCCGGGGGTGGTGATCTCCACGTAGATGCGACCGGTCTGGAGCACCTTCGAGCCGCCGGTGATGGCGGCCGTCATGGACCCGGTACCCACCTGCTCGACGGGCAGCACCGCGGAGATGGACTCCGTGGCCAGCGTCTGCGTGATGAGCCAGCCTCCGGTGGTCTCGGCCGCCACGATGCTCGGAGCGACGCCAGAGACCATCTTGTAGGCGATGAGGTTGCCCAGTTCCCCGGACAGGCCGGTCGGCGCGGTGGCGGGCCTCGTCACCAGCATCAGCGCGCCGATGTTGGCCTGGTCTCCGGGCACGACGCCGGTGTCCACCGCCACCGCCAGGTAGGCCGGCTTGTGGAAGGTCGAGGACAGGGACGCTGCGGCGCCCAGGCTGCCGACCTTCGTCGTCTTCTGGTCGCCGTCGCCGTCGTCGATCGCGCTCAGCCCACGGCTGGTCAGCGTGCGGTTGTCGATGCCGACCTGCTTGTCGATGTCGAGGGCCCCGGGGATGTCCAGGAAGGAGAACCCGTAGTTCACCCAGTCGCCACCCTCCTCCCGACCGAACTCGTGGCGCTTGCGGTAGCGGCAGACCGCCGACGTCCGGCTGAACTCGCGGATCAGGCCGGCCTGCCGGTAGAACGCCTGGATGTTGTCCGTCAGCGTGTCGAAGCTCAGCTGCGCCGAGTTCCCCCGCGGGGCCGGCAGCGCCGAGAACGAGATCCCCATCTTCGTGTTCTTGTAGGTACCCGCCCCGGTGGACTTCGCTCCGATGGCGAAACCCAGCTGTGCGGTCGTGCCCGCCTTGACCTCGATGGAGACGCTGTCCCCCGTCTCGGTCGACTGGACGGCCAGGTACGTGTTGTTGTCGACCATCGAGAACACGACGCCGGTGAAGCTGCGGTTCAGGACCGCCAGCAGGTACGTCGTGGTCTGGAGGTTGGTCGGCAGCGCACACGTCACCGGGGGGCCGTTCTTGATCGACAGGACCAGGGACTTCCCCTTCACCGTCCCGTCGTCCGGGATGGCGTGCAGGTCGCGCGTTCCGACCAGCCTGGCGGGGGAGCTCAGGACGGCGTCGAGGTTCAGGCTGTCGCCGTCGTAGAGGTCCAGGATCTCGTAGGCGGGACCCACCACCATCGGGCGCAGCACCGGGATGAGCGCCTGCGGGGTGACCGTGGTGACCTGACGCCGGACCTTCACGCCCGGGCGCTCGAGAGACGTTGCCATGCTCCGCTCCTCCATTCGAGGCACCAGCCGGGGCTAGAATAGCCGGTCGCCTCTTCGAGTGTCAAAACGCCAGGCTTCACACCTCGGAGCCCCTCTCGGGCTCCGGGTGGAACATCTCGTAGATCGCCGTGACCGCGTTCCGCAGCGCGACATTGTCAGGCCTGTACAGCTGCTGCGCGATCCTGAACGGCGACACGACTCTCGTGGCCCACCACTGCCCAGGCAGGGCACCGCGCACGATCTGGGCCGCGTCGAAGACCGGGCTCAGGCTTGGTCGGTGGTCCACGTAGTCCATCCCACCGGGTCTCGTGATCAGGTCCTTGAACAGCGGAATGGCGCAGAAGATGTTCCAGCCAAGAAGCATCGCCTCGGTGTCGTTGGTGGCAACGGCATGGATGAGGGCCGTGCTCGGCGCGATGTCGTTCCATGAAAACGACCGCTGCTGGTCGAACGGGTCACCGCCCATCTGCTGGTTCGCGCCAGCACCCTGCCAGGCCACGTCCGCCGTGGTCACCACCAGGATGGGCAGCTTGGAGTCCGTCTTCGGCTGTACCGGCAGACCGTGCGTGATGACGATGTTGCTGCGCGACTCGTCAGGAGACCAGCGGAACCTATCCGACGGCCACGCGCTGAACAGGCCTTGCAGGAACATGATGTACGACCGGCTGGCCATGTACATCTTGTCCGGCCCGAACAGCGAGTCCTTCAGAGCATCTGGCAGCTCGTCGTCCCTCACTGGGTGACCCCTTCGCCGGCAGCGGCGCGCCGGCGCTCCCTCGCCCGGGAGATCAGCTGACCGCCGACTGCGCCGGCGAGCAGCGCGCCCCCTCCGATGAGCATTCCCTTGCCGTGCTTCCCCAGGACCTTGCCCATCCGCTTCCCCACGGACGGCGGGGGGACGTCCACGACCGGGTGCTTCATCGCGGTCAGCGTCGACCCGTGCTCCACGAGGTGCTGGCGGCGCCCGCCGATTCCGAGCTTCTGCCCAACCCACTCCAGCGGTCCGGTCTTCCGGGTGCCCAGTTCGCGAATCCGCGCTTCACCGCGCTCGACGACGCTGACGCGCTTCCGCTTCAACTCGTCGACGTGCTTCTCGTACCCGGAGATGGCGTCCTTCACCTTGGTGCGGTCAGCGCCCTCGGCGTTCGGAAGCTGCTTTCGGAGGTCCGACAGTCGGTCCTCGGCGTTGTGCAGCGCGTTGTCCAGGACGCCGACTTCGGACGCCGTACCCTTCATGGACATCCAGGCCTGCGGCCGGGTGATTGCAGCCTTCTTCTGCATGGCCAGGGTCTTCCTGAATGCGTGACCCATCAGGTCGACGCCGCTCGCGGTCTTCTCCATCGTGGTCACCCCTGGTTGTTGTTCCTGCTTCCACCGAGCATGGCGCCACCCGCGAGTAGCCCAGCTCCGCCTGCGACGCCGACACCGGCGAGGGGGTTCTTCCTGACCCACTGGGTCGCCTGGTTCATGAACCCCTGCTGATTCTTGCCGCCCTTGCCGCCCTTGCCGCCCTTGCCGCCCTTGCCGCCCTTGCCGACGTTCTTCGCTGCGGTCTCGGTCGGCTGCGTGGCAGCCGCAGCTGCCTGGGCTGGGGCAGGAGCGACAGGAGCTGCCGGGGCCGCCGGGACCACGCGTCCAGCGTTGGCAGCGTCCAGCGCCCTCTTCGACTCCGCGGCACGCGCGGCCTGCACGTTCATGACCCGCTGCTGGGCAGCGCGGGTGCCGGCCAGGTTCCCTTCGGCAATGCGCTGGCTGCCCGCGTGCCACTGGTGCATGAAGCCGCCGCTTCTGCCAGCAGCCTCCGCGGCCGCGCGTCTTCCCGCAGCACGACCCACTTCCGCTGTCGCCCGACGCTCTGCGGCCCCGAGCATCCCCATCCCGAGGCGCTCTGCGCCGACACGAGCCGCAGCTTCTCCGCCACGGCGAAGCAGCCCGGTGAGAAGGGCCTTCTTCTCGATGGCCTGGTCCTCCACCGAGTACATCTCTGCCAGGAACGCCTTCGACTGCTGGCTCAACCGCGCCATCTGCTCACCTCATGCAGTCCGGGACCGACTTGAACCCCCGGTTCGGAGTCGAGATCTGCTCCGGCACAGGCAGACCGTACTCTGATGCGTCCTTGCTCAGCAAGAGCAGCGCTGCGGTCTGGTAAAGGACCACCTTGCGCTTCCTGATGACCTCTACCGGCTCGACCACGCGCCACCGCCGGTTGTCCTCCTCCACGATCAGGTCTCCCTGCTTCACGTCCAGGTACCACGGAAACCTGGCATTGCCGCTCATGGAAGTGAACGGTACTCCGATTCCTGAGCTGTCCGCAGAGTCTGCGCGGACGCTCTGGTCGATGATGATCTTGAGCCTCACCGGAGTCAGGAAACCTCCAGTGTACGTGGTGCTGTAGCAGGCCGGGCAGTTCGACAGCAGCTGGGACCCCGTCTGGTGGTCGAAGCACCTGGAGCAGCGCGGCCCGTAGGTGCGAGCCGGGAAGTAGACGACGTAGTCACCGTGCACGTTGAGCCTGATCTCCGTGTCCCCGGCCATCATGTTGGCTTCCGGGTCGTCCCTGCGCTCATTGGAGAAACCGTTGTCCCTCGGGAAGACCTGGAACTCGCCGTTCGGGCGCGTGATCTTGAGCTGGTAGTACCACCTACGGGCGATCTTGAAGCTGGGAACCGTGTCGATGAACTCCTGCGTCGTCGTGACCGGGAACGGCTCGCAGACCGGCTCGTACGGACCGAACCTGCTCTCACTTCTGTAGACGACCACGGTTTCGCCCCCGAGAGGACCATCAATCTGCCAGCGCAGAGTGAGCTCCTGCTGGGACTTCGTCGTGACCGTGACACGAACGTCTCTCACAGCGTCGCCCCGGCCGGCGTGTAGGTCTCCGGCGTCCCGTTGTCCCCGACCGCGGCGCCGTCCTGGGGCCCGGTGCCACGCTTCTTCTTGAGCGCGTACAGGCCCGCGGCTCCGAGCGCGCCGGCCCCGAGCAGCTTCCACTTGTGCTTGCCCACGAACCCGATCGCCCTGCCCAGCTTGCTGCCACCGGCGCTCCCGCCCTTCAGCTCGTCGATCATCGCCTTGCGAGAGTTGATGTTGCTCAGGATCTCCGGATTCCCGGCCTTCACAGCGTGGTGCTGCCCGTGGAAGCTGGCCGTATGGAAGGCCTTCTCGACCTTCCCGACGTGGGCAGTGCGCTTCTTCGTCAGGTCGGCGATCTCCCGCTGGAGCTTCTTCGCCTGCGGCGAGTCAGCAGGCATCTCCCGAATCAGGGCGTTCTTCTGTCCGATAGCGGAGTCGAGCGCGCCGATCTCGGCCTTGGCCTTCGCGTGCGCGGCATGGAACTCCTCGAGAGACCTGCTGGACGCCCCCTCCAGGAGGCTGGAGCTTCCCGTGTGCCTGCCGAGCCACCCGCCCACGGCGGTGCGAATGCCTGCTTCCTTGCGCATCCGAATGCGCTCCCTGAGCTTGTCTGCAACCTGCTGGTTCACGTCACACCCCCTTGCCGCCAGGCGGGTCGTTCCCGATGATGGCCGCGAACGGGAACGCGTCGTCGAGCACGAACGAGTCACCGGGCCCGGCGCCATCCGTGAACGCGGCAGTCAGCCCGGTCGTGCCGAGGGCCACTCCGGGGCCGGTCGCCAGCTCGGCGGACAGGGCTCCACCGTCCAGCTGCCACTTGAACTTCGCCACGCCGACGTTCCCGCCGAGCGTGATCACGATGTTCAGGGCGCCTGTAACGCCAGAGATTCCGGTGATGGCCACTTCGCCGTCCGACTGCTGCGTAGGCGAGCCAGCCAGCGGAGGGTGGCTTGCCGCGGTCCAGCAGAAGAACATGGTCCACCCGGAGTCCTGCGACCGCTCCCAGATCGTGTGGATGTCGTCTGCCGGGATCGAGTTCGCGTTCACGTACGCGGTCAGCATGGTCTGCTGCGCGAAGTTCCTGACGAACATGGGGACGTACGCCATCTGATCACCTCGAGTACGGGTCTCTGGACCACAGCGGGGTCATTCCGCCCCTCAGGTAGTCGCTGAGCACGATCATGCCGACCTCGGACGCGACGCCGACGCCCCCGAGACCTTCCCGGAAGTTCAGGCTCACCTTGAGTTCGCCGGCGTCCTGCTTGAACTCCTGCCACTTTGCCATCGCGGCCCGCTCGACCATCTGGCCTTTCTGCCTGGACGGGATCCCGACCTGTCCGTCGCTCGCCGGGTAGTAGTTCCGCGTGTCCAGGTCGGCCTGTCCGCGCTGAAGCCTCCCGATGACGCCGGTGATGAGCAGCGACCGACTCGGGAAGGTGCTCCAGTCGAACTTGGACCGGATGGCGGGCGGGATTCCGTTGAACGTGTCAACCACGTTCCGGATCGCCAACGCGATCATGCGGTCGGAGTTCTCGATGTCCTCCATCAGCCGGTTCAGCTCGGGGTAGTCGCGCATCTCCAGACGGATGTCGTCGATGAGCGCCTGAAGCTGCTTCAGGAGGTCGTCGTTGCTGCTCACTTGTCCACCGCCTTCTTCCTGCGCCGCCTGCGCACGGGGGCCTCTTCCACCGATTCTACCAGTGGAGGCTCATCCCGCACCACGAGCTGCTCTTCGACAGGTGGCTGGGGTTTCTCAGCCTGTACGGGACGCAGGAGCAGTGGACGACTTGGAAGAACACGTTTCGCGGGCTCGGACTCCGACGCGACAGAGGTCTTCAGCAGCCGCTTCGCCTTGTCGTCGTCGAGATGGGCTGGTACGCCGGGGCGCAGGGTCTGGCCGCTCACGAGCACGGGGAACGCGCTTCCGTAGGAGCGGCGCGTGTCATTCCAGACCCTTCGCATGCAGTGCCTCGATCAGCCCGGCCTTCTTCAGACTGGTGGTGTCGATGCCGTTCTCCTCGCACAGGGCGCGCAGCTCCTTGACGCCCATGCTGGAGATGGACTCCTTCGGAGACTCCGTCTCCCCGGCAGCCTCTTCGGCCTGTGGCTCGACGACGGCTTCGGACACGCCCTCCACGGGCTTCTCGTCCTCCACGGGAAGCGCCGCCGGAGGCTCCTCGGTCGCCGGCGCTTCCTTCTCGACCGGCTCCTCGAAGTACACCTCCGAGGTCTTCTCGACTTCCACCTTCGCCGGGGCGTTCACGTTCGAGATGGTGATCAGGCCGGCCGCCTCCAGGGACCGCAGCCAGCGGCGGTTCCGCAGGAAGACGTCCGAGGCGACGACTCCGTCCTGCCCGGGCGCGATGCGGACCACACCGACGACCAGGACACGGGGATCCACCGGCTTGGCCACCCGACCGGGCTTCTGGATCGTCCTGATGGCCTCGTTGACGTGGATCTTGAACATTGGATGCCTCCCGGGGTGAGGACTGAACCCGCGGGGGCCGGGGGCGCCAGGCCCCCAACCCCCGGACGCGCGCCGCGCGTCAGTAGAGGATGGGCTCGTAGTGGCCTTCCTCGACCAGGGCGTTGTCCTTCACGATCTGCTCTTCCGCCAGCGGCAGGACCGCCTCCCAGCCCGCGTCCCACAGGTCGACGTTGTTGACCGTGTAGGGCGTCGAGGACTTGGAGTACAGCTCCAGCTTCTTGACGAAGCGCAGGTTGCCGAACCCCATGCCGATGACCTCCCACGCCCAGGTCTCGATGCGGTCGCCGTAGCGCTCCAGCGCCACGGTCGCGTCGATGAAGCGCAGGAAGAAGCCGCCGAACTGCTTCGGGGCGAAGGCGTACACGTTCCCGGGCCGCAGGATCGAGGTCTTGCTGGTCCGCATGAACTTGTAGCCCAGGACCGTCGAGGCCGTGTAGCCGTCCTCGGTGATCTTGGAGGCCAGCGGCGAGCCGATGTCCTCCGCGACCCAGGTCGAGAAGCCGGCGAAGTCGGTCTCGGTGATCAGGAACGAGTCGCCCTTCAGCATGTCGCCGTTGTAGCCCGGGAACATGCGGGCCAGGTAGGCGAAGTCGCTGCGCTGCGGGGTGTGGATCTCCCAGGTCGGGGCGTTGCCGTCCGCGCGCGCCATCTCGGACTTCCGGATGGCCGCCTCGTTGACGTTGGCCAGGTTGGCGGACGACAGCTTGGTCGCGACGCCGCCGGCCTGCTCCCAGGCCTGCATCTTCTGGACCGCCGCCTCGATGTGCAGCGTGAACTCGCGGTCCTCCACCATCTGGATGAAGAAGGGGAACTTGCTCTCCACGTCCTTCACGAACGGGTAGGGCATGCTCCGGATCGTCATCTCGTCGGTGTACAGGTGCTGGGTGGTGATCTTGTGGAAGCTGATGGGGAACTTCTTCGAGTACCACACCAGCGAGTTCCCGTTGCCGCGGATGTTCACGGACATCGCGTGGCCCAGGGTCTCCACGTGCGCCAGGTAGTAGACCGTGTCGGTCTTCAGGTCTTCCTGGATGTGCGGGTCGTTCCGGTCGACGTCCTTCGGGGGCATGATCTTCCGGGCGAACCCTTCCTCCCAGATCTTCTGCCGGACGATGTCGGTCTCCATCGCGGCGGCCTTCTCGAGGCCACCCTCCTGGTGCAGACGATCCAGGAACATCTGGTTGAAGGTCGCGCTGTCGAGCTCGGCCATGTCAGTTCCTCCTCTTCGCAGCCGTCAGGCCACGCTCAGCCGCGCGCGGATGAAGTCGGTGCCGGTCATGGACGTGTCCGCGACCACGTAGGCCGCGATCTTGTCCGTGCCGACGACACCGAGCTTCAGGCCCGCCTTCGTCAGGCCGTCGACGGTGATCGTCCCCACCGTCAGGGGGTCGTTGACCTTCAGCTGGCCCTCGAACAGCAGGGTGTCGAACTCGAGGCCCGACTCGCTGAAGTAGACGTCGATCTTCCGGGTGGTCATGACGTCCGTACGGCCCGCCCCGGCCACCACCAGGTAGGGCTGCCCCACGAAGCTGTCGCCCTGGCCCGTGCTCAGGGCCCGCACCAGCTTGCCGTAGGTCGCGTCCTGGACTGCGCTGAAGGCCACCCACTCGCCGTCGGTCAGCGGGTTGGCCGCGTCCTGCGCCAGCAGGTCCGCGTCCGCCACGTCGAACGACCGGATGTCCTTGTGCGGGAGTCCGATGGAGCGCAGCTTGACGTTGTTCGCCATCTTGAGCGCCATCTCTCGTTCCCTCCGTAGCAATGCGCGCTACTCGCGCGCGTCCTCCCCGGAAGCGACCCAGACATCCCGCCTGGTGACGGGGTCTGCCGTCGCACCGGGCTTGTTGTCGGTTCCGGAGAACATGTCGGCCTGGGGCGCCACGTGGGAGGTGAACTCCCGCATCTGCTCCAGGTCGACGCCAGAAGAAGCCAGCTTCCGGATCTCCTCGTCGTTGACCGAGTCCGGGCTTCGCAGTCCCTTGCTGGCCATGAGCGCCAGCAGGTCCCTCGACTTCTCGACACGCTCGAACGCGGCGACCTTGCTCAGCAGGGCCTCCTTGTCCTTCACGAGCGTCTCGATGGTGTCAGCGGCCTCGGAGAGCGCTGCCCGCACTTCCTGCGAGTACTTCTTCATGCGTCTCCCTCCTTGCCGTTGACGATCGAGAGCAGTCGGCTGCGGAGCTTGCTTCGGACGTCCGGCGTGCTCGCCCCTTCCTGGGGGCTGGCGGACTCGTCTGCTTCCTTCGCGGCCGCGCTCTTGACCTGCGCCCGGTCTTCGCTCAGCGCGTGGATGCGCGCCAGGAGCAGCTGGCTCCCCTGGTTCTCGACAGCCGTCTCCGACTTCGAGCCTGCCAGGGAAGCCACCTTCTCCTGCAACCCGGAGGCGGGCTTCTCCACCGCACCGTCCTCCTCGGCCAGATTCCGCAGGTGCCGGATCAGGGCAGCGGTCTTGTCCATGGTCTCCGAGGGCGCAGCCCCCGCAGACGCGGACTTCTCGTGCCCGTCACCGGTCTTGCCGACCAGCCTGAGGACGGTTTCGTGGATTCCGCCCTTCCCCATGGTGCGCCTCCTTCGGCTCAGCCCTTCTTCCGCTTGCTCAGCGCGTACGCGCCGGCGCCCAGGCCACCCGCGGCCAGCAGGCCGCCGCCGATCGCCGCGGCCTTCTTGTTCCGCTTCAGCGCCATCTTCAGCGCTTCCCACTTGCTGCCGGCGGCGTGACCGGTCGGCATGACGCCGCGGGGACGCGAGCGCTCCATGCCCTTCTTCCAGCCCATGTTCTTCTTGGTCTGCTCCAGGAAGGCCTTGCCCTTCTTGGACTTGGGCGGCCCGTGGCGCTTGAAGGCGCCGGGGTTGTCCTCGGCGAAGCCGGCCGCCTTGTCCAGCAGGGCGGCGGTCTTCGCGATGAACAGGCCGGCCTCGGCCTCCAGCTCCTCGTCGACCTCGGCGCTCTCGTACTCCTCGCCCTCGGGCTCGGAGGCGTTCGCGTCCAGGGCCTCGTCGTCGACTTCCTCGAAGATGGGCTCCAGCTCGCCGGCCTCGGCCAGGTCCGCGACCGTGCCGTCCAGCAGCTCCGCCATCTCCTCGTCCGACATCTTCTGGGCCTCGGCGTCGAGGTCGACGCCGTCCTCCTCCGCGGCTTCCTTCAGCAGCTCGGCCGCGTAGAGGTACGACAGGTTCACTGCGGCTTCCTTCGTCATGATCGTGTCCCTCCTTCGGCCTCAGCCGTTCTTCCGACGGTTGGCGATCGCGTGACCGGCCGCTCCGGCCAGGCCCAGGGCCGCCAGGGTGCCGCCCGCGGCCCCGGCGACGCGCAGCTTGTTGACGCCCTTGCCGCCCTTGCCGGCGAACCACTTGGCCGCACGGCTCAGCGGGTTCTTCTTGAAGGACGCCTCGCCCTTCGCGATGCGGGTCTTGATCCGCTTGCCGCGGGCCTGGCCCTTCGCGAAGCGCTCGTTGGCGTTGGCCCGGCCCTCGCGGCCGCCCAGCTTGCTGCGGAGCTCGGAGGGGATGTTCGCCAGCTGCGGGCGGCGCGCGGCGACCTTCATGAAGACGTCGGACGCGCGGTCCAGGGCGTCCCCGGCTTCCTCGGCGGCGCCGGCGCGGTCCAGCAGGGCGGCGGTCTTCGCGATGAACAGGCCGGCCTCGGCCTCCAGCTCCTCGTCGACCTCGGCGCTCTCGTACTCCTCGCCCTCGGGCTCGGAGGCGTTCGCGTCGAGCTCGTCCTCGTCGACCTCGTTGAAGATGGGCTCGAGGTCCCCGGCGTTGGCCAGGTCGACCACGGCCTCGTCGAGCATGCCGGCGACTTCCTCGTCGGACATGTTCTGGGCCTCGGCGTCGAGGTCCACCCCCTCCTCTTCGGCCGCCTCCTTCAGGAGTTCGGCCGCGTAGAGGTACGACAGGTTCACTGCGGCTTCCTTCGTCATGTACCTTTCCTCCGTACGCAACCACCTGGGCGGCCGTTAGGCAACCCAAACAGCGGCTACGAACCCGCCCGTTCCTCGAACGTGCGGACGGCCTCGTAGGCCGCATCCCTTCCCGGATCGCCGATGATGACGGTGCTCTCGACCTGCTGCCCGGGAACCAGCCTGTCGAGCGTCACCTGCATCGTCATCACCAGGTCATCAGCGCCGTAGCGCTGCCTTCCTCACCCGTTGTTGCTCAGGGCCTTGTGAGCCAGCCCGAGGCCGCCCACGACGCCGGCCCCGATCAGCATCGGCTTCCAGTGCTTCGTGGCGAAGCCCTCCACGGCGTGGCCGATGCGAGCTCCGGTGTTCTTGCCCAGGAATCCCTTGATCGCCTTCTGCTCCGCGGTGCCGCCAGCCTTCCTGGCGGCTTCCTGCTCCACCGCCTTCG
>Ga0172375_10009747_pt1 | contig 12592 bp, 11 predicted proteins | sample LakKiv1m_FD_114537 | JGI IMG/M metagenome (GOLD analysis project Ga0172375, IMG submission 114537) | Freshwater microbial communities from Kabuno Bay, South-Kivu, Congo - kab_092012_11.1m | ecosystem: Environmental > Aquatic > Freshwater > Lake | place: Democratic Republic of the Congo... | reverse complement strand
TACTTATCTTTAATTAATGATTATTTAAAATACTATAATAGTTCTAGATTACACCTGGGTCTTGGACTCAAAACTCCAGCCCAATTTATTGCTTAGTGTTTCCAAGGTGCTGATTAGATAACGGCTGTGGCCATTAAAGCCGCCCACTTAACGCCGTTAAAAACTGCTTTATTCTAGAGATTTTTTTAAGTTTTTGTGATATAATATAACATTAAGTTCTAAATATATGTGGGATATTACGATTTTAGCGGTCGGCCGTCTGAAGGAAAAATATTGGCAAACGGCCAGCGAAGAATATTTGAAGCGTCTTAAGCCCTATGCCCGGGTTAGGGTTGAGGAGCTGGCGGCTGAGCCGTTTTCTAAGGCGACGCGGGAAAAGGCAAAAAAGATAGAGGCCGGCCGGATTGAAAATTATCTGAAGAAGCGGCCGGACTCCTTGATCATGCTGCTGGCCGAAAGCGGCCGGCGGCTGGATTCCTTTATCTTCGCCGAGACTTTGAAGAATATTAATCAGCCTTTAATCCTGGTCATCGGCGGTGCGCTGGGTTTCAAGCAGGAGCTTTTTGAAGCCTATCCCAAGATTTCCTTATCCAAGCTAACCTTTCCGCACGAGCTTGCCCGGGTCATCTTGTTAGAACAGCTCTATCGGGCAACGGCCATTTTAAATAACCGCACCTATCACTATTAGATCGGCGTTTATGGCTCAATCAGTCTTGCTCCGCCAACTATTCCAAGACCTCAGGCGCTTGTCTGACAAACAGCAGGCCACTATTTTACAGCGATTTTTCAAAACCGGACCGGGCCAGTATGGCGCCGGCGATGTCTTTTTAGGAATCAAGGTGCCGCGCCAGCGACAGGTGGCTAAGAAATATCAGACACTGCCCTTGGCCGATGTCAAAGAACTACTGCGGAGCCGCTTTCATGAAGCTCGACTTGTCGGCTTGCTGATTTTAGTTGGCCAATATGAAGCGGCCAAAAGCGAAACGCTTAAGGAGAAATTGGTTGATTTTTATCTGCGGCAACAGCCGGGGATTAATAATTGGGATTTAGTAGATTTAAGTGCGCCGAAGATTCTTGGAGACTTTCTCTGGCGTCATCCCGATAAACGCGGAATATTGAGGGATTTAGCCCATTCCCAGAGCCTTTGGTCGCGCCGGATAGCGATAGTCTCCACCTTTGCTTTTATTCGTCAGGGCCGCCATCAAGAGACTTTTCAGATTGCCAAGATTTTAATTAACGACTCGCAGGATTTGATCCATAAGGCGACTGGCTGGATGCTTAGGGAAGTTGGCAAGCGGCTGGGCCGGCCGGTTTTGGAAGCCTTTCTAAGGGCTGAGGCAAGACATCTGCCGCGGACCACCCTGCGCTATGCCTTAGAGCATTTCCCGCCGCGCCTCCGGGAAAAGTATATGAAGATTAATTAACTTTAATTATATGAGACTAGAGCAATTTAATGGTTTCGGCAACCAGACCGAGCTGAAGATGCACCGGGAAGACTGGCGGGAGATTAACCATCTTTGCCAGAAAATTCTTAGCGACGTACAAGAAGCTTACGCTGACAGCGGCCGCTATCGCCTATCAGTCAAAGCCCGAGGCAGGGTGCAGGAAGTGGCGGGTTATTTAGAAAAGGTCTCCGGCCAGGCCAGTCCGGAGCAGGCGCTGATTTTAGTGCTAGATTTTCTAAGGAACGAAATCGGTGCTTTGCCGGATGACTTGGGTGATCTATATGTGGAGAAAGCTTTTTCAGCTGAGGAAATACGCCGCCATCAGGGAGAAGACGCCGATACCCATTTGGCTTTTAAGAAGGTTGCTGAGGAGATTAAGCAGAAGGGAATCAGCCTGGATTCGGAACTGGTCAGGCGCCGGATGAAGCTGACGGAGCAGGAACTCCAAGCGGCCGGAGAAATTAGCCCCTTAGAGAATTAATCCCCCCATTTTAATTGTAGTTTTTTAAGAGTGTGATATAATTTGGTTAATCATCAATTAAGACATTTTTTAATTTAATATTTTAATTCTTAAATCTATGTCTGAGACTAATAGCGTTAAAACTAGTTCCTGGAAAGAACCGCGGGCGATCATCCGCCTAGTCGGTATAATTTTATTAGCTACCGTCCTGGTCGTCGCCATCATTCGCGACCGCCTGGTCAATCAGCAGTATCGCCAAGTGACCGTCACCGGCCAAGGCAAAATCGCCTATCAGCCGGATTTAGCGATTGTTACTTTAGGCGCGCAGATTGATAAGGTGGCTAAGCCGGCCGAGGCCCTTAATCAGCTGAATGCCAAGGTGAATAATATTATCAAGGCCGTCAAGGATACAGGCATTGATGAAAATAACATTCAGACCCAGAACTATTCCTTGTATCCCCAGTATGACTATAAGGATAATGTTTCTACAGTTTCTGGCTATAATGCTAATCAGCAGCTGACCGTCAAGATAGTCGGCTATGATCAAGCGCCCGAAAAGCTTAGCCAGGTTATTGCCGCCGCCTCCAAAGCCGGCGCTAATCAGGTTAACAATTTGGTATTTGATGCTTCTAATATGAATGATTTAAAGCAGCAGGCGCGCGTCAAGGCGATTGAGGATGCCCGGGCGAAAAGTAGCGCCCTAGCCCAGGCGGCTGACGTCAAACTGAAGGAAATCACCAGCTGGTGGGAGAATCTGGTCCAGCCCTTGCCCTATTCCTCTTATGATTACGGTAAAGGCGGCATGGGCGCGGGCGGCGTTGTCGAACAGCCCCAAGTACCAAGCGGCAGCCGGGAAGTTATCGTTGATATCGGCGTGACCTTCAATATTAAATAATAACTTAACTATTTTATTAAATCTGTCCGCTGTCCCCGGCGGCCCTGATTACTAATTGTCTTATGAACGACCCTGATAGTCCGGAAGCGAATCGTCTCTCTTTGGCAGGCAAGACGATTATTATCGTTAACACTAACGGCGCCAATAGCCCGCTCCACTCTAAGAAAGCCTTTATTCGGAAAGCTAAAAGTTTCGGCATCCGGCTGCTCATCCTAAGCCGCGAGGCCAACTCCTTCCAGCCCTATGCCGATTATTGTTTAACGGCGGATACGACCAATTATTCAGAATCCCTGGCCGTCCTGGAAAAGTTCTTGCAGGCCAATCCGGACGTCAAGCTAAGCGGCGCCCTGACTTTTTTAGAGGATGATGTCCTTCTGACAGCCAAGATAATTGATCGGTATAAGCTGCCCGGGACGCCCTATAAGGTCGCTAACCAAATCAGGAATAAGTATCTTTTCCGTCAATTTTGCCGGGAGAACGGCTTGCCGGACGTCAAGTCCCGCGAGTTGAAGAATGGCAAGGATTTAGAAGAAATCAGCCAGGTTTTGAAGTTCCCCTTGGTAGTGAAGCCGGCCTATGGCGCCGGGAGCGCTTTCGTCATGCGCGTTAATGATGAAAGCGAACTGCGCGACAGCTATAATTATATTAAAAAACAGATTTCGCCCCAGGTTGAATCCGCTTTAAATGACGGCCTGGGCGTTTTTGTTGAAGAGTATATTGAAGGCGATGAGGTGGATCTGGATATTCTTATTCAGAATGGCAAGATTAAGTTTTGCGCGATTTCCGATAATGCCCGGACGCAGGAGCCTTTCTTCATTGAAACTATCCGGACGACGCCGTCTAATCTGCCTGCCAAGAACCAGGCAGAACTATTAGCCATGGCCGATGAAGTCCTGGAGAAATTAGGCGTTTTAAACGGCTGCGTCCATTTTGAAGCTAAATCTACCTCTCATGGCCCGATGCCTCTAGAAATCAACCTCAGATTAGGCGGTGACGAGGTCTATTCCAGCGTTAAAGCGGCCTGGCGGGTCGATCTGATAGAAAATACCCTAAAGATCGCCTGCGGCCTCTATATCCCTAAATTTGAGTTCTCCAACGGCCCTTTTGAGTATCTAGTCGCTGAAACCTTTTCTTCTAACCGTTCCGGGATAATCGTTAACCTGGAGATTGCTGATAATTTAAAAAAACAGCCGTTTGTCAAGGAGTTCGAGTTTGACAAAAAGATCGGTGATGCCGTTCTGGCGCCTCCGGACGGCTATGAATACTTAGGCTGGATTCTGGTTTCCGGCCATAATCCGGTTGATGCTCAGGACAACCTGCGTTCGGCCGAGAAAGCTATCAATTACGAAGTCGCTAAGTTTCACCCGGCTTCTTCAATCGGTAAAACGACCCGCAAGTCGCCTTTTTCCGTGTCCGCGCTTAACCGGGAGATAATCCAGCGCGGTTCTAAGATTGAAAAGCTGCGGCGCATGGCGATTTCCAACCAGCGCAATCTCCACATCGGAGTAGCCTGCAACTTATATGAAGAAAACGGCAGCAACCAGGAGGTGATGGTCGAGAATGATTTAACAGTTATCGGCCGGGAAATAGAGAAGACCTTGCAAGCTCGTGGCTATCGAGTAAGCTTTTTTAATTTTAATGATCTAACCAAAGCTTTCAATGACCTGAAGAACAGCGACGTCGACCTAGTGTTCAATGTCTGCGAACGAATCAACGATTCCAGCCTCTTAGAGCCGCATGCCGCTTCCATTTTTGATGTTCTGCAGATTCCCTATACCGGTTCCAATCCTTTTACACTCGGTTTGTGCATTGATAAGATCCGGGTCAAGAAGCTATTGAGCTACCATAAGATCCCGACTCCGGAGTGGGACTATGTCTATTCTCTGGAAGACGATATCCGCGATGATTTGAAGTATCCTCTGATCGTCAAGCCTTCTAACACTGATAATTCCATCGGCATTACCAATGACTCGGTAGTCAGGAATAAGGAAGAGCTCTATCGCCAGTTGGAGAAGGTCATCAAGGAAATCGGCCGACCGGCGCTTATTGAAGAATATATTGACGGCGATGAGTATGATGTTCCGATTATCGGCAGTGAAGACGATGATTTGCGGATCCTGCCTCTGGCGCGCTCTATTTTTGACGAATTGCCGGCCGATAAATGGCATATTTATCCCTTTGAATCGAAATATACCGATGATCCGGTCTATAAGAAAATCATCGTCCAGCGGCCGCCGCGCAACATCAGCAAGCGCCTGGAAACCCTCTTGGGGGAGATTGCTTTAGATACCTATAATATTTTAGATTGCCATGACTACGGCCGGGTAGAGATAAGGGTTGATAAAAATAATAATCCTTTTGTTCTAGAACTTAACCCTAACCCCTCTTTGGACAGTGAGGGGACTTTTTCGGGGTCGGCTGAGGTAATCGGCTTAGATTACGGCGATTTTTTGGAAGAAATAATCCGTTTGGCGATTAAGCGTTATAAAGATAATCCCCCCTATTATCATCTCCAACCCGGAGTCCTCTAAGGCTATGCTGACGATCAGGAAAGTAACAGACATCCGGAAAGCAGAGTCGGTCTGGCGCGCTCTCTCCCCCCAGGAAACGGTTTTTGACGACTGGGACTTCCGCTGCGCTTTTTATAAACACGAGCCCTATCCGCTCGGTTTTTTTGTAGCTGAAGAAACATCCGCCTCCGGCCAGAAAGAATTAGTCGGACTAATGCCGCTACAGCTTCATCCCCAGCATGGCTGGGAGTTCTTCGCCGAGGATCCGAGCGAAGAGAATCGGCCGTTTGTCAGGCCGGGTTATGAGCAGATTATTCCTCAGTTGTACGCGGCTATCCCGGCGCCAGCCAAATGCTTTGACATTGCTGGAGAAGATGACTTCACTAAGAATTTACCCTTAGAGGATTATGTCTATTTTTTACCACTAGATGACTGGGCTGATTTTAATGACTATCTGCGAGCCAGATTATCTTCTAAAAAGCAACGGAATTTCCGGAGCGACTTGCGGAAGCTAGAGCCATTCAAGCCAACCGTCCGCTGGAATGAACCTAGCGACTTAGAAGAGGTCTTCCGCTTAAATACCCAGAAGTTCGCTGACTCTTATTTAGGCGCCGATCATGAGCGAGCTGGCTGGCGGGGTCTTTTGGGAGCTGGCTTAAACTGCCAGATTGTCAGTGTTAACCTGGCGGGAGCGGTTAAGGCGGCGTCGTTTTCAATTGTGTATAAGGATACCTATTTTTATTTAATTAACGGCTTGGAGACTGGAGTCCCCGGCTTAGGCAAGTATTTAAATCAAGTTAATATCGAACGGGCTATCAGTCTGGGAGCTAAATTTTTTGACGCCGGCTTAGGCGACTGCAATTGGAAAGAGGCTTGGCACTTTGAGCGCCGGCCGCAGTATAATTTTATTAAGCCTATATCGGAAGGAGTTGGTAACCTCGGTGTTTAACCCATTCTAGCGCTGTTTTACCAGCCCACTTTAAAAATCCCTTGTGTTTATTGGCATTTTTTTTGGGGTATGCTATAATACCCTTATAAACAAGGAGTTTTCTTAAAGCGTTGTTTAAAATACCTTATATTTATTAATTAATTTAAGATATCAATCATTTTAATTGGTTATTATTATAAAATCGCTACGGCGATTTATAGTAAGCCCCATGCTAAAATTATGTCAAAAATGACAAAATCGCAGATGATTGCTAACTTAGCCGAGGCGACTGGTCTGAGTAAGAAGGAGACCGTCAGCTTCATGGATAAATTAGCAGAAGTTGTTTACAGCGAAGTTAAGAAGAACGGAGAATGCATCGTCCCGGGCTTCGGCAAGCTGGTTAAAGTAAAGCGGAAAGCGCGCGATGGCCGCAATCCGGCGACTGGCGAGACCATTAAAATTCCGGCTAAAACTGTGGTGAAATTCCGCTTAGCTAAAGCGGTTAAAGATACTGTTCTTTAGTTTTAAGGTTTTTCTCTATAAAACAAAAACCACCTTAATGGAATCTAGGGTGGTTTTTGTTTACGCTTTCTACTTTTTTATCTTATTATTCCCGCCACTGGGCGACATATTGCCCGAGGCCGAAATTATTTAGCTTGTTCTTGAGCTTGGTGTTCTGCTGGAGAAAGTTCAAAAGGGAAGTCAGTTCAATGTGGTAGCGATTCTTAATAATCTTATATTTCAGCCGGTCACCTGATTTTATGGCTCGCCGGATGGTTTTGTCCTGGACCCCGCCTAAACCGGCTGCCTCAGAAACTGATAGCCAGATCGGATAGTTAACCTCTTTAATTAATAAAATCTTTTTTTCTATCATTATCTTGCTTATTTAAGTCTACATTAATTTAGACTTAAATAATAAATATGCTAATAGAAAACAAATATTAACTTTAAGTCTAAATTAGGTTAGACTTAAATATTATTATTTTATTCAAAAATGTCAAATTTACAAAAGTATTTAAAAATGTTTGCCTATATTTGGGCTTAAGTCCATACATACATAGACTTAAAAGCTTTTATATTATAAGCCTAAGAGTTTAAAAGTCAAGGCATTGATAATTATGATGGGTTATTTAGATATTATTTTAGGCGGCTAAAAAATGATTTAAATTAATTACCGCCGATCATTTTTAATCCATGAAAGCAATATTGCTTTTCAAAAACGATAATGATAAAATAGTTCTCAGAGTTTAAAAAATAAGTCAGCGCGGACGGGGCCAGTAATTCCCGTTATTTTTTGTTAAAATAATTTAACAGTTTTTTCGTTTAAAATGTCAGCTAATTTAATCAAAAAATTCCAGACCAAAAAGACTTTAAGCCAGCTGAAAAGCCATGATAAAGAGGCTTTTATTAGGGTTTATGACGACCAGGCGGCCGATATCAACCGTTTTGTTTATTATAAGATTGGCAATCGGGAAGATGCTAATGATCTCACTTCAGTGATTTTCTTGAAGACCTGGAACCATATTCAGAATAATAGCCTGGGCGAAGGCAAGACTTTGCGCGCTTTGCTTTATCGTATCGCTCGTAATGCTATTGTGGATTACTACCGGGAAAAAAGCGTTAAGCGGGCATTATCAATAGATGATGAAGATAATCAGATAGATGTGCCCGATGAAACGATTGATTTGCCGGAGCAGATGGACCAGGCGGCTGATTTAGAGCTGATCAAGGCCCGCTTGCCCCTTCTCAAAGAGGAGTATCGAGAAGTTATAATCATGAAATTTGTCAATGATTTGTCTTTAGAGGAGATCGCTGATATTACAGACAAGAAGCGTGGTAATGTCCGCGTTCTCCTACATCGCGCTCTAAATGCTTTAAAAGAACTTGTAGAACAGGCTAAAAATAAAGAAAAAATTAGTAATAATGAAAATAGTAATAAAAGTCAAATCTAAACACTTTTCCAACTGTAACATTTATTAGATTTTTACGTATACTAAGGTGTAAGCTTTAAGCGTAAAAATATGACTGATAAAGAATTCATCTCTCAACTAAATAAATTAAGAAATGTCAAGACCGATCAAGCCTGGCTGAACAGCAATCGGGAGCTTTTGTTAACCCAAATTTCCAATTCTGGCGGGGCGGAGTTGTCTTCTTGGCAGAATTTTGTCATCAACTTCCAGAGTTTTATGAAAACCAGTTCTCGCCCAGCCTTTGCTTTAGGAACTTTCGTAGTCTTATTAATTGTGACCAGCATTTTCGGCCATAAACTATTCAGCCAAGCCAAGCCCAATGACTCCCTGTATATCGCCCGGATTATTTCGGAGAAAGCTAAGTTAGGCACGGTTTTAGATTCTCAAGAAAGAGACCGCCTGGCTTTTCAATTCGCGGCTGGCCATGCTCAGGATATCAGCACGGTCTTAGCTAATCCGGAGTTCATTAATTCCAGTAATCAGGATCAAATCGCTAAGCTTAATGAAAGTTTTGAGAAAGAAATTAATACGGCCCGGACAAAGGCCAGTCGTTTGACTTTGAAATCTACTAATGAGGAGGAGATTGTTATGATTGCCGACGCCACCAGCACGGACGGCTATTTGGAAGTTGCCGAGAAAACAGTTGACGCTGCGGTTCCTGTTGAAACGCCTAAGCCAGAAAAATTAGTCGCGGAAGAAAAAGCTAGCTCTACGGACGCTGTCCCGACTGAAGAATCAATCAAAGCGGACCAGATTTTAGACGAGGCCAAGCAGTCCTTTGAGAGAAAAGATTACAATGGGACTTTAAATAAATTACAGGAAGCGCAGGCAATAATCCAAGACGGCAGCCGTTAAATAAGGCGGTGTGTTGCGCGTTTGTTAGTTTATCTCCACTTCTTTAATTTCCTGTCTGGAAGAGCGATTCCTCCGATCACGGAAAATCAGGAGGAGATAAATTAACAAATCCGCATCAGCGGATTGGCAAACCCCGTCAAGGGTCGAGTCTCAAGTTTCTTGAGATGGTTTGTCCCTTATAAATTAAATCTTCAGTTTTCGGCTTAACAGCTTCAAGTTACGAACTTTCTTCGTAAATCGGTTAAGCTTTTCTCCAGCCTGGGGCAACACGCGCTCGGCTGGCAGAACTTTTTCTCGAAGAAGTCGGTCAGCCTTCGCCTTAAGCCTAAAAGGGCTGGTGGAGCGGGATTCCGACCGATTTACTAGAATCAACGTGATGGCGAGCTAAGCAAGCCGAGAACTGGACAATCTCTCGTTTTTAAACAGTTTAAACTACTTTTGTTTAGACGCTTAGGAACGAGTCTAACTATTACTTATGAAAAAATTACGCAAATTCCTAGTCGTCAGCGTAATGGTACTATCAGTCGTCGCGATGAGCGGCCTGGTAATTGCTCCGACTGCTAAGGCGGCCGCTTCCGCGGGTGACCTTATCAAGATGAGTGGATTATCTTCTGTATATTACCTGGGTTCTGACGGCAAGAGATATGTCTTCCCTAATGAGGCGACCTATTTCTCATGGTATGCCGATTTCAATGGCGTGGTGACAATTCCGGCGACGGAATTGCAGAGCTATGCGATTGGCGGCAATGTCGTGATGAGACCGGGCACCAAATTAGTGAAGATTACAACTGATCCTTCGGTTTACGCTGTTGAACCTAATGGCGTTCTCCGCAAGATCCAGAGTGAAGCTCAAGCAGCGGCCACTTATGGCACTAACTGGAACAAGATGATTGTCGACGTTCCGGATGCTTTCTTCACCAACTACACGATTGGCACTCCTTTAACGACTGGCCAATTCGCCGCTGGCTCCTTAGTGAAGAATACAACCGGCGCTGATGTTTTCTATTATGATGGCACCAGCTACCGGAAAATCGCTAACGAAGCCGCGATGAATGCTAATCGCTTCATGAGCGCTTACATCCTGACTTCAGCGACAACTGTTGCAGCGACTGGTACGGAAATTACCGCCGCGGAAGCAACTTTGATTAATACGGCTCAAGGCGGCGGTATCGGCACGGTGGTTACCGGCAGCGGCTTAATGGCTTCATTAAGCGCCACTACCCCGGCTTCAGTCAACGTACCGCTTAACGTCTCGGTAGAATTCTTGAAGCTTAACTTCACAGCGGCCAACGATGGCGCGGTGAATATTAATAGCATCAAGTTGACTGCTTATGACTTAGGTACTCCTACCAACATCGACGACGTCACCTTCTATGACGAAGGCGTGAAGGTCGGCACTTCCAAGAGTATCAATTCCGATGGAAATGCTACCTTCAACTTCGCCACTCCGGTGGTCGTCAATGCCGGCGCGACTAAGACTTTGACGGTCAAGGCCACTGTGGCGGCGACTGGCAACTACATCTTGGGCGTTGCGGCGGCGTCTGATGTCTTAAGCTCAGCGGCCACTGTCTCCGGCTCCTTCCCGATCAAGAGCAATTCTATGGCGGGAGTTTCCGGCGCGACTGTCGGCACTGTTGGCATGACGAATATCGGCACCAACGATACCAGCAACAATTTTGGTGAAGATAACGTTATGTTAGCTAGCTTTGACTTCACAGCTAACGATGAGAATATCTTAATCGATTCTTTGAAGTTAAAGAACGGCGGTACCAATGATGATACTATTCTTTCCAACGCCAAGATCTACATTGATGGAACAGAGGTGGGCTCAGGCACATACGCTGATGCTTATCTGACTTTCGATCTTAACAACTATGAAATTGTTAAGAGCGACACTGTTTCTGTAGAAATCAAGGGTGATATTGGTACTACCAATGTCAACGATACGATTAAGCTCTACATCAAGGATAAGGCGGACTTCGCCTTCATTGGCAAGACTTACGGCTTCAGCGCTCCTTTAGTGGCGGCTGATTTCGCTAATTTTGATGCCAATACTGAAGGTATTACCGTAACCTTGACTGCGGGCGACTTTACTTTAGACATGGACAAATCATCTACGACCGGTACTCCGGCTAAGGATGTTAAGGCCGGCGACAACGATGTTGTCTTAGCGACCATTGTCTTCAAGTCTAACAGTGAAAATGCCACGATTGAACAGATTGTCGGCACTTCCACAGATCAGTTTGAGATTCAGGGAACTGGCTTGACAACTGGCGAAATTGAGAACGTGGAAATGGTTGATGTAGCGACCGGCGGCGTCTATGACGTTACTGCGACCTACAATACTGATCACTGGAACCTAACTATGACTGATGAAATCAGCCTAGCTAAGGGCGTTGCCAAGAGATTCAAGCTTCGCGCTGATATGAGCGATACTACTGGCCTGGAGATTGATAACAACAATACCTTGAAGGTTGTCTTAGACGGTACAGCGATGACTGTGACTGGCGATGTCTCCAGCGCTTCTATCACTGACATCACCCCGAGCAGCGTTGATTCCGCGATTACGACTATCAAGGATGCTTCTTTGACCTGGGAACCAGTCTCTTTGACTGATAAGACCGTGGTCGGCGGAGCGACTGATGTTGTATTGTATCAGGCTTCTGTGAAGGCTGGTACAGCGGATGGCGTTAATATCCAATCCGTCAAGCTATCTACCCTCTTGGCTAATGAAGCGGCTTTTGCTGACACCAATATCACCAAGTTAGATTTATATCTAAACGGCAACTTGTTAAAGAGTGTCTCTGGTGATATCGTGGAAAGCACCACGGCTAGCTCCACCATTACCTTTAACTCCTTAAATACTTCTTATTACACCGTCGCGGCAGGCGCAACCGTTGACTTAGTGGTCAAGGGCACTTTTGCCTCTTCTTTCAGCACGACTACTAATCCGTTTGCCTTGCAGGTACTTGATGCGGGAGAAATCACTTCTCGCTCAGTCGTCGGCAATAAGGTAGTTACTGAAACCGGTACTATCTCTGGCGGTTCTCGCAACATCACCCTGCAGTCTGTCGGTACTTTGAAGGTGGACTTAGTGACCACTGATTCTAAGGCCGATCAGGATAGCTGGGTATTAGCGGGTTCTGAGTCAGCGTCTGATCGTTACTTGGGTGAATTGAAGTTCACGACTGCCAATGAAGCCGTTAAGGTGACTAAATTAGTCTTGAACGCCACTTCTAGCACCGCTTCTAACGATGACTTGAGCCAGGTTAAGTTGTACAAGATGGTCAGTGGTACGCCGACCCTCGTTGCCTCCACTATTGTGGAAGCCGGTGGTGACGCGACCTTTGATCCGTTAAACATTGTCTTCGCGGCCGACCAAGTGACTTCTTTGTTCATCTCGGTTGTTGCCAAGGGCATGAATGTTGAGAACGATCCAGCGGCCACGGCTGATTATAACGCCGCTATCGCTTACAACATTTCCGAAGTTGTTGCCAACGGCGATAACTCCGGTACAGCCATCACCATG
>Ga0172375_10009744_pt1 | contig 12597 bp, 4 predicted proteins | sample LakKiv1m_FD_114537 | JGI IMG/M metagenome (GOLD analysis project Ga0172375, IMG submission 114537) | Freshwater microbial communities from Kabuno Bay, South-Kivu, Congo - kab_092012_11.1m | ecosystem: Environmental > Aquatic > Freshwater > Lake | place: Democratic Republic of the Congo... | reverse complement strand
GTCAACCCGGACAGTGAAAACGGGGCTGAATGATGGAGCAATGGCAGGCAAGACTGGCGATCAGTTCGCGCGTTTGGACGATTATAGTGGCGGTACTGCTTATGACGGAATGCTCACAACTACTGCCTCCATACTGAGTAGCAACCTTGCGGCATACATTCACTACACGCTCACATGCGATATAACCGGACAAAGCACGTCAGACAAGACCGCGATAGATCTGATTTCAGGCTCAACGGTTATTGCCAGTGTCACAAACAGTGTTGCCACTGCGAACAACCTTTCGGCGAACAAAGCCACTCTCCATTTCATGGCGTACCCAGACCATCCGAATCTTGGCGAAACAATGGCCATCAGGTTGAGAATGGTTGCGGGAGCCTGGAATCAAGACTGCTATTTCGACAATTTGAGCCTGATCGCCATCGATACGTCCGTTGACACCGATGCCCCGACCCCGAACCCCATGACCTGGGTGCAGGTTCCTACAGCGGCCGGCAGCAACAGTGTCCTGATGACCTGCTCCTCGGCCAGTGATACGAACTGGGTGCAGTACTTATTCTCGAATACCGTTAATGGAGCCACCAGCGGATGGATTGAAGTAACCACCTGGCGGGATAACGGACTGACCGACGGCGTCACCTACGGCTACAAGGTCAAAGCGCGTGATAAGTCAACGAACCATAACGAGACGGCATGGTCATCCGAGGAGACTGCGACGTGCAACTCCAACATTGTCTTCTACGACAGCTTCGAGTATCCACTTGTAGCAGGGACGGCGACGGGCACAGATCCGTTCGGCTGGAAAGATGCATCGACGGGCGGGCAGTGCGGAATGGGGCGGCTTCTGGGCACTGCATGGACCAATACGGCTGGTGCCCAGGCGGCGTGGCTGAATGTTTACAACACAACGCCCGTGCTTGAAACGACCATCACTACCCTCAACGCGACTCTCCTGGCACAGTGTCGTTACGCGCTGACATTCAACGCGGCAGACAACGGTTCCTATACGCTATGTGCAGATTTGCTGGCCGGAACAAATGTCGTGCTGACTGCACAGAAGGCGCCGACATCGCAGAATTTTGCCCAGAACATTGCATCGAATGCCTTTCTTCCGCAGACCGGCGATCCTGGCGTAGGGGAGGCTCTTAAGATACGCCTCCGGGTTACAGGTGGCGAATGGAACGCGGAATCTTATGTTGACAACTTGAGGCTTGAAGCAGTGCCTTCGTCGGCTGACAGCACGCCGCCGACTCCCGATCCCATGACTTGGATACAAACGCCAACGCCTGCGGGTAGTAACGGTATTGTGATGACCTGCTCCACAGCCAGTGATATCAACTACGTGCAGTATTTATTCTCAAATACCGTGAATGGTGCCACCAGCGGGTGGATTGAAGTAACCACGTGGTGTGATAACGGCCTGACGCACGGGGTGACGTACGGTTACAAGGTCAAGGCGCGAGACAAATCCGCCAACTGGAATGAGACGGCCTGGTCATCCGAGAAGAGCGCAACCGCCGATGGAACCATTATCTTTTACGACAGTTTCGAATATCCCGTCGTAGGGAGTACGGCGACGGGTACAGATCCGTCCGGATGGAAAGATGCATCGACGGGCGGGCAGTGCGGAATGGGGCGGCTTTTGGGCACTGCATGGACCAATACGGCCGGCGCCCAGGCGGCGTGGCTGAATGTATACAACACAACACCCATACTTGAAACGACCATCACTAACCTGAATGATATCTTTTTCCCGGCCTGCAGCTACACTCTCCGGTTCAATGCGGCCGACAATGGCTCGTATACAGTCGTTGCAGACATGATGGCGGGAACCAATGTGATGTTTTCAGCGCAGGTAACGCCGACATCGCAGAACTTTTCCAATCACGTCGCACAGCAGAACTTCACTTCCAGCATTACTAATACCGGCCTTGGAAGCGCGCTCAAACTGCGCCTGCGTGTTACGGGCGGCGAATGGAACGCTGAGAGCTATGCTGATAATATCACGCTTTGGGGCGTTCGGACCAATAGGATCTGGAATCGATATGCTACGAACATCACGGACCAGGCCGCGGATTTTGTCGGCGCGCTGACGGCGACGGGCGCTAATGTCTATGTGAGTGCCTATTGGGGAACCAACGACGCGGGCACCAATGCAGGCAGCTGGGCCTATACCAACCACCTGGGCTGGTACAACAGCGTGAATTTCATCTATCCGACCAACGTTATTGCCAGCGGCCTTGCGGCGAGTACAAAATATTACTATACCTTCCGCGGGTCGAACACCGAATGGCAGATATGGGACAGCACAAGCGGCGTCTTTACCATAATGGGCCCGCCTGCTGTTAACAATTCAACCGGAGGCACGCCCGTTTCCGCCACTTCCTCTATTGTGAGGGGGAACTTGACCGCTGGCGGTCAGGCTTCCGCCTGGATCTGCTGGGGAACGAGTGATGCAGGAACCAATTCCATGACCAACTGGCCGAGCACGGCGTGCGTCGGCCCGGTAATGCAGGGCGACACCTTCTCAACCCTGGCTTCCGGGCTGGCGACCAACGTTACGTACTGGTACCGGTGCTTTGTATCGAATGCATATGGAATCGCATGGGCGTCATCGGCGACATCATTCAATGCTGTGCCGCCAGGCGTTATGAACTCGGGCGGCTTTGTGACAAATTACTGGCTCAACGGCACCAATTTCTGGGCCCACATCTTTACCAACAGCGGTACGTTCACTGCAAATTACATCACAAATATTGAGGTTCTTGTTGTTGCCGGTGGTGGCGGTTCCGGTCAGAACGGCGGCGGTGGCGGCGGAGCTGGTGGGTGTATCTACAGCAATGCTTACCCTTTACTAGCCGGAAGTAACTATATGGTAACAGTCGGCGTTGGAGGTGCTGGTGCGGTTAACGGCAGCAGCGTTGCCTCGTCAGGCAGCAATTCAATTTTTGCAACCATAACGGCGGCTGGTGGCGGGGGCGGTGCTTCGCGTGACAGCGGCGGTGCGGCGTTGTCCGGCGGCTCTGGTGGCGGGGGCGGTGGAGGCGCGGCACCGCAGATAACGGCAGGTACAGCATCCCCTGCAGGTCAGGGTAACAATGGCGCGGGCGGATTTAACAGCGGAGGTAATTCTGCCGGTGGCGGAGGCGGCGGATACAGCGGCACTGGGACTGCAGGGGCGTCAAAACAGGGCGGTAATGGTGGTAATGGGTATTGGACTGATATTTCAGGTGTTTATACGGGATATTGCGGAGGCGGTGCGGGTTCCGGACTCGATTACAGCAGTTATGGAGGGAAAGCTGGCTCTGTGCAGGCAGGTGCTGGAGGTGGTGGTCCGCAAAACAACTCTCGTGATGGCAGGCCGAACAGTGGCGGTGGCGGTGGCGGATTAGGTACTGGATTGAATTCGGGCGACTCCGGCGGTGGAAAAGGCGGTTCTGGAATTGTGATTGTGCGGTATGTTGCTAACAATCCCATAGCGAACCTTGCCCCGACAGCGGTCACGAACACTTCGGCGGTGTTCAATGGACAACTCTCCTGTTTGAACACGAACTATGATGTCTATGTTCACTGGGGCACGGTGGACGGGACGAACAATTTCAGCGCGTGGTCGGCGAACGATTATGTGGGCTCGTGGGCCAACGTGGCTTCGACAAATATCTGTTATACGAACAACGGTCTGACTGCTGGTGCTACAAACTACTATACCTTCCGCGCGGCGAACGACTCGACCAATGTCTGGGCGACGCTCAGCTGGATGTTCATCTCTCCTGGTTCTGATCAAGGGGATTATACATTGTTTCTGATTTATTGAGCTTCTTACTGCTTTTGGTTTGCAGTTGCTCCGTTTGTGCCTGTTTCGCGATTGATTTGCAGTCTTCATGCAGATAATCTCCGCCATGTATATTGGAACAAATGGAAATGGTCATGCTGGCCATAATGGCTCTCGAGAACAAACACCTGTTAGCTTTATTGTGATGAACAGCCAGCTTCCAACGTCAACCATGAGAACGGACTCAGGACTTGTTCACCGATTGGCAGGCTGGATTACGGCTTTGGCCGGGCTGTATTTCTATCTCTGGTTTGCTGTAGATGTGCCGCAGTTGTTCCACGACCGGCAGCGCGCATTCCTGTGGGGTGCAGATTTTCTCGGCACCTTCCTGTCATATAGCGGCGGGCCTGTTGAGTATGTGCATTCGCTGCTGATGCAATACTTCTCCAATAAATGGTCGGGTATCGCCGTGCTCACCGGGCTGTTTGCGGCCACATACGCCGGTGCGCGCTGCCTTATCGCCAACTACAGCGAGCGGACGCCGAGGTTCATCCCGCTGATCCCTGCAGTGCTCGGGCTTGTGCTCGTGAACAGCAGCATGACCCTTGTTCCGATCATTTCCCTAACAATATCGGTTTACGCCTCTTGCCTTTATGTGCGACTGCCGGTGCAGAACGCTGTAGCAAGGCTGGTTTTGTTCCTGGTCGGCGCAGCGATATTGTACTACGTGGTATCGGGCGCGTTTCTCCTTGTTGTTTTTCTCGGCGGCCTGCACGAGTTTGTCTCGAGGAGGAGACTGCTGGCCTGTGCAGCGCTCCTGCTCGGCGTGCTGGTTCCGGTTGTGATGCGCTACTGGATGTATGAGCCGGAGTTGCTCGCCCTTTATCTCCGGAACGCGCCCCTGGAGGAGAAGACCAAGGCTATCGATGCGGTAAGCGTGCTGTTGTATCTGGCCATGTGGATGTCGTGTCCGGCTGCGATACTGGCCGCGGTGGCGGGCCGGTCCGAGTGGGGGCAAAGGTTAAAGAAACCGGCGTTGAGTCTGCTTTTGCAGCACAAGGCCGTGCGGCTGGTCGTTATTGTGATTGCAGCAGGCATTCTAGCTGTACCGCCGATACTGCGGGCCAGGAACGTTCATTGGACCGTTGTGGAGAGGCTGGTGGACGCTGGGAAATGGGAAGAAGCCCTGGCCTGTGTTTGCCGTCTGCCGGAAGAAAATGTCATAATCAGTCATATGGCCAACAGGGCGCTGTTTCACACCGGACGCCTGCTTGATGACATGTTCCGGTATCCTCAATATGCGGGTGGCCAGGCGCTCCTTCTTGACGGCAAGGATTTGGACGCCTTGCCTCGAACCTTCGATAAGCGCAGTATCCTGTATCTCGAACTGGGAATGATTAGCAGGGCGGAGCGCTGGACGATTGAGGCTATCACCACAATGGGTGAACTGCCGGCTTTGGCAAAACGGATGATTGCCATCAACATGGTCAAAGGCCGCCCGGAGGCGGCGGAGGCATATCTGGGCGCCGTGAAGAAGATGCCGCACAACCGTGCGTGGGCAGTGGAATACGAACGCAGGCTGCGGGCCGATCCATTGCTGGAACACGACGCAAAAATACAATCACTCAGGAAATCCATGCTGAAAGTGGATTATGTCGATACGTTGATTCCCGAGGAGCTGCTTGACCTCTGCCTGAACATCAATCCCTCCAACAGGATGGCCTTCGAGTATCTCATGGCCCACTACCTGCTGACCCGAAGGGCAGGGAACCTGGCGGACAACATAGGTCTGCTGGATCGGTTCGGCTATAACCGTATTCCGCGGCATTGGGAAGAGGCCATACTGTCGCACTCCAGAAAAACAGGCCGGATGCCGAAACCCTTGGGAACCCGTTCAATAAACCCTGAAACCGCCAGCCGGTTTGATCGGTTCCTCGCTGTTGCAGCGATGAATCAGTCAGACCCGGACAAGATGAGGGAAGCATTGCGGAAGGACTTTGGGGACACTTACTGGTTTTTCGAGATGTACGGCCGGTCGGGCGCGGCGTGTGAACCAGATCGCAGGAAATAACAGGAAGAATGATGATTACGAAAGACATATTTCGGCTTGGAGTGACAATTCAGACAATCCTTCTTGTCATCGGCCTGTGCGCGGGTTGTTCGAGGTACTCCGCAGAAATAACTGGATGCGCGATGGTTCCCAGGCCGCCGGTCATCAGTCCCGATTACAGCGGCACAGTGATCCCACCGAATATTGCGCCGCTTAATTTCACCGTTCGCGAACAGGCTGTTGAGTATCGCGTCAAGATCTCATCGACCTTCGGACGTCCGATAGATGTTTCTTCTTCCAGTCCCGGCATCAGTATCCCGCCTGGGCCATGGCGGAAGCTTTTGTCCGCCAATAAGGGACAGCCCTTGTGCTTCAGGGTACAGGGAAAGTCGGCTGACGGTTCGTGGTGTCAATTCGGTACTATTACGAACACCATCGCGCACGAGACGATAGACAGTTACGTTGTTTACCGGCTGATTCCGCCGATGCATCACAGCTGGCATAAGATAGAAATCCACCAGAGGTGTCTTGAGGATTTCAGCGAAAAGCTTGTCGTGGATAACCGGACTTTTACGCGCGGGTGCGTCAACTGCCACACTTTCAGGCAGAACAGTCCTGAGAGCATGAGTTTCCAGGTTCGCAGCCGTTGGTTCGGCCTGCCGATGATTTTACTCAAGGACGGTAAGATCAGGCGTGTGGATACGCGGGCAGGGCAGGGAGTATATCCGTCGGCGTATCATTCCTGGCATCCGGGCGGGAACCTCATAGCCTTTTCGAGGAACAAGCCTTCGCCGTTCGAGCATACCGGACCGGACGTGCCGGATGTATGGGATGCCGACTCAGATCTGGCTCTTTACTTCATGGACGAAAACCGGGTAGAAGTCCCTCCCGCCATCTCAACCCCTGATTGGCGTGAAACTTGGCCGTCGTGGTCGGAAGACGGAAAATACCTGTATTACTGCCGGTCGCCCCAGCTGCCGGCTGACGAGTTTGATAAAGTCAGGTACGATCTGATGCGAATCTCCTATGATCGCAGTTCAAATGCCTGGGGCCAGCCGGAGCGGCTTGTGTCCGGCGAGCAGGTTGGACTCAGCACGGCGCAGCCGAGGGAATCGCCGGATGGCCGCTGGCTCCTGTTCTCAATGTTCAAATACGGCAGTTTCCCCATTTACCAGTCCAGCAGCGATCTTTACGTGATGGATCTTCGGACGCGGCAGTATCGAAGGCTGGAGATAAACAGCGAGACGTGTGATTCCTGGCACGGCTGGTCGAGAAACAGCCGCTGGATCATATTCGCCAGCAAACGCGGCAACGGGCTGCTGGCCAGGATCTATTTCTCCTGCGTGGACGATGCCGGCTGTTTTCACAAGCCGGTTCTCCTGCCGCAGCGTGATCCGGAGTTCTATGATTCGTGCGTTCTGACCTACAACGTTCCTGAACTGGTTACCGGTCCGATTGCCCAGACTGCGGCCCGGTTCGGCGCAGCTATCACTGAATCCCGTGAAGCGCCGAGAGCGGCCGGGACAAAACGTTAGCCCGCATATTGCATGAGCGTTTTGACGCTAATGCAATATGCGCTTCAGCGATAAGGAAAGAACTGCTGAAGCCGACCTTGCGATTTGATTACAAATCGCAAGTCGGGATAATCCCGATTGTTCCCTAGAATCGGAGCCTGATCGGCCCTTTGGGCGGATATTGCCTGACTTTGATGCAATATCCTGATTAGAAGTCCCGGCCAGAAACCCCGAGCTTTTAAGCTCTGGGATGAATGGCCGCCCGAAGCGAATGCAGCGAAAGCTGGTTGAGCGGAGGTATGATAAGGCATAATCATTGGATTATGCCAGAGGTTGGAAGACACGGGCTTTAGCCAGTGGAGTTCATTCACTCATTGCAATGCTACGGACAGAAAAATTCCGGGTTTCATGAATGTCAAGCGGCGACTTTTATCCTATTTCCTGCAATACTTGTTGAAAACGGTTCAAGAGATTGAGACAATTGGCTTGTAGTCTTTCATGAAAAAGATCGTATTTATCCGTCTTCGCAGAAGACCCCGGACTTTGAGTCCAAGGGATGAATGCGTTTCTTGCTACGCCGGATTCCGCAAAGAAACTGCGGGCTTCAGCCCGCAGAGCTTCATCAAATTCGGGTTGTCAGTCGCGCTGATATTATTCACGCACGCGGGACAGGCCAATGCTGCGACGTGGACCGGCGGAAATATGATCTGGGAGGAACCGGATACCGAAAGTTTTAACGTACAGTACAACAGCGGCGACCAGGCGTTATTCAACGGTGGCTCGGGACAGGGAGTGATCACTATCAATGCCGGAGGCGTAAATCCCGGTGCGATTGTTACAACAGCGGGAACTTATACGTTTTCCGGTGGAGCGATCAATTCAGGCCTCATGATTGTCGGTACCAACTCAAGTTACAATAACATAACACTGAACAACACCACGGTTAGCAACGGTATGATCGTAGTAGGCGGCGGCAGCAGCAGCGTGGTCGGCAACACGATGACAGTCACCAACGCCAACCTCTGGAGCACTACGGTGTACGTCGGCCGGGCGGCGGCGGGTAGTAATACCGTTAGCGTTTTCAGCGGCACGATGTGGAATATGCTCAGCAGTCCACTTCTGATCGGCGGTACGCAAAACGGGTTTGCGCAGGCGGACTGGGGTTCTGGCAGTGTGTCCAACAATTCGTTCTTTATCTACGGAGGCACCGTGACGAATGTGTCGCAGGTCAGTGTGGGCCAGCAAAGTACTTCCCCAGGCATATCCGGATTGGTGAACTCCATGTTGTTGGTAACCAATAGCGGCCGGCTCTTTGTTAACGGCCCCGTCATTGTGGCCAACAACTACTATACTGCCAACACGGCTATTTCAAACCGCCTGCTGATCGCCAACGGCGGCCAGGTTTACAGCGTTGGTGGAATAATCGGTAATGGTAGTTATGGCACAGCCGTAACCAATTTTATCCAGATCATCGGGGGCGGCAGCGGGGGTTCGACCGCGTTGTGGAGTCTTGGCGGCGGGGCGCTCACGATCCCTAACCGGTCCAGCAATTCAGGCAATTCCATAACGGCTGACGGGGCGGGTGTGGCAGGCGGGGCGGTGATGACCAACCTATCCTTGGATATCGCTGGTCAGTACAACAGCATCCTGCTGACCAATGGTGCTAATATGTTTGCTTCTGCCGCTTCCACGATTGGGAATGGCGCCACCATAGGTAATTCCGTTACGATCGTAGGCGGTGCGGCTAACTCGATTCTCAAAATGGGTGGGCAAACAGTCAACGTTGGTTCTGGCGGCGGTGCGACTTTCAATCAACTGGCGATTGGCAGCGGCGGAGTAATGACCAACGTCAGCACGGTTACTGTCGGAAACAATACAAGCAGCGGCAATCAGTGCAAGGTGTCCGGTGCCGGCGCATTGCTGACTTCGACGGCCAGTATTCTTGTAGGGAGTACAGGGACTGGCGGGCAGAATGCAGGCGGCAACTCCCTGCTCATCGCCAGCGGCGGCGTGGTCAGAGTAGTTGGCGGTGGCTTGGTTGTCGGCGCGGTGGGTTACGGGAACACCTCAAGCGCTAATGGCAACTCTGTGACTGTCACCAATGACGGCAAGTTGTACACCACGGCTGTCAGCTACATCGGTGCTGGCAATTATGCGGGTTCCTGGCCCGGCTACACTATTTCTAACTCGGTGACGGTCACGGGTAACAACGCGCTTTGGGATTTGGGCGGCACGAGTCTGACCGTTGGCTGGAATGGAACCTCTTCGTCCAGCAATGCTCTGATCGCTGGTACAGGCGGGATAATAACAAATTTAACAACTTTGATAGTCGGCACGCAGACAAGTACGCTCAGCAACCAAGTCGTGGTTTCAGGTGGATATATTTATGCGAACAGCGCAATAATCACCAATGGAAACCAGGTGACGTTGAATGCCGGTGGTGGTGCGCTGTCAACCGCTGGCAGTATTGCCTTCAAGAACGGAACTGTTCTTGCTGTCAACATTGGTGAAAAGCAGGAGGCTCCGAGTGGCAGGCTTGCGGCCGGTACGACGCTGACCATAACCGGTACGACTCTAAACCTCAACACGCCGTTGATAACTCCACCAAGTGTTACGGCTTACGTAATTGCCAGTTACGGCTCGCCGCCCGGCCAGTTTGCAGCCACGAACGGATTGCAGGCGACCTGGAAGCTCGATTACAATTACAAGTTCCTTAATCAGATTGCCTTGATACCGCCTCCGCCGCCGGGACTTGTGATAACGGTGAGATGAGGTAGGCTTAAGCTGGAACTTTAGACCTGACAGCTGAAAAAAACCGGGACAGAAGCAACGCCCAATATCCGTTTCAGAAGGAAGACCCAGCCCGTCCTAGCGACACCCCTTCCGCCATCGCTTGGAAGCTATGGTGGACAGGCTGGAGGAGGGGAGCGCGACGGATTAAGATCCTCTCCTTGTAGTGGAATCCGGCATAGGCGGATGGTGGATGGGCTCTAATTTTACCTTAGTTCGGTATCGGTTTGTGCGATAAATTAGTTCTTGCCGGTCCAAGCCTTGCGGCGGAGCGTTCGGGGTGAGTGACCCTGAAGGGTTTTTACCGCGCGTGAGAAGTGGTAAGGATTCTTAAAGCCGCAGCGGTAAGCAATCTCTGCAACACTCAGGCCTGTTTCGGTTAGCATTGTGACTCCATGTTCCGCGCGCAGTTTCCAGAGGTAGCGTGCAGGGGTCAAGTTGAGCGCGTTCCGGAACTTGTAGATCAGGGCGTTGCGGGAGACGGATGCCATCTTCACGGCGCATTTCAGGCAGTCGGATTCACCGTAGTGCTCTTCCATGTACCTTGTTGCCTCGCTGACAGGGGCGTTCCTGTCCTTTCGGCCTGCCTGTTCGTTTGCCATGCTGAGGTATTCAAGCATCAACGACAGTCCAAGGTGTTCGAGCAGCTGAGCTGAGTGGCTGGCCGCCGGAAGCTTTATTTTGAATGCCGAAGAGTGAAGGTGCCTGAATATTTCCGAGCACGGAGCAACACGCGGCGCCTTGAGCAGGGATTGCCTCAAGGATCTGGGCAGGAAGCGCGATCTTATGTGGCACCATGTGTGGTGCGTTTCCGTCCTGTCTGAAAAGGCAAAGTGTTCCACATGTCCCGGCAAATAGAGGGAAGCCGATCCGACAGGCACTTCCCGCGCGGCGCCGTCGACCGTAACAGTGCAGGACCCGGAATGAATTACGACAATCTGGAAATTGCGCTGTACCCTTGGGCCGACAAAGCCGCCTGGTTTGTAGCGCACTTCACCGAAATTGACGTTCGGGGTTCTCAGGCTCCGGTTTTCCCAGAGCTTGTTGACTCCATCGTAGGTTGACGGGTCGAATCTCATTCTTTAGTCATTATCGCCGCCTCAACTGCAAGTCAATGCGGAAACGCGGTTATTTGTGACGGGAGATATGTTTTTGTGCAATGGGGTATTGCCGAGTTCTGGACTGCCGGCTTTTTTTATGCTTCACTTCTAACACACTCACCGACTGGTTTGGTTATTGACAGCACATGGAGGAAAAGAGCCATGACTTCTAAAGAAAGACTTGTCACAACGCTTAATCACAAACAGCCTGACCGCGTATGCGTTGACATGGGCGGGACGCATGTTACGGGAATTTCTGCCAGTGCCTTGACCCAGCTTCGAATGGCTGTGCTTGGGGAAAAGGATTACCGCGTCAAGGTGCACGAACCCTACCAGATGCTCGGGATGGTGGATGAAAAACTGATGGCGGCGCTTGGCATAGATGTCATGGGCGTCCTGCCGCCGAAGAACATGTTCGGGTTTGAGAGCAAGGACTGGAAGCCTTTCACAATGTTTGACGGGACGGAAGTTCTGGTTCCGGGAGGCTTTAATCTGACGCCTGACGGTAAAGGCGGCTGGTTTATCCATCCCGAGGGTGACACTTCGGTGCCGCCGAGCGGACACATGCCGAAAGGCGGTTTTTATTTCGATTCCATTCCGCGGCAGGACCCGATCGATGACGACAAGCTGGATCCGGCCGACAACCTGGAGGAATTCGGTCCACTGGACGATTATACCGTTAATCATCTTATAAGCGAGGCAAAGAATGCTGCGGCGGCAGGAAGGGGGGCAATACTGAGCGCACCGGGAACAGGCTTCGGGGACATTGCGCTTGTTCCGGCGATGTGGATGAAGAAGACGAAGGGGATCAGGGAGATTGAAGAGTGGTATGTTTCCACGGCCATCAGGAGGGACTATGTCTACAAGGTGTTTGAAAAGCAGTGCGAGATAGCGCTGAAGAACCTGGAAAGACTTACGAAGACGCTGGGCGACAATGTCCAGGCGGTCTTTACGACGGGTACGGACTTTGGAACACAGAAAGGCCTCTTTATCTCTCCTGCGGCTTACAGGGACCTTTACAAGCCTTTCCACAAGGCGATCAACGATTACATCCATAAACATTCGAACTGGAAGGTGTTCATTCACAGCTGTGGAAGCGTCGTGGAGCTGATACCGGATTTTATTGAGGCGGGTTTCGATATTCTTAATCCGGTACAGTGTTCGGCCGAGGGAATGGAAGGCCAGCACTTGAAGAAGGCTTTCGGCCGGAACGTGGTATTCTGGGGCGGCGGGGTTGATACTCAGAAAGTGCTGCCTTTCGGCACGCCGGACGAGGTTTACAAGCAGACCAGGGAGCGGATAGAACTGTTCAACAGGGACGGCGGGTTTGTCTTCAACACGACTCACAACATCCAGGCCAAGACGCCGGTG
>Ga0172375_10009743_pt1 | contig 12597 bp, 12 predicted proteins | sample LakKiv1m_FD_114537 | JGI IMG/M metagenome (GOLD analysis project Ga0172375, IMG submission 114537) | Freshwater microbial communities from Kabuno Bay, South-Kivu, Congo - kab_092012_11.1m | ecosystem: Environmental > Aquatic > Freshwater > Lake | place: Democratic Republic of the Congo... | reverse complement strand
GGAAGACGGGATTCCCCTGTCCCACCGGAAGCGTTGCGCGGGGACGGTTCGATTCGTCGACGGGGACCTCCACGACATCCCCCTCGAAACGGAATCATTCGACGCCGTGTCGTGCATATCCGTTATGGAGCACATCGTCATCTCCCACCGATACGACCCGTCGTATCATTTGCGCTGCCTGGACGAGATGAAGCGCATTCTTCGCCCGGGAGGGCTTCTGGTGTGCACCTACGACACGATCCTCCACCCCGGTGCGGTGTTTGCCGGTACGCCGGAATGGGGAGAGAACGGGTGGTACTATTTGGAAGACATCGACTACCTTAGGATGGAACCCCTGAATCCGGAGGCGCACCCGGTGACGCGGGAGGAGATCATGGCGGACGAGGATGCGTTCTTTGTCCCCCCCGACATTTACTTCGCGGACGGCTACGGCGCCGGATTCGAGATGGAGGGACGGTTCCATCGGCTGACCTCCGTGGGGTTCGCCCTGGTCAAGCCAAGGAGTGCGGTCGGTTGAACCGGCTGTGATGTCCCTGGCGATAGCTCCTTTTAACGCGCGCTGCGAACTCCTGTTTTCATAGTAAAGATCTGTAAACCTGAACGGTCTTTGCGACGGTTTTCTCCCAGTTGAATCTCTTGCTTCTTTCGTTGCCCTTTGATATTAAATCCAAGCGTTTCGCTGGATGATTAAGCATAAAGAACAGCGCCTCGGGAAGGCTGTTTGTATCGTATGGCTCAAAAAGCATGGCAGCGTCGCCTACGACCTCTGGAATGCTTGAACCGTTGGATGCGATGATTGCAGTTCCACAGGCCATCGCTTCGAGTAATGGAATGCCAAAACCTTCATAAAAAGACGGATAAACGAATGCAACGCTACACCTGTAAAGTTTTGCCAAGTGGCTGTCCGCAACTTCGCCGTAATTCTCAATCGCCTTCATTAGGCCAATCTCTCCGATTAACTTATTCTCTTTACTGTTGAACGGCGATCCGACCACACACAACCGAACATCTGTCATCTTCTCGCTTACTATGGATAGCGCCTTGCATAATCCGTCGAAGTTTTTGTAGGGAGCACGGGATCCCACGTACAGAAAATAAGGTTGTTCAGGTACTGATTCGTCGCCGTGGGAAACGGAATCATCGATTTCCGAAGCCAAGTGAGTGACGATGATTCTCTCCTCCGGCACTGCGATCCTGTCCAATAGATCTGCCTTGGTGTTTTCCGATATGCAGAGCACTGCATCGGATCCAAGAATCGCCTCCTTCTTTTTCCGCGCGCCTACGCCATGAGGATCCATCGTAGATGAAAAAATTTCATGGATCATGTCCCATACGGTAATTACCAATGGACAGCGCCGATGACTCATTTTTTCATCGGTAAGCCTGGAATAATACGTTGGATGAATCAAACGAGGCCGAACGATCCGCTCGACGGCTCTGAAATAGAGTGCCCCCAAGGGAATGGAGATGCGCCCTGGGCGGAATACCGGCGAATTGTAAATTTTTAATGCAGGGTGCTCCGGGCAGTTCAATATGTGACTGTTTTTCGTTGTCAGAATCGGGGCAAAATCCGGCGGGAGGTTTTTGATGATGTTTGCAAAATATCTGCTTATTCCTCCAACCACTTGATGCGAATAAATCGCACCATCGTATAGAACGCGCAAATCAGCCCTTCCCTTGAATGTCGAGAAGTTTTGCAACAACCTGTTGGTACGCCATCGCAAATTCCTCTCGTGTGTGGTTGGCTTGCGCAAACTCCCAGGCTTTTTTCGACCTCGCTCGCAATTCGTCCGTCGAAAGCCCCGCCACAACGCGGATCATTTTTTTTATGTCGTCGGTGGTGTTATTTCGAAGCAAAAAACCGAAATCCCCTGTATCAACCCCGGATTCCATGGATACGATTGGTATCAATCCGGCGTGAAGGCATGTGATCACGCTCCCTGCGGTGCCTTCCGAGCAGGAGGGATAGACCACTGCCGCGCATCGTCCGGCAAGAGCGGGAAATTCCGGACCTGCAACATCGATCCATCCGTGATTTTTAATGTTGGCCGTGTTATGAAGTTCTTTGGAATAAGCCTTTACGAAATCGGTTTCATCCTGTACCGGCCCGCAAATGTGCAATTCGCAGTCCTTTATATCGATAAAGGCTTCAAGCACTAAATCAAGTCCTTTATGAACCAAGCCGCTGCTTCCAATCCAAAGAAACGTTCTTCGACACGCATCAAAGTCTTTCCCGGCAATCCACGGAAACGTTACGGAGGATGACACGGGAATTCTATGGATTGGCTTGTTGGCATAAGCAAAGGTATTGATCGCGAATCGGTTCCCGACAATAGTGGCGCAGTCCGCATATTCAATGCCCAAGCTTGGTGGAACGATTCGATGTGGCAGCAGCGAAATTCCCCGGCGCTGCTGAAGTGCAATCAGCCGGGCGTATTCCGCATGATTCTGGAAAAGCCAATGCGCACCTGTGATGTGGAGTATTTTCAGGCACTCGTCATACAGAAATGGCGCAAGCCTTTCCATATTGCTGTGGATATCGATGAAAACATCATAATTTTTCTTTGGAAGAAATCCTTTGTCGGTCCAGTCTATGATATCCACCGCGTACCCGAAATCCAGATAGGTCCTGGCCATCTGGAAACACTCCCAGTAGTTGCTGTGAGACGTCGGCCAACCATCTTCAACTTTTTGCCGGAAGGGCGCGGTTATGTAAGAGATCAATACGTTCCCTTTCACCGGTGCCTTGTTGTCCGGCTTCAACTGGATAATTCTTTTTTCACCGAAAACCTGCAGGACATTACCCAACACCGGAATTCGCTTTAAACGGGATAAGAATGCTCGTTTCAACGGACACCCCGAATAGAATGCGTTTCGAATCCTCTCCCATCGACTCTGCTTTCCTCAGGTTTACTTTTTACGGCAACAATGGTTTGCATGTGAGAATGTGCGAACGGTCTTCTTGACAACAGGAAGCGTACCCAACGACCCAAACCGCAACCTGCCTCCAGTAGTAGAGACCCAAGTGGAAAGTGTCGCTCAATAATCGGTAAAGACTCGTCCCGTCGACAACTTTCCAGCAATACCGTTATTTCGTTTTCGTTCAATTCGAAAATGACGCTCATCGTTTCATCCCGAAGTAATTTGGAACTCCCAGCCATTCAAGGTACTGTTGCCGTCGCCATCGCACGTCCGTCAAATCTTTTTGTGGATGAATGGGGAGAGGGCGATGGTATCGACATGTTCCTCTTTTGACTGTGAAAACGGTCCCTCAAAGGGGCCGTTTAGAAACATCCATTCCGTTTCTCCGTGCTGCCGCAAGATCGCCTCAAGTTCACCGAACGTCCACTCACGCAAATGCCAGAAATTCTTGGGTGTCCCGTCCGGATTCGTATATTCCAATCGTCGATTCGGAGTGCTTATGAAAACCCCCTTCCTAGCAACGCGCAACAACTCACCCAGGAAACGGTGGTAGTCTTCAACATGCTCGAGGACGTCCACGCAGGTGACAATGTCAAAGTGCCCGTCGGGGAATGGCAAGTTGTAGCCATCATAAAGGTATAGATGCACCAGTCGCGGATTTCGACCCTCGACCGTGTCTTTACAATAACCAATAGCCTTGACGTCGACATCCACGCCACTCACTTCCCCGGCTTTTATCGCCAATATGTTCAGTCCATATCCCAAGCCGAAACCGACATCGAGAACAGTGGCGCCTTCGTCCAGATATTTATTCAATGCCAGGAAATACGCCTCTATTTGGGCAGGGACGATCGTCCCGATTCCGATGGTGGCGGAATAGTCCCCCGGATCAGGTTGCGGGGATCTTTTCCTTCCTGATATCTCCAGTTTCATCTTTTTCAGTAATTTCTTGCATGCCTTCCTTAAGGTTTCGGCTAAATTTCTTGTGCCGGGAATTCGGCGCACAGCTCGTTTGTAGAAAGGAAGAATTGGTTCTATGCCGAACACATGCCTGTCCGACCACTCGTCCGCTGCAAAATCCTGCAATACGGTCAGCGGATGGGACAGTGGAAACTCCAACTTCTCGAGGGGCAGGATCGCCGTTGCCTCTCCATCGACAGACGTATGGGTCCCGTCCCCACAACCGACATTCGTCACAAGATTTCGCGCGGGGAGAACGGTGAGTCCACTCTGCGACCAGCAGGAGAACATCCATTGATAATCCCACGTATCGATTTCCCCGGCATATACGGCGTCAAAAATGGTCGTCCAGTACCGCTGAAAAGCTTTACTTCCGTGTCCCACGGTCAGCAACCAATCGGTATCCCGCAGGGAAGGCCATAGATCCATGCCACGGTCATAGTGTCGCCATGCCCGGCGCCAGCTGGCCCAACCCCATACATGATTGTAGCGGCTGAAAAAGTAACTGTGGGGTGGCGTGTGAGATCGACCGTGCAAATGCAGAGCGGAAATCACCATAATCCGCTCATCATCCCGATAGCGGTCGAGCAATTCATCCGCATATCTGAAAAGACTGGGGTCCGGGACGCAATCGTCTTCGAGGACGACCCCTTCCGGTTCATGCTCGAAAAACCAGTCGATCGCGGTACTGACCGCACGCCCGCAGCCTAAGTTCCTGTCGCGGAAGAGAGTTTTTATTTCGCACTCCCAATCGATGTGACGGAGCACATAGTCGCGCACCGCCTGCGCTTTTTGCTCCTCACCGGGGCACTGAATCCTGGGACCGTCGGCCGCGATGTAAAGCCGCGCCGGTTTCGCCTGCCGGATGGCGGCCAACACCTTCCGGGTGGTTTCCAGACGATTAAAAACCATGAAGAGGACCGGGGTGGATGTGGGTAGATTATGTTGTTGGATATTTTCCATCACGGTCTCAATGCTGTCGGACTCCCGGATTTACTCGTTGGACCATGCAGATCGGGTTAAAATCCTGCAATGAGTCGGCATCCCTTGGCTGCCTGTACCGAAAAAGTCACCACCATCGACCAGAAGACTGGCGGCATCTTCGATGTAGTCCAATATTTCCCGTTCCGCATGGGATAGGAACAGCGCCAGGCGATATGAGCCATTCGCAATCGGGAGATCATCTACCGAACACGAGAACCTTCCCCGCCCCTCTTTCAAGGTGAGGGTAACATTTGAAAAACTTGTTCTCAGCATCATAAGTCGCACATTTCGTTCATCATAAAAATCGATGCTGCAGACAACATTGGATATTGCAGCCCCACTGTCATTCTGATATTCGATTTCAAACGTATAGCTCCTCCCGGATTGCAAAGAAGACGCTTCGGAGCCGGAATCGCCGAGAATCCGAAAACCGATACTCCGGGCCCTCCCGGTACCCGATCGGTCCTTCCTCTCCCCAAGGGGCATACCGCCAATTATTGAATACGACCGATCAAGATAACATTGGATTGCCTGTTCCGCGCCGGAATCAAGGATCAATCCTCCGGCTCTGAGCAGAATACCCCTTCTGCAAAGAGCCTCGACCGCGCTCATATTATGGCTGACGAAAAGAACTGTCCTCCCACCCTTTGTCACTTCCCCCATTTTGCCCATGCATTTCTTCTGGAATTCGGCATCGCCAACCGCCAGCACTTCATCGACAATGAGGATTTCCGGCTCCAGATGTGCTGCCACCGCAAACGCCAGCCGCACATACATTCCTGAGGAATAGCGCTTGACCGGCGTATCGAGAAATCTCTCCACCTCGGCGAAGGCGACGATCTCGTCGAATTTTCTCCTGATCTCCGCCCGAGTCATCCCCAAGATAGCGCCATTAAGGAAAATATTTTCCCTGCCGGTCAACTCCGGGTGAAACCCGGTCCCCACCTCCAACAGACTTGCCACCCTCCCCTTGATGGTCACCCGCCCGGCGGAGGGCTCCGTGATACGGCTAAGAACCTTCAGCAAGGTGCTTTTCCCCGCACCGTTCCGGCCGATGATGCCCACCGCTTCCCCACGCTTGATTTCGAAATTTACATCCTTGAGCGCCCAGACCTCTTCCATGGTGTCGCCCGGGATGATGGGCTTGCCCTGCATCAGGTCCATGGTCTTGTGCCAGAGCCCCCGTGCGCTCTGCATCACCACATCGCGCATGGCTACGTAACGTCCACTCTCGGCCTGGTGGCCGATGATGTATTTTTTCCCAAGATTTTCGGCTGTTATAACGATGTCGGACATGGACTAAATCGAATCCGCAAAACTTCTTTCCATCTTCCTGAACCGGGAGATGCCCAGCCAGAGGAAGAAGGCCACAACGACGAGGCTCAGGGCAAAACCCGGCCCGTACAGGGGACTGTCACCGCCGAGGATGCACCAGCGGAAGCCATCGATGACGCCAACCATCGGATTCAGGCTGTAGAGCAATCTCCACTGTTCGGGGATGGCGCTGCTACTGAAGCCCACTGGCGAGACATACAAGCCGAACTGCACGACAAAGGGGATCACATAACGAAAATCCCGGTACTTGACATTCAAAGCCGTGATCCATAGACCAGGCCCGAGGCTCGCAAGCAATGCCAGAAGGGTGAATCCCGGCAGCAGCAGCATGTTCCACCCGGGCGCGAAGCGGAAATGGAACATAAGTGCCACCAGGATAAGAAAGCTGATGAGAAACTCCGCAAAAGCGGCCACGATCGTGGCTGCGGGAACGATCAATCTTGGGAAGTAGACCTTGCTGATCAGGTTGGCGCTGTTGACCAGGCTGCCGGAGGCATCGCCGAGTGACGTGGAGAACAGAAACCAGGGCAGCATGGCGGCAAAGACCATCAATGCATAGGGTGCATCGCCGTCGCCGGGCAGTTTGGCCACCCGGTGAAAAAGCACCGTGAACACCACCATGGTCAGAAGTGGTCTCACGATAGCCCAGACGACTCCGATGATGGTTTGCTTGTAACGCACGGAAATGTCCCGCCAGGCAAGAATGAGAAATAACTCCCGGAAACGCCATAAGTCCGCCCAGTAATTCTTTTCAGCCCGGCCGGGTTCCAGGACAAGCATTGGTTCTTCCGGTGGTGGCAGCCCGCCTTCAACCGCAATTTCCGGGGTCCTCATTGCTCGGCGTCCATCCTGCATCACTATACGATAACATACAGTTGCCCGTTGCAACCCGCCACTCATCCTCCTTCGTTGGACTTCTCCTTCCATTCGGAATACATTTTCCACATCGCACCCAACGACTCACATCACGCGCCGGGGGACTCCTGCATGCCGAAGCCGCATCCTACCGATGTCACAGGACGGGAGGAAACGTGCCCCGCGTGCGGATCGGATTCGGTCGGTTCCCTGTTCCGGAAAGACGGGCGCCGGTACGCCCGGTGCGGGACGTGCGGATTGGTCCACGTCAACCCCCGCCCCTCCGGGGAAGAACTGGCGGCGATATACGACGAGTACGGCTCCGGGTACTTCACCTCCCCCCGGAAGCTCGCCATCGATTTTTCCCCCCTGAAATATGAAAAGGAGATGGCCTTCTTCCGACGGTATTCCGCGCCGGGCCCTACCCTGGACATCGGGTGCGCCACCGGTTCCTTCCTTGCCGTGCTGCAGGAACAGGGTATGCGCGTGACCGGAATCGACATCGCCGGGCCATCAGTGGAGTTCTGCCGATCCAGGGGGCTCGACGCTGTGCAGGGGGATTTCCTCACATGGCCATTCCCGGACGGGTGTTTCGGAAACGTGACCCTGTGGGCCAGCCTGGAGCACGTCCCGGAACCCCGTCGGTTTCTGGAAACATCCTACTCCCTCCTCCAGGAGGGGGGGCGTGTCTTCGTCACCGTCCCGAACTTCGCATCTTTTACCCAGATCGTGCTCGGGAAGAGGAACCGCTACGTCGGCGTGGAGCACTTGAACTACTTCGACACCGGAAGTTTAAGGTGTCTCTTCGAGTCTGCGGGATTCGAGGTCCTCGCGGCGGAGACGCGTGGCTTCAACCCGATCCAGATCTACCGGGACCTAAGGGCGACGAACGTCTCTATCGAGGAGATGGTGGATCTTTCCGAGAAAGTGGACCGGATCCGGACTTCCCCTGTACTCGTTTCCGTCCGGAAACTCCACCGGACCGTGGAGATGGCGATCGGCCGGCTGGGGCGCGGGGATATCCTGTACATGGCTGGCGCGAAGTCCTGCCGAGGAGGATAACCCGCGCTCATATTCTTCACGTGAGGATACGTCAGTGCTCGATGACGCCGATCACCGGTTCCACCACTCGATGACCTTGTACCCGATCTCAGTCATCTTCACGATCCCCGCCACCGGGATAGGTTCGTCCATGCAGCGCACCGAACATGACCGGAGACAGCCCCTCCGCCTGCAGGGCCCCGCACAGCAGTTCCGCCGCCCCCCGGCAATCCCCCGGCGGGTTCGACGTGTCGATCCGCACATGTTCCGAGAGAAGCGCGACCGGGTCCGTCATCGGACTTTCCCTCCCCAACGTTTCGGGATACATTTTCTCATGTCCAATGCACTCCTCACCGTCGTCATCCGGCAGGTTGGATCGTACCTTTTCGGGACGAATGTTGCCAACGCCGACGGCCGGAGGGGAGGGGGTCTGACGTGATTCCGGTTCTTCTTCCCCTCTGGTTTTTCCTCTCCGTTCTTTTTTTCCTGTCGCTGTTCCGGCTGCTCCGCTTCCCTTGGCTGCATGGGGGGGAGGAGCTGTTCTTCTCGTGCGCTGCCTCACTCGCCTGGATCTCCCTGACTGCGATGCTGCTTGGGGTGGTGGGGCAAGCGAATGTCCCCGCGTTTTTCCTCGCTGCCGCGGCGACGGGAGTGTGCGGTCTTGCAATGGGTATCCGGGTCTGGAAGAAGGCACCCTCACCTCCCGGGATCCCGGAGCCTCGACGGTACGCTCTCTGTCTTGCGGCCCTCCTGGTGCTCCCGCTCTGCCTCCTGCCTCCGTTTTTCTACGACACGCTGCATTACCATTACGGGTTGCCCTCCATGTTCCTCCGTTCCGGCTCGACGCTTCCGATCCCGTATTTCGTGGAATCCCACTTCCCGCTCGGGGTCGAGATGCTCTTCCTGGTCGGGATGTCGGACGGTGGATACTTCGGCGCCAACCTGGTTAACTTCGCCCTGTACATTCTGTGCGGCCTGGGAATCCTCTGCCTTGCCGACCGTCTCGGCGTCCGCCGCGCCGGACTGTTCGCCCTGCCGCTCTTCCTGGCTTCGTCCGCTTCCGTCAACACCGTCTTCCTCCAGAAAAACGACCTGGGGGTGACGCTTTTCTTCTTCGCCTTCGTCTACGCGTTCCTGCTGTATCTCGACAGTGGGGGAGACCGTTCCGGACCGCACGGCGAAAGCCGACGCTTCCTTCTCCTCTCCGGCGTTTTCGCCGGTGCCGCGCTGTCCGCCAAGTACACCATGCTCGCTTTCGTCCCCGCCGTCGCGGCCGTCGGATTCCTCGCGAAGCTGCGAAGCGCGCGCACCGGCGGAAACAAGTCGCGGGCATCCGTCGCGGGAGGCGATGTCCCGATGTTTATCGCCTGCTGCGCGGCGGTCTACGCCGTGTGGCCGCTCCGGAACGTCGCGGCCATCGGCAATCCCGTCTATCCGGTCCTTTCCGGCCTTTTCCATTCGCCCGGGTGGTCGCCCGCGCAGATTGCGCTTCTTTCCGGGGACGCGCATCCGATGTCCGCCATGCTGCGCTCATGGAAGGACATCGTGGGACTCTTTGCGTCCCTCTCCTTCTTTCCCAGGACCGATTTGACCGGGTTCGGGTCGTCGCTCGGCGCGGGGTTCGTCGGCGGCATCGTGTTCCTCTTCCGCCGGAAACCGTCCCTCCCCTGGGCCTTCCTCCGGAACACCGTGGTGGCGTTCGCGGCTCTTTGGTTCCTGACCTCCTGGTTTTCCCGCTTTCTCCTTCCCGTGCTGCCGGTGATGGCGCTTTTCACGGGGGTGCTGATCGACGACATGGGCCGGAAGGCGGGGCGGACCGGTGCGTGGCTTGCAGTCGGTTTCGTCGTCATGGCCCTTGCCGCGCAGGCGTATTCCCTGCGCGAATCCACCAACGTCGTCGGGGCGTGGAAGGCCTCCCTGTCCCTTCCCGGCCGGCCTGACCTGGCGGCCAGGCTCGCCGCCAGGTTCAATCCCTCGTTCGACGCGGCGCGGTTCGTCGGCACTCGACTGCCGGAAAACGCCCGCCTCCTGATGGTAGGGGAGACGCTGCCGTTCTATTACGAACGCGAAATGGTCGCCCCGTCCGCGTTCGATGTCCATCCATTGCAGGGGATCGTTTCCCCGGGGAGGGATCCCCGGGAGATTCCCGGGGAGTTGCGCGCGCGCGGTTTTACCCACGTGCTCGTGAACCGGCCCGAGTGGCGCCGTCTCGGGGACACGTATTACCGGAACCGATGGCCGAAAGAAGGTAGAATCGCCGTTGAGCGATTTCTCGCGGGATTGCCCGTCGCGTATGCCGACGGCGTGGTCTCGATCTACGACCTTGGGGGACCGGTTCGTTGAACACACTCTCCATAGTGATTCCCGTCTACAACGAATTGGACACGATCGGGGAAATCCTGCGGCTGGTGGAGGCCGCGCCCGTTTCCGGTTTACGCAAGGAGATCGTACTCGTGGACGATCGTTCCACCGACGGCACCCGGGATTTTCTGCGGAAGGAGGTCGAAACGCGCGCGGGCGTCCGGGTCCTCTACCACGATCGCAACCGGGGGAAGGGAGCGGCCCTTCGCACCGGGATCTCGCACACCACAGGAGACGTCGTCCTCATACAGGACGCCGACCTGGAGTACGACCCCCGGGAATACCCGAAGCTTCTCGCCCCCATCCTCGACGGACGGGCCGACGTGGTGTACGGCTCCAGGTTCTCCGGGAGCGAGGCGAAGAGGGTCCTCTTCTTCTGGCACTCCGTCGGGAACAGGTTTCTCACCACGCTCTCCAACGTGTTCACGAATATCAACCTGACCGACATGGAGACGTGCTACAAGGTGTTCCGCGGCGACGTCATCCGCGGCATGCGGATAGAGGAAGACCGGTTCGGTTTCGAGCCCGAGGTAACCGCGAAAGTCGCGAAGCTCAAGTGCCGCATCTATGAAGTCGGGATCGGCTACTCGGGCCGCACGTACGCGGAGGGGAAGAAGATCGGCTGGAAGGACGGCATCCGCGCCGTCTGGTGCATCCTGAAATATCGCTGACTCATTTGAACGGCGAGGTGTTGTCCTGGTAAGGGGTCATGTCCTTGGTGACGTACCATCGGTCCCCCGCCATGGCGCCGACCCCCGTGGCGATCCCGGTGTAATTCTTCGCGTCGTTGTCGAGCGCCACCGAAACATTGTAGTAGTTGTACTTCACCGGGTCGAAGTCGAGCAGGGAGACGTTGTCCGTGTACCGGTCGTGGTCGCTGAAGTAGATCGTCTCCGTCCTTGTCAGGTGTCCGAGCACCGTCTTCGCCTGCGTGATCCTCGCCTTGTTGGTCATCATGCGGTAGGTGGAAACCGCCATGGCCGCCAGGATGCCGATGAGGACGAGGACGAGGGCGATCTCGATCAGCGTGAACCCCGCCGCTCCATGGAGATATTTCGCGCGTGCGGCACAGGGTGCGGCGGGATCGATCGCCGGTGTGGAATATTTCCTCCGCCGGGAAGGTTGGGCGGGGCCCGGTGGAGTCGTTCCCGATATATTCATCTCACGCCGCCGTGCGGAGGATCGCCGCCGGTGCGGGGAGTCGGGATTCTTCGCGCTGCGCGCATCTTCTCCGACAGTTCCTCCAGCAGGTCGGCCGTTGGCTGGAAATAGTCGTCGTCCCGGAATTTCACTACGGGCGGCTCCCGATCCTCGATGAGCGCCCGCAGAATCGAGTTGATCCGGTACATCGGCCCGGCGATCCGGTGGCTGAAGAAGATGGCGTAAAGGAAGATCCCCGCCAGGGATATGAGCGCGGCGGGCAGGAGGCGCTCGTGGAGCACGAGGAACTCGGCCGCCGCGGGTTCAAGGGATTTCAGGTCGCTCGTGGTGGCGAGTACGTAGTAGGACGGGGCGAATGCGATGACGAGCCCCGCCGCGAAGAGGATCGTGAGCACCAGGAGGAGCCGCACGGCGAGCCCGAGCTGGAACTGCCGGTCAACGATCCTGGTGCGGCGGCGATCCTCGGCCGATCCCAAATTCGCCTCCCCATTCCGTTTTTGCTATTCTAATCCCCGTGATATCAGAGTCAACGCGGATTCCTGATTCATGGGCCTGCTGAGGCGGCCGCTCCCGATCCGAGCCGGCGTCGTGCTGCAGCTCGCGCTCGTGGCCACCGCCTCACTTGCGCTCCTCGCCGTCTTCGCGCTGAAGATGATCGAGGTCTCCGTGCAGCGCCGACACGTCGAGGCCGGAATCTCGGTGGCCGCTGTCGTGCGGAGGGCGGTGGAGAAGGAGATCGCTGAGAACCCGGCATCTCCGGAGCCCTCTTCAGGTTTGTTACACGGGGCGCTCTCACCATACATCCGCGAGATCGTCCTGCTCCCTGAGCCCCCGCCGGAGGGTCGTCCGAAGGTCGTCCCCGTCGGCGATGAAGCATTCCGCTTCCTCCCGGTCTATCCGACCATCGATGTCTCCCTCCCGTTCGGCCCGCTCCCGCCGCGAGCCGTCGTTGCGGGCGCCTCCGTCCCGCGCGGGATC
>Ga0172375_10009741_pt1 | contig 12600 bp, 11 predicted proteins | sample LakKiv1m_FD_114537 | JGI IMG/M metagenome (GOLD analysis project Ga0172375, IMG submission 114537) | Freshwater microbial communities from Kabuno Bay, South-Kivu, Congo - kab_092012_11.1m | ecosystem: Environmental > Aquatic > Freshwater > Lake | place: Democratic Republic of the Congo... | reverse complement strand
CTTTGAGGGAAAAACTGGTAAAGAACTCATCGAGTTGCTTGAAGAGTACGGCATAATCCCGGAACCGGTATGGGTGGGCGGCACCAACCGAATTGCCCACGTTATCGCAGAAGAAAAAACAAATATCCACAGTCACATTATTACCGGCGAGGTGATCGTTTCTCCAGAACAAAAGCAGGAATTTGTAGACAAATTTAGAAAACGCGTAAAGCAAGCAGAATGGGTGATCTTTGCCGGTTCTCTGCCGCCAACCCTGAATGTTGACTTTTATTCAGAATTGATTGCGATTGCCAAAGATGCCGGAGTTCCAACACTGATCGACTCGCAGAAAAAATACTTAATCGAAGCGATCAAAGCGAAACCCGATATCGCAAAAATGAATTGGGATGAGTTCGAATGGACATTCAATAAAAAAGCAGATTCGATTGAGTCGCTGATCCTTCAGGCAAAACAGCTTTATTCTGACGCGGGATTGAAAAACCTGGTTTTGACTTTGGGTAAGCGCGGGATCCTTGCGATAACGGTAGAAGGAAATTATCTGACCAAAGCACCCTACCAAAACCCTGTCAGTGCTGCGGGTGCAGGAGATGCTGTCTCTTCAACCCTGGTCTATCGCTTTACGAAAGGCAATAACTGGGCTTCGGCATTGAAATGGGCAGGCGCAGTCAGTGCTGCGGCAGTCCTCACCGAAAGAACAGGCGATGTACGAATGCCGGATGTAGAACGAATTTATCAAGAGGTTACCGTTACAAAGATCGATTAATTAGAAAAATTTTTGGAGTCAGCCATGAAAATTAAAAAAATCTATGAGCTTTCACACCGGGTGGATCCTTCAAAAGAAGAGTACCGGCTTGAACTCGACAGCCGTCAGGTAGAAGGATGGCCGCAGTTCGCAAAATATCCCCGCCGTCCGGAAGATCAATACCTGATCACCGAAATCACTTTTTGTACACATATAGGCACTCATGTTGAACTTCCTCTGCATCATGACAAACATGGGTTGGATGCAGCTGATTTTCCGGTAGATAAGATGGTCGGTGAAACGATCGTATTGGATATTTCCAAATACGGAAATAACGAAGAAATCCCGCTTGCTGATCTAAAAAAGATCGCGGATGGACAAATCCGGAAGGGAGATATTGTATTCTTCTATACCGGACTGGATAAGAATTATTACACACCAAAACAGCATGAACGCCCTTATTTTGCCACAGACGCAATCCGATGGCTGGCATATGAAGCTGAGATAAAACTGATGGGTGTGGATACCTCGGGACATGAAGTGCGTGAAAAAGACAGCACCCCTGTGATCGGCCAGCCAAACCATGAAATGCTTTTGGGTGCAGGCGTACCTTTGATCGAGTATCTGACAAACCTGAAACCTTTATTGGGCAAACGCACCTGGACCTTTACGTTACCACTTAAGATCATGGGTTTGGAATCATGCCCGGTGAGTGTGATCGGGGTGGATTGGGAGGAAAAATGAGTTTTAAAAGACCAGAAGAGATCTCTTCGCCCATCGTAATGGGCGGATATGACAAATCTTTTCTAAAATTGCTTTATTTACGCATGGTCCGGGCGCGAGAATTTGAAGAACAGCTTTATTATCTGTTCCTAACTACCAAAATGCCTGGCACCATGCACCAGGCAACGGGCCAAGAAGCAGTGGCTGTGGGAGTCGCGAGTGCATTAAATACCAATGACTACGTCACCAGCACACATCGTGGTCACGCCCACTGCATTGCAAAAGACGTGCCTTTGAATGTGATGATGGCAGAAATGTTTGCCAAGCGTAATGGTGTGTGTAAAGGAATGGGCGGATCAATGCACCTGTGCGATTTCAGCCGTGGAATGCTTGGCGCTTTTGGGATCGTTGGTGCGGGCATTCCAATTGCTACGGGTGCAGCTTTGACTTCGGTAGTAAAAGGTACGCCTCAGGTAGCGGTTAGCTTTTTTGGGGATGGCGCGATAAATGAGGGCGTTTTTCATGAATCCCTGAATATGGCTGCCCTTTGGAAACTCCCTGTGGTTTATGTGATCGAGAACAACCAATATGCGCTTTCAATGCCAAATGACCTTGTATCCGCTGTTACTGACCTGTCCTCCCGAGGCAGCAGCTATGGAATACCTGGTGTTAAGGTGGATGGCAATAATGTAATTGCGGTTTATGAAACGGCCAAGAAAGCAGTTGAAAAAGCACGCAATGGCGGCGGACCCACTATTTTGGAATGCATCACTTACCGGATTCGCGGACATGCACGGTTTGAACCTGCCGAATACCGTAATAAAGAAGAGGTAGAACTGTGGGAGAAATTTGATCCCATCAAACGCTTCAAAGAAGCGGCTCTTTCCAGTGGAGATATAACTGAAGTAGAGTTGGAAAATATCAACCAACAGGTCGAAGCAGAAATCGCATCTGCGGTTGATTTCGCAAATTCTGGAGAAGATGTTGGGGCCGAGGACTACAAGAAATTTATTTATGAAATACCCTCAGAAAGCGAAGGTAACCGATGAGGCCGCTCTCAATTTCTGAAGCGCTTCGCGAAGCGATGGTCCAGGAAATGCGCAGCGACCCAAACGTCATCCTTTTAGGTGAAGATGTCGGGCGTTTCAATGGCGCTTTCAATGTTTCAAATGGAATGCTTGATGAATTCGGTCCAAAGAGAGTTTGGGATACTCCAATATCTGAGGCGGGATTTATGGGCATGGGTATTGGAGCAGCATTAACTGGTTTGCGCCCGATCATTGAATTTCAATACGCAGATTTCATGTTTTGCGCCATGGATCAAATTGTAAATGAGGCCGCAAAATTGCGGCTGATGTCTGGCGGGCAGGCGAGTGTGCCGATTGTTTTCCGCGCCCCTCAAGGCGCAACAGGCCGAGCTGCCCAACATTCGCAAAGTGTGGAAGCCTTTTTTATGCATACACCAGGATTGTATGTCGCTTTGCCCTCAACTCCTTATGATGCCAAAGGCCTGATGACCAGGGCGATTCGGATGAATGATCCTGTACTGATACTGGAGCATAAATTGCTTTATGGTTCAGCATCACCGGGGGGTGGTAAAGCCCTTTCTGATTCAACGATCAGCTCGATCGGTTCGGATGTTCCTGAAGAGCAGTATGAGATTCCTTTTGGGAAAGCGGATATTAAACGCGCCGGGAAAGATGTGACCATAATTGCGACGTTGATGATGATTCATCGTTCATTGGCTGTTGCAGCTGATCTGGAAAAGGAAGGTATATCCTGTGAGGTGATCGATCCGCGAACTCTTGTGCCTCTGGATGAAGACACCCTGCTTACCTCTGCGAAGAAAACCAATCGCGTGGTTGTTGTTTCAGAAGATATCAGCCGGGGAGGCGTAACCGCTGAATTAAGCACACTGATAATGGATCGGGCCTTTGATTACCTGGATGCGCCTGTTGTCAGGGTTGCGGCTGATAATACGCCTATTCCCTTCGGTCCGGCTGCAGAGCGCCATGTAATTCCACAGATAGAAGATATTAAAAAAGCAGTTTACAAGGTTTTGGAAGACTAACAAATGGCAACAAAAATTTTCCTTCCACGCCTGGGCGAATCTATTACAGAGGCTGTGATCGGCAAGTGGCTAAAACAGCCTGGAGATTCGGTTGTACGCGGTGAAGTGCTGGCTGAATTGGAAACGGCTAAAGCGATGATGGAGCTTGAAAGCCCAGCCAAAGGTACACTATTGGCGGTATTTGCCAAACCTGGAGATACAGTCCATCTGGAAGAGTTGATCGCGGTTGTTGGTTCTGCAGGTGAGGAATGGGACCTAAAAGAAAAAGACCAGGCTGAAACAAAAGACACTGAACCTGCTGGATTGGTAGTAGACAATAAAGATAATTTCAATAATGAAAAGAAAAATGTACTCCGCTTAATTGTCTCCCCTAACGCGAAAAGAAGGGCGAAAGAATTGGGGATAAGCCGGGAAGAAATCGCCCAGATAAAAAAAGAAGGGCGAATAACCGCTCTGGATGTAGAGGCATTGATCCGAGGAAAAAAAGAATTATTTCAAGAAATTGTTCCTTTCCAAAGTATCCCGTTAAATCAGATCCAGGCAATTACCGCAAGGCGGATGCAGCAAAGTATGCAATCTATTCCGCAGTTTTCAGTATCGACGGAGATTTGCGTTGATGGGCTCATCCGTTTTATCGAAAAGAAAAAAACATCTGAGGATCCTAAACTAACAATTACTGCGGTATTAATTTGGAAACTGACGGAAGCCTTACTGAAACACCCCAGATTGAATTCGCGATTTGAAAATGATTATGTGATTCAATTCTCTGACATCAACATTGCTGTAGCTGTGGCTGCCGATGAGGGATTATTTGTCCCGGTGATCCATCAGGTGCAGAAATTATCCATTGAGGAAATCGCCAAAACACTTTATGAAGTTGTAGAAAAAACGAAAAATAAGAGATTATCAGTAAAAGACACGATAGGTGCGACATTTACAATAAGCAACCTGGGAATGAAAGGAGTAACCAGCTTCATTCCGTTGGTTGATCCTGACCAGTCAGCAATTTTAGGGATTGGGGCATTGCATGACAACTTTTCATGGGGCAGCACTTCAGATATCCATCATGATCAAGTGATCACGTTTACCTTGGCTGCCGACCATCGCGTGATCGGCGGTGCTGAGGCAGCAGATTTCCTGGCGACTTTAAAACTTTTTATTGAAACCTTATAAATACATGGAGACAAGAAAATGAAATTAAAGAATGAAGATTACCCATTCAGCGTGCAATTCGATTTCGATTTAGGCGAATTTTCCCCAAAAGAGAAAACCGCAACACGCAAAGTCAGTGATCTGGCAGTGATGTTCCATGACAAAGAAGCAGTTGACGCGGCGATCAAAAAAAATGATCCGCTGGTTTATGAGATTTTCTATTACGGATTTAAAACCAGCCTGTCCGATATGGCATTGGGGACAACCCGCATTCAATCCGGAAAAGTTGGCGATGAATATTACATGACCAAAGGCCACTTCCATGAAGCTGAAAACCAGCCGGAAATTTACTTTTGTGTTAAAGGTGAGGGCTATCTTCTCATGGAAACCCTGGAAGGCGAATTTCAGTCTGAGCGTTGGACGGCAGGTACAATCTCTCATATACCTCCCATGTGGGCGCACCGGGTCGTAAACACCGGTTCTTCACCACTGGTATTTGTGGCGTCATATCACCTTGCAGCAGGCCATATTTATGGGCCAATTGAGGAAAAAGGCTTTTTGAAGCGTGTTGTGGAACGAAACGGGAAACCCGAATTTGTTTTGAATGAGCAAAGAAAATAAAGCTCGAAAGATGGTGAGTGAAAACTTTTTTTGGAGATGATAATTTGAAAAAAGAGACTCCCCAATATGTCCTCGCGGTTGATATTGGCGGCACAAAGATGGATATTGCTTTTATCAACCAATATGGGGATTTGTATAAACCAGCCAAACGTTTAAAAGTACCCTTTGATGAAAACGGTGTCGGCAAGCCGGATGCGATACTTGATTTGATCGAGCCCTTTGTCATCATGGGTAAAAAAGAATTTGGAGAAATTCCCGGCATCGGCCTGAGTATTTGTGGAAACATTGATACTCAAACTGGCGATGCAGTTCTTGTGGCCAACCTTTATTGGCGAAATGTACCTTTCGGTCGAATGGCACGCGAACGCTTTGGTATACCAAATTATCCAGCCACTGATGTCCGAATGGCGCTTTTGGCTGAAGTCCTTTGGGGAAAGGCAAAGGGATTAAAACATGTCGCCTGGATGACGCTTGGTACCGGCTATGGTGGATTTCTTTTCCTTGACGGAAAACTTTATGATGGGGTGCATGGTTTCGCAGGAAATCTGGGCCATAATATTTATGATGAGCGGACTGGTGATCTCTGTGGCTGCGGGCAAAAAGGCTGCTTCGAAAGTTTTGTTGCCGGTCCTGCAATTGCCAGCCAGGGGCAAATCGCTGCTGACCAGGGTAACAGCAAAATACTTGCGGACCTAAGCAAAGAAAGCGGTCAGAAAATAACCACAAAAATGGTTTTTCAGGCCGAGGCGCTTGGTGATCAGGCTTCGAAAGAGATCATTGAAGAGGTAGTCAGAAAACTTGGCATTTCATTATCTTCAATGGTCAACTTGCTGGATCTTGAAATGATCGTTTTGGGTGGCAGTGTTTGGAAGGGATCTCCAGAATTTATTAACCGTGTGGACCATCGTGTAAGAGATTTTCTCATGACCGTGGAAGCAAAAAGAGATCTGAAAATTGTTGTCGAGACCTTTTCAAATTCTGCATTGGTAGGGGCAGGTGCAGATGTGTTCCTGCACACAGGAATATTAAAGCTTTAATACTTGGGATTGGTGACATATGGAACCGATGATTAGAAATAAGGTTGATCGAAAAGAAGACCTGGTTGCTATTTTAGTACAGGTGGCTCACCTTTACTATGATGAAAACCTTTCCCAGCAGGAAATTGCTGATAAATTAAATGTTTCGAGATCTTCAATCGCCCAAGATTTGCAGCAGGCCCGTGAAAGGGGAATTGTAAAAATCGAGGTCGTTAATCCCACTAACAACTGCGAAGGCATGGCCTTGGAGATCCAGGATCGCACCAACCTGAATCGGGTTTTTGTCGTTCCCAGCATGCATAAATACCATGATCTAACCATGCGGGCGATTGCAGGGGCGGCTTCAACTTACCTGGAAAAAACTTTGGTTGATTCGGATATTTTAGGCATTGCCTGGGGCAGGACAATTTCACGGATCGTTCAATTATTAGCGCCATCCATACCCAGAGATATTGATGTTGTTCCACTTATGGGAGAACGCGGTTATACCGGCAATTACTCGCAGATCAATCAAGTAGTCCTTCAAGCAGCTCAGAGTTTCAGCGCCCATCCTTATTTTCTTTTGGCACCCATGTTTGTCGGATCGAAGCAATTGAGAGACGATCTGCTTCATGACCCTGCAGTAAGCATGGTTGTCGAGCGTTGGGAAAAGTTAACGACAGCCATAATTGGTATCGGCGCGATCCCGCCTCAACCCGGCAGCATAGTATATGTCGGCACCAAGTACATGCGCCAGATGCAAGAACAGGATGCTGTTGGCGATATTTGCGGCAGATTTATTGATAAAAATGGCAACCTAATTGAAGCCGAATTCTATGACCGCATGATAAGCATAGGTTTAGACCAGATCAAGAAGATAAAACGGGTCATCGCAGTTGCAGGTGGAATTGAGAAAACTCGCGCAGTGATCGCTGCCATGAAAACGAAATTATTTTCAGTGTTATTTGTTGACGAGATGCTGGCCGAGAATTTATTATATGAACTAAGGAAACCTGGCAGCAAAGTATATGATTAAAAGCCAATAAAGTTCCATTGATGATACTTGACATTGACAATGGAATACATTATTATAGAATGAGAAAAATTACATTACTGCACAATATTTCAATTAATAATCCAGGTAAGTTTTTATTAACATTTGTTATTGACATTTGCAAATTAACAGTTTATGATTTAACTAATGGATAAAACTTTACGCGCAAGAGGTTTTGACGAAACCGGAAAATTGAAATCCAGGATGATCAGCTTTTATTGACCTCCCCTTGTGTCGTTTTATAACTGCAATTATGAATCTGTATACTTTTTTTTGAAAGGAGGAACTATAAGAGAAAGTTAAGGTAGGGAATGAAAGTAAGAAAAAAAATCAATTAAAACAAAATCTCAAAAGGAGAAGAGAACCATGAAAAAAAGCATTATCTTTTCAGTTATCGCAGTTGTAGCATTGCTCGCAGTAGCTTGCCAACCGCAGGTTGTAACTGAAACCAAAACCGTTGTTGAGACTCAAATCGTTGAGGTAGAAAAACAAGGCGCGATAACCATTGGCTACGGTGCTCCTGAACTATCAGGCGGACAGGGCCAGATCATGAACGGCCTTGTTTCCAATGCTGAGAAAAAGAACTGGGCTGTAGTAACAACAAATGCTAACCAAAATGCAGAAACTCAAGCTAGCCAGATGGAATATTTCATTTCCCTGGGCGTTGACGCGATCGTGACCGTCCCTGTTGACAGCAAGGCTATCTGCGCATCCGTGAAGAAAGCCAATGATGCGGGCATCCCCTTCTACACCATTGACCGCGCACCCATCGGCTGCGAAGTCAATATGGTTATCCAATCAGATAACTACCTCGCTGGCAAGCAAGCTGGCGAAGCCATGGTTGAACTCTTAACCAAGAAATACGGCGAGCCCAAGGGCACCGTCCTTGAACTGCAAGGCGACCTTGGCCAGAATGTTGCGCAGCTGCGCGGTGGTGGCTTTAATGATGTTATGAAAGCATATCCGAATATCACGGTCATCTCCAAACCCACCGAATGGAAGGCTGACAAATTCTCCGCCAACACCACGGATGTAGTTGGCTCAACCGACGTTGATGGCATCTATATGCACTCAGACTGCGTTGGCACCACTGTTGTATTGGCTGCCCTTGAGTCACTCGGCAAAAAATTTAAGAGCGGCGAAGAAGGACATATCTTCATCACCGGCGTTGATGGCTGTGCAGAAGCTCTGGCAGCTATCCGCGATGGCTATTCTGATGAAGCCTCCAGCCAGCCGATTCCTGACTTCGGCATCATTGTGAACTGGATTGAGGAAAAATTTGCCGGCACGGATCCTGTAGAAGGTGAAATCGTACAGGAAGGTGCTCTGTGGTCACCTGCCATGATCGTGAAATCAGATGTTGGCTTCATGGCGAATCTGTCCACAACCAAGGTTACTTCCGCAAATGCTGCTGACAAAGCGCTCTGGGGTAACAACTAGATTATTTCGAGTCTAAAATAACATAAAAGAATGAGCCGTAGTAAATTACGGCTCATTCTATACAAACTTCAATTATTTTTAGTGAGGTGATATATGAAGTTTAAATCGACCCGTTTTGTTTCCATGATTTTAGATAACTTGATTTGGTTGCTTGTTGCTTTTGCCCTCATAATATTTTCTTCACTATCGCCCAGTTTTCGGGCACCTTATAATTTGGTAAATATATTGAACAGGACAGCAGCTCTTGGAATGCTTGTAATAGGTCAAGCATTTGCCATGATGTCTGGCAATTTTGATTTATCCTCAGAATCAGGCTTGGGATTAACTGCCATGGTAGCAGGTTTATTTCTCGCATCAGTAACAAATGGCGGATTAGGATTTGAAGTATCTCCTATTGTTGCAATTCTTCTGATGGTTGTTGTCGGCCTTACCATCGGTTTGATAAACGGTTTCTTGATCACAAGATTAAGAATGAATAATTTAATCGTAACAATTGCGATGTTGATGATCCTGCGAGGTCTTGTATATATAATTTCGCCAGGTGCAACTGCGAGTTTTTTCCCTGATAGCTTTAATTGGCTTGGAGCGGGAGCTCTGTTTAAAATACCTCAAACAAAAGGTTTTCTGGCAATACCAGTACCAACGGTTTTTATTATTCTTGCATTTATAATTGCACATATCATCACCCGTTATACCCAATTTGGCCGCAACATATTTGCGGTAGGTTCAAATCCCGTTGCTGCAAAAGACGCTGGCATTGATACTGATAGAATCATCCGCAATGTTTATCTGATTAGCGGTTTTTGCATGGCGGTTGCAGGATTGTTAGCCGCTGGACGCCTTGACTCTGCAACACCCCGTACAGGAGAAGGATTAATCTTTCCAGTTCAAGCTGCTGCAGTTGTGGGCGGCGTCAGCCTCTTCGGTGGGCGCGGTACCATGATCGGCGCTTTCGGCGGGTTTGCCCTATGGTCAATACTGGATGCGGGATTAAGTATATTGAAAGTCTCACCGTTCTGGATCGAAGCCAGCCGCGGTTTACTGCTGCTATTTGCGGTTGCTCTTGATGCGTTCAAGGTCAAAGGGATGCATCGACAGGCATTAGAAGAAACACTATCCACTTCACATATTGGCCGTAAAGACACCAATATTGTGATCGATTAGGAAAGGGTGAAGGCATGACAACTCAAGAGACTAATTCTACGCAAATCCCAATTCTGGTTATGAAAGATGTAAGTAAGGCATTTCCCGGCGTTCAGGCGCTGCGAAGAGTTACCCTTAGTGTTCTCCCCGGTGAAATTCACGGTCTGGTTGGGAAGAACGGCGCAGGTAAATCCACCCTGATGGCTGTATTAATGGGCATAACAGAACCAAATGAAGGCACTATTGAAATAAATGGCAAAGTTTTTTCTACAATGACATCAAAAGAAGCGATAGAAGCTGGCATTGCTTATGTCCCACAGCATGTGGCTATGATGGACAGCTTGACTGTTGCAGAAAATATATTGGCTGGAGAACTTCCAAAAAATAAATTAGGTTTCATAAACTGGAATAAAGTTAATGGCGAAGCGGAAGAACGTTTAAAGCGGTTAAATCTGAAAATAGATGTCACAAAGAAAGTGGAAGGCCTGGGGGTTGCCGAGCAAACAATGCTTGCTATTTCCAAAGCTTTATTTGGCAATGCCAAATTGATAATTCTTGATGAACCTACCGCCTCCCTATCCAGGTCTGACATCAATCGGCTGTTTAATTTTGTCAAATCCCTGAAAGATAAAGGCGTCGCATTTGTTTATATTTCACACCACCTGGAAGAGGTCTTCGAAATTTGTGATCGGGTGACGGTCATGCGGGACGGCAGAGTTGTGGATACTTGTGAAGTAAAGAATATTGATGTTCCGCAGCTTATCATGATGATGGTTGGTGAAGGAGTCGAAGACTACACGCGAGATTCTACCTGCACGGATGAGATCGTATTTGTTTTGAATAAGCTGACCAGACGTGGATATTATGAGGACATCAGCTTACAAATAAAGAAAGGCGAAGTGATCGGCATCACTGGTTTGCAGGGATGCGGTGCGGAACAGCTTGGAAAAGGACTCTTTGGGCTTGAATACCGGGGAATTGGCGAGATAAAGATCAATGGCAAAGAGTTTACTGCCAAGAAACCGATCGATTCCTTCAACGAAGGGCTGGCCTATCTCCCGCAGGACAGGTACCGCTTTGGTTTGGTTGGCGTTCGCCCGGTACGAGAAAATGTAACCTACCCAATTTTAAAGAGGTTGATCCGTATGATGAATCTGATCAACCGTAATGAAGAAAAAGAAATTGTAGATGGCTATATTAAGGGACTTGAAATTATTACTCCAAGCCAGGATCAACCAGTTCGCTTGTTAAGCGGAGGCAACCAGCAAAAGGTGGTCTTTGCAAAATTGGCTTCCACCAAACCCAACGTTCTGATCTTGCATGAACCCACCCAGGGTGTGGATGTGCGCGCGAAGATGGATATCTTCAGGATCATCGATGAACTCGCAAAGCAAGGGGTGGCCACAATAGTGATTTCTACAGAGATCCGTGAATTAATTGGGATCTGCGACCGAATATTGGTAATGAACAACGGCCGCCTGACCCACGAATATAAAAAAGGCGCTAAAGATACAACACCAGAGAACATCCTCTATGCCATTGAAGGAGGAAAGAAAAATCATGAATAATCTCAAGAAAATCGACTGGATGAAACTTCTGCTTGATAATTTCATATGGCTGATTATCGCAGCTGTTTATCTTTATTTCTTAAGTAATGTCGGTGGAAAATTTATCACTTTATCCAACCAAGTTAATATTCTGCTTCACGCAAGCGTTTTAGGTATGCTTGTAATTGGTCAAGCAATTGTTTTACTGTCAGGAAACTTCGACCTTTCTGCTGAAGGAGTCCTTTCCTTAACAACAATATTTGCGATGTGGTTGATGGCGGTACCTCGTACTGATGCAGGTGGTGCTCAGGCATCGGGATTGATGATCCACCCTTATATCGTAATACCAATAATGCTTCTTATAGGTATGCTATCAGGATTGATAATTGGAACTTTAATAACGCGACTGAAGATGAATAACTTTATTGTGACACTGGCTATGCAGCTTGTTCTTCGTGGGATTGCGTTGATAATTAGTAACGGTCAAATTATGACTGGGTCGCCAACATTATTCAATTGGTTAGGCGGTGCGCGTTTCAAAGGCTTTCCCGTTTCAGTTATTGTTACATTGATACTATATCTAGTAGTAAACTATTTACTAAACCATTCCAAATTCGGACGGGAGTTGCGCGCAGTGGGCGCCAACCGGGATGCGGCACAGGCATCCGGATTTGACCCCAAGAAAACTATTACGTTCGCTTACATGATTAGCGGTTTCATGGCTGCGTTTGCTGGTTGGATGCTTCTGGGAAGATTGGAAACTTCTATCTCCACGCTTGGCCAGGGTATGACACTTGAAACTGTGGCTGCTTCAGTCATTGGCGGAGTATCTTTGAAAGGCGGCTTGGGAAGTGTGGGCGGCGCATTTGCTGGGGTAATGCTGCTTTCAATTATTGATAACGGCCTTAACCTGATGGAAGTAGATCCTTTCTGGGTTCAAGGAATTCGAGGAATGATCATTCTTCTTGCGCTTCTCATTGAAGCCCAAAAATTCCGCTACAAGCCGAAAGTTATTCACGATACAATAGAAAAACCGGCTGAGGAAGCCAAAGCATAATTATTTATGGACAAAATTTCGGCTCTGGAAAATT